>JABAOE010000421.1_pt4 | contig 43365 bp, 47 predicted proteins | sample 7062141 | NCBI WGS metagenome assembly JABAOE01 (sample SAMN14538627, study PRJNA623070) | marine sediment metagenome | biome: marine biome [ENVO:00000428]; feature: marine pelagic biome [ENVO:01000023]; material: deep marine sediment [ENVO:00002113] | place: India: Gulf of Khambhat ...
TTCATCTTAAATTCCTCCTTTAAGAATCGAGTGTGTATTTGTACAATCCTATCACAACTAATAAGAAATTACAAGGGATTATGAGTGTTTTTACGATTAATTAGGACACTTCAATTTCTCTTAAAAAACCACAATATATAGTGGTTATAGCCCGTTTTAAGTAGATTTGGGGGTTTTGGGGTAAATATAATACCGATTCTGAGAATTATCTGTATATTTTCTAATTATTTTCAAACTATGAATAAGCTTGTATTAAGCTTGTGGGAGAGAAGTTAATCAGATTGTAGTTGAATTTATTACTTGTTCCAAAATTACAAATGCTCAGGAAACCATTTGTACATTGATAAATTGCATATCGGGGTGAGAGGATTTTAACCTCCGGCCTCTGCGTCCCGAACGCAGCACTCTAGCCATGCTGAGCTACACCCCGATAAGCCATATAGTTTAATTATTATTTTAAATTCTAGAAATAACTTTTTCTCCGAAAAGCTGTATGCAATTTGAAATTGCTTCATTCGGAGCCTGGGGGAAAACCATCCTGCTGGCTATATAATTAATACCTGTCTCTTCTTTATATTTGTTTATTTCATCAATGCAGTACTCTGGAGTTCCTATCATAAATCTGTCTTCCGCAAGATATTCAAAAAGGGGATCGTCAAGAGACTTAACCTGCTGCCCACGTATCACAATTTTCACACCAAGTGTAAAGTAAAACTTATACATATTGATAATATATTCGGTCCCGCCTTCAACTGCTTTATTATGATCTTCATCCAAATATGTTTCTCTAAGAAGAATATGCTCTATATTGTCGGGATCATGCCCGTTTTTAACAGCTTCATCGTTAAACCAGCTTAGCGTGTCTTTAATCATACTAGTTGTTCTGCCAGGTCCGATTAATAACGGATATCCTAATCTGCCTGCCCTTCTGATCGCTGGTTCCTCGAAAGCTCCTATATATATAGGTATTTGGGCTTGGGTAGGTTTAGGTGTTACATCAATATTTTCAAAGTTAAATCTTTTCCCTTTATATGAAAAAGGTTCGTCTTTCCATGATTTTTCAAGAATTTCGATTCCTTCTTCCATTAGCGAAGGTCTTTGTTTAATTTCAAGATTAAAGCCGTCGAACTCCTCTTTTCTATATCCGATTGCAATCCCAAGATCGAATCTTCCTTTAGAGATAAGATCAACTGTCGCGGCATCTTCTGCAATCCTGACCGGATTGTGAAGTGTCAGAATTAATGCACCCGTCCCGATCCTTATTCGACCTGTTCTTGCAGCCATTGCCGCAGCCATTGTTAACGGAGAGGAACAGTAACCATCCTCAAGAAAATGATGTTCGGATAACCATGCCGAGTAAAATCCCACATCTTCAGCCAGTTTTACATTATCCAGCGTATTTGAATAAAGTTTTTCATGGTTAATCCCCGGAAGGTCCTTGTGAGTTTGCATACTAAATAATCCAACACCAAATTTCATATAACTCCTCCTAAATTGAATATTATTCAATTATATCATTATTTATTATTTCCTTTCTAATAGATAGGTTAATATATTTAATTGCTCTTTTATTAAATATTTTCTATAATGAAATTTAATTTGAATTAAGAGGTGAAATATGGGAAAAGATATAAAATTTGGGCTTTCGGCCCCAATGCCGGGAGCCGATGTAAATGGTTTGATAGATTTTTCAATAAAAGCTGACAATTTAGGGTTTGATACAATTTGGTATCCCGATCATTTGCTATTTGTTGCACCTGGCGCCATAGCACCCGAAGCCTGGACTATTGCAGCAGCAGCGGCAATGAAAACTAATAATATATTACTTGGAACAGTTTCCGATCCACACAGAATGCATCCAGCTGTTTTTGCACAAAGGCTTGCTTCTGTGGATCAGCTATCCAAAGGAAGGACAGTTCTAACTCTTGGAGTAGGTGAATCAATGAACCTTGATGCTTTTGGTATTGAGTGGAAAAAACCTCTTTCAAAAATGCGCGAGGCAATTGAAGTTATGGATATTCTTTGGGAAACAGATGAACCCACAAATTACGATGGACAGTTCTACAAACTAGAAAATGCTTTCTTGCAGATTAAACCTTACAACAGAAACAAAATACCATTTTATATCGCCACCCATACTCCAAAGGGTTTGCAATTAACCGGTGAAAAGGGGAACGGCTGGCTGCCTATTGATCTAAATCCTGATTTATATTCCGGCTATTTAGGTGAAATAAAAACCGCCGCTGAAAGTGCGGGGCGCTCTCTGGAAGACGACGACTTTGATCCGGCTCTATGGGTGTTTACCTCTCTAGGCAGTAGCGTTGACGAAGCCTACAAATCCCTTGAACCGTTTAAATACGTTCTGGTTATGCAGGAACAGCTTCTAAAAGCTGGATATGATGTTGAGATTCCCGAGGAATATCATGGTCTTAACTATTTTAATATTCTTCCTACAGATGAAGAAGGAAGGCAAAGATTCAGGGAACTCGGACAGTTGTTTCCAAGAGAAGCCATACTCGATTTTACAATCACAGGAGCTAAAAAGGATTGTATTGAGAAAATAGAAAAATATATTGATGCCGGAGTTAGAAATTTCGTTCTCTTTTATAGATTCAGTCCGGATCCAGATTTGGCACTGGAAACATATGCTAAAGAAATTATCCCGTATTTTAAAGGTTAATAATCATAAAATTAGTTTGGAATAGAAGAATTATAAAAGCTGAGCTTTGCTCAGCTTTTATTTTATTTCAAATTCAAAGGTAATAATTAATTGTCAAATCCTGAATATAAATTTATTGGTATAAAAACAAACAAGGGTTTTGATTCAATACACAGAAACTTTATGAAAGGTATTGAAAAAGTAGGGTTGGATAGCAGGTTTAATCTCAGAAGAATTAATGTTAAACCAGCTTATCATGGCACAAGAAGTTTTACCAAGATAGTTTTAAGAAAATTAAGGATTATAAAGGAATATATTGACAAAGGTTTTGATGTTTTATATTCGGATCTTGATATAATTTTCTTAAAAGACCCCACAGATTATATCAAAGGTGAAATAAGAGATAACGATATTCTAATCCTTGATGACAGTTATATGTACAGAGACAGCAGAGGGTTCAGGATTACTTCTCAAAGATTAAACCCGGGATTTTTTTTTGTTAAATCCAATGAAAGAACATCAAAACTTTTCTCAAATCCTAATATTGATGATTATAAACTCTTGTTAAAACAGGGGGTTTATAAAAGAAAGTTTTATTTTGATGATCAGGATCTGATTCACAATAGAATAATTTGTGACAACAAAGAGAATATTAAATATAAGACTCTGCCTCTTAATCTTTTCCCAAATGGCAAGATTATCTATAATTATTCTCTTCCACTTGATAAAGCTTACATACTGCACTTTAATTATGTTTCAATTATAAGCAAAATTGCCAAGATGAAAGAACACAAAGTGTGGTATATAACATAGATCTTAATTAACAAATTCCACTTTATTAAAATAAATTAAATTTAATGGATCTGGTTCCAGTCCTTTTATATAGGGTTTTATCATGTTTTGCTGGACTGCATTCCTGAAAGGCACTATTGGTGTATCTTCCTCGGTTAGAATTTTTTGAGCCTTGTTATATAAACTTATTCTTTTTTCCTGGTTCTGTTCCTCTGCAGCGGTTTCCACAAGCAGATCATATTTAGGATTGCACCAACCTGTCTCGTTATTCCCGCTTTTACATTCAAACAGGTTCATAAAATTATGAGGATCCGGGAAATCCGCGCCCCAGCCTGCCCTGAATATGTGGGGTGCATTAGTATCCAATGTTTTAAGATAAACCTTCCATTCCTGGTTAATCAACTTAACTTGCACTCCCAGATGGGTTTTCCACATACTTTGAAGTGCTTCGGCAGTAATTCTGGTATTTCCTACATCGGGATACAAGAATGTAACTTCAGGAAAACCTCTTCCGTTCTTATATCCAGCCTCAGATAAATAATTTCTAGCAATTTCCGGGTTAAACTTTAACCCTATATCAGGGTTATGTGCAAGCATTCCGATTGGTATCCATGAACTTGTGGGAACACCCGCTCCCTGGAGCAATTTCATTAGATTTTCTCTGTCTATGGAACTTCCAAAAGCTTTTCTTACAAGTGTTTTATCAAAAGGATACTTTCTTGAATTAAAAGCAATATAAAAACCCCTGTAGGCCAATTTATTAACAAAATCCGGGGATTTTTTTAACCTCGGGATTTCCAGCAAAGGAAGTCCCTTGCTGTCTAAAAAATCAAGTTCTCCGCTTTCGTATAATGCCAGAGCCGATGTCGGATTTTCGTTCATTATCATTTTTACTTTTTTAACACTTTTAACTTTTTCTCCCCAGTAATTTTCATACTCTCTGATCTCAATAACATCATGGTGTCTCCATTTAGTAAGTTTATAGGGTCCGAGAGTAACAATATTTTCAGGAGAGGTCCATTTGGTCCCATAATTTTCAACAATATCTTTTCTCATGGGAAAAGTTGACATAAAAGTAAGCAAACTCGGGAAATAAGTAGCTGGTCTTTTTAACTTAACCACAAGTGTTTTATCATTTGGAGAATTTATACCAATTGTGTTTGGATCATTGATTTTTCCTGAGTTATATTCTTCTGCATTCTTAATATCAAAAAGGAAATAAGCATAATCTGCACCTGTCTCGGGTTTTAATAGTCTTTTCCATGAATACTCGAAATCACTCGATTTTAAAGGCTTACCATCAGTCCAGAGTATATTTTCCCTTATATGGAATGTGTAAGTTTTCCCATCCTCACTAATATCCCAGCTTTCGGCTAAAGCAGGTTCCGGTCTGTGCTTATCACTAAAACGCGTTAGGCCCTCCATAATATTATTTAAAATTGTGAATGACGTACTGTCCGTTGCCAGTGACCAATCCAAAGAAGGCGGTTCAGATCCTATATTAATATTCAGCGTATCCTTTGTAGAAATATCTACTTTATTCTGATTGTTTCCACCACAATTTACTGTAAGAAAGAGTATAATAAAAAATAGAACTTTAATTATCATAGAAAAGCTATAATATAGAAATAATAAATTTTGTCCAATTTCACCCTGGTAAATTAGATGATTAATTTAAAAGATGTTAAAACTGCCTCGGAAATATTGAGTCCTGTAATTCATAATACACCTCTCATATACTCTTATGCACTTGGAGAGATGACAGGAGCAAACACCTATTTAAAATTAGAAAATCTTCAACGCACTGGTTCATTTAAAATTAGAGGGGCATATAACAAGCTATTTCAACTTAAGAAAAATACAAAAGAAGTTATAGCTGCATCAGCCGGAAATCACGCACAAGGCGTTGCATTAGCTTCCAGGTTATTAAAAATGAAAGCCACCCTGGTCATGCCCGAAGGCACACCCATAAATAAGATATTATCAGTTAAAAGATATGGAGCTAATGTAGTTCTTCATGGAGATAACTTTGATGATGCATTTAAATACGCATCTGTAATAGAAAAAAAATCTAAAATGAATTTGATCCACGCTTTTAATGATGAATCAATAATAGCAGGGCAAGGAACAATAGGCCTTGAGATTATAGATGCACTTAGTGATGTTGATGTTGTTTTAGTCCCGGTTGGCGGCGGAGGATTAGTTTCAGGAATCGCTGTTGCTATAAAAGCGATTAAACCTGATACAAAAATTATAGGGGTTGAGGCTAAAAGTGTGCCTTCAATGTCGACATCACTTAAAGAAAATAAAATAACAGAATCTAAAAGTTCTAAGACTATCGCGGATGGAATCGCAATCAAAAAGGTGGGGGATATAACTTTTAGAATTGCACAAAAGCTTTTGGACGATATGATCCTTGTGACCGAAAGAGAGATAGAAGAAGCGTTGATGATATTAGCCAGTAAAAAGAGGCTAATTGTTGAAGGTTCAGGAGCAGTTGGTCTTGCTGGATTGCTTAAACGAAAAAAAAGCTTCAGGGGTAAAAATACGGTAATTATTGTAAGTGGTGGAAATATAGATATAAATGTGCTTGGAAGAATTATCGATAGAGGTTTAAAAAAGGATGGAAGAATAATGAATCTTCAGATCGAACTTCCTGATATTCCGGGTGCTTTGGGAGAACTTTCAACCTTGCTGGGTGAACTAAAAGCTAACATAATTGAAATTTTCCATGATAGATTAGAAATGGATTTGCCGCTCGATATAGCTTATGTAAAAATTAAACTTGAAACAAGAAGCTTTGAACATCAAGAAGAAATAAAGAAAAATTTAAAAAAGAAAAACTACAAAATTGTCTGATAATATTTTATTCAGCAGATGCTGATAATGTTACAAGAATTGCTCCTTCTTCAACCGTGTCCCCTTCACTAACCTTGATCTGCTTGATCTTGCCGGTCTGGGGGGCTTTTAATTCGCTTTCCATTTTCATTGCTTCCACAACAATAACAGGTTCTTCCAGCTCAACATCGTCCCCTTCACTCTTTAGGATTTTGACAATCCTGCTTGGCATTGGGGCAATAACTTCCAAACCACTACCCACAGCGCCACCCTTTGACAAATCTCTTTCCGAAATTGATTCTAACTCAAAAAGATTCCCTTCATAAAAAACCTGTATTTTTTTTCCCTTTTTGAAAATACCGATTGTTAATGACTTGCCATCAATTAATAATGAATAAAGATTTTTGTCAATCTGTGAAAATTCTACTTCTCTTGATTCACCATCTATCTCAATAGTGTTGATGTTTTCATCTTCTTCAATATCAATTTTATAGATTTGATTATTTAGTTTAAAAGTGTAATTCATAATAATGAGTTCCCCGAGACGCCAAATCTCCTTGCTGATAATTTCCAGTTAGAAGTACTAGTTTTATGAGTTTTTTCTATGTTTTCCGATCCAGCATTATTCATCGCTAATGTGGCAGCTATCAAGGCAGGTTTGTAATCCAAATCTTCCGGATTCAGTAACTCGGGATGTCTTTCGATAAATCCAGTATCAATCTTTGCTTTTTTAAATTCGTCATTTTGCATCATTCGAATAAGAAAGCCGATGTTTGTCCTAACACCTAACACAATGTACTCATTTAATGCTGAAGCCATCTTCTTAATTGCTTCTTCCCTTGTGTCAGCCCAGGTAATCAACTTAGATAGCATAGGATCATAAAATGAAGTTACTTCATAGCCACTGTAAATAGAAGAGTCATCACGTATGCCAGGACCGCTGGGGGCTTTAACATACTCCAATATCCCCGGTGAAGGCAAAAAGTTCATAGACGGATCTTCCGCATAAACCCTGCACTCAACTGCATGCCCTTTTATTTTAAGTGCGGACTGTTTTAATGTGAGCTTTTCATTATTAGCTATCCTTATCATCCATTTCACTATATCCACACCTGTTATCATTTCAGTAACAGGATGTTCAACCTGAATTCGTGTATTCATTTCGAGAAAATAAAAATTCTCATCCTGATCCATTATGAACTCGACTGTTCCAGCTCCATAATAGTTCACAGCTTTGGCTATTCTTACGGCAACTTCTCCCATTTTCTTCCTGGTTTTAGCACTAATAAAACCGGATGGAGCTTCTTCAATTACTTTTTGATGTCTCCTTTGTATTGAACATTCACGTTCAAATAGATGTATAACATTTCCATGCTCGTCTCCCAGAACCTGTATCTCAATGTGTCTAGGCTGGGTTATGTATCTTTCTACGAAAACCGAATCATCACCAAATGATGAAAGTGCTTCGCTTTTAGCCATTCTGAGGGAGTTTTTAAATTCCTCTTTCGAATTTACCAATCTCATCCCTTTACCGCCGCCGCCTGCAGATGCTTTAATCATCACAGGATAGCCAATCTTATCGGCAACCTGAAATGCTTCTACATCGGAGACTGCCCCATCAGACCCAGGCACCAGTGGTACATCAGCTTCCATGGCAATCTTTCTTGCTGTAATCTTATCTCCCATTAGCCTGATTGCTTCTGAAGAAGGTCCAATAAAAACTATATTTTCTTTTTCACAAAGTTCTGCAAATGATTCGTTTTCGGATAAAAAGCCAAATCCGGGATGAATTGCGTTAGCAGAAGATTTTTTAGCTGCTTCAATAATTTTTTCTCCTACAAGATAGCTTTCAGATGGTTTGGAAGACCCAATGTGATAAGCTTCGTCGGCAAGAGCAACATGAATTGAATTTCTGTCCGCATCTGAAAAAACAGCAACTGTTTTAATGCCTAGTTCCTTACACGCTCTAATTATTCGTACTGCAATTTCACCTCTATTAGCAATTAGTATTTTTTCAAACATAATTTTTTCCTGTTCTTATAGTGGAATATTTCCGTGTTTTTTTGGTGGAAGAGTTTGCCTTTTTCCATCAAGCATATCCAAAGCAAGTGCTATTTTGTAGCGAGTGTCTTCCGGTTTAATTACTTCATCGATATAACCAAGTTCTGCTGCTTTATAAGGACTTGCGAAATTCTTCTTGTACTCTTCTATTAATTTCAGCCTTTCGGCATCCGGGTCGTCCGAACCTGCAATTTGTCCCCTGAATATTATATTTACAGCCCCGTCAGAACCCATAACTGCAATTTCCCCGGTTGGATATGCAAGGTTAATATCGCCCCTGATATGTTTTGAAGACATAACATCATATGCCCCGCCATATGCTTTTCTTGTTATTACTGTAATTCTGGGAACAGTCGCCTCACAATATGCATAAAGCAGTTTAGCCCCATGCCTAATTATTCCACCCCATTCCTGAGAAGTTCCCGGTAAAAACCCCGGAACATCCACAAATGTTATGAGAGGAATATTAAAACAATCACAAAACCTGACAAATCTTGCACCTTTTATAGATGCATCAATATCGAGACATCCAGCTAACACTTTCGGCTGGTTACCAACAATTCCAACTACTCTTCCGTCAACCCTTGCAAGCCCTATTACAATATTTTGTGCATATTCTTCTTGTATTTCAAAAAAATTCCCATCATCCATAACTTTTTTTATAACATCCCTTATATCATAGGGTTTGTTTGGATTATCCGGCACTATATTTCTCAATTCCTCTTCTTTCCTGTCAACAGGATCATCACAGGGTATTCTTGGAGGATCTTCCATATTGTTAGATGGTAAAAAACTTAATAGTTCTTTAATTATAGCAATAGAGTCTTCATCATTTTCAGCGGCAAAATGAGCTACACCACTTTTTGAGTTGTGAACATCAGCTCCGCCAAGTTCATCGGATGTTACCTCTTCATGAGTTACTGCTTTTATTACATCGGGACCTGTAATAAACATATAACTTGTTTTTTTTGACATAATAGTAAAATCATTCATTACAGGTGAGTAGACAGCACCCCCAGCACACGGTCCCATAATTGCCGCTATCTGGGGAACAACTCCGGAAGATAGTACATTTCTTAAAAATATATCCGCATAAGCTCCAAGACTTTCCACACCTTCCTGAATTCTTGCACCACCTGAATCATTTAATCCAATTACGGGTGCACCTACTTCCAGTGCCAAATCCATAACCTTACATATTTTCTTACCATGTGCTTTTCCAAGAGAACCGCCAAAAACCGTAAAATCCTGGGCATACACAAAAACCTGCCTTCCATTAACTTTCCCATATCCGGTAACAACGCCGTCACCTAAGAATTTCCTTTCATTCATTCCAAAATCATCACACTTATGTACAACAAATTTGTCCAATTCCACGAATGAGCCTTTATCCAATAGCAAATTAATTCGCTCTCTTGCAGTAAGTTTTCCTGAATCATGCTGTTTCTGAACTCTGGCATCTCCACCGCCTGATTCCGCTTGCTTTTCTTTTTCATTTAGAAGTTCGATTTTTTCCTTCATAAAATTACTCCCTTATATAAGGTAAAAAAGGTTAGACCAATTATAATAAATATCAAGAATATATAATCCCTCACCTCTATTAATCAAAATTAAATAAGTTTTTCCATTGTAACATCTGACATAGGTTAAGACAATAGGTTAGTTAAATTAAACTTCTTACGCATTTAACTCAAACCAAATTCTTTCAACTTGCTCTTTTAGATTTTTTAAATCAGATATGTTTCTAATTATATAGTCAGCTTTATCGTAGTCCAGGTTGTCAGCTTGTTGAGAATCAATTATATCTTCTACTTCTTTTTCAGTAAGATTGTCCCTTATTTTAACTCTTCTTATCTGATCTTCTCTATTAGAACTAACAAGGATTATTCCATTTAACAGGTTTTGTAGCTGTCCGCTTGATCCGATTAAAGCTGCCTCAATTATAGTAATTTTATATCCCTTTTCATAACTTGTAAGGATTTCATTTCTAATTTGCTCTAATATTTTAGGATGAGTAATTTTGTTGAGTGTTTCTAACTTCTTTTTATCATTAAAAACAATTTTAGCCAGTTTTTTTCTCTCAAGAGTGCCATCTCGAGAAAGGATTTTTTCACCGAACATATCTACCAATTCTTTAAGCGCTATACTTCCGGGTTCAACAATTTTCCTTGCAATTTGGTCGGCATCTATGATGTAAGCACCTAATTGTTTAAAAATTTCAGCGACTGTAGATTTTCCAGACCCGACTTTCCCCGTAAGACCATAAATTTTCATAGTTGAGAAGATTTTACCTACTTATAAAAATAGGAAAAATATAAGATTTTAATTGATCATCCACAAACGGAGATTTAACAAATTATAATTAAATTCACTCTTTTTGAGCTGAACAGATATCAATAGCCTTGTTAAGTCTTTTTAAGGTTTTTTCTTTTCCGAGAATTTCTATTACTTCAAAGATTCCGGGACTTTTGGTTCCACCTGTTAAGGCCACTCTTGTAGGTTGAGCAATTTTCCCAAGTTTTAATCCTGTCTCTTCCATAATTTCACTAAATTTTTCACTAAGAGAATCGTGATCAAATTCATCAAGGGTGGTTAATTTTTCAACTATTTTTTGAAAAACTTCTATATTTTCATTGACAAGAAATTTGTTCTTTGCTTTAGATTCAAAATCATAATCATCATTAAAAAAATAATCTGATTGATCAACAATATCATTCAAAGTATCCGAACGTTCTCTTAACTGTTCAACAACTTTAACAATTAGAGCATCCTTTGCTTCTATGTTATATCCTTTATCCAACAAAAATGGGGCCACTTTTTCAGCTATCTCTGATGCCGGTTTGTTCTTTATATACCAGCTGTTTACCCACCTGAATTTATCAGGATCAAATATTGATGGAGATTTTCCTATGTTGGAAAGATTAAACTTTTCAATCAGCTCATCTCTTGAAAAAATTTCCTGATCACCATATGACCATCCTAACCTGACTAGATAATTTAATACCGCTTCAGAAAGGTATCCGATATTTTTATATTCAATTACCGAAGCGGCGCCATGCCTTTTGCTAAGCTTTGATTTGTCCACACCAAGTATCATGGAAACATGAGCGAAATGAGGTTTAACTAGATCAAGTGCATCATATATTAGTATCTGTTTTGAAGTATTAGTAAGATGATCATCGCCTCTAATGACGTGTGATATTTTCATATCTGAATCATCTACGGCAACAGCAAAGTTATATGTTGGAAAGCCATCAGCTTTTAATATAATAAAATCGTCAATTTCACTTAAATCAAAGCGAATTTTCCCTCTTAATAAATCAAAAACCTCAACACTTCCCTGTTGTTCGGTTGCAAGCCTGATTGCATAAGGTTTATCCGGCCCTGAACCTAAATCAGCCCATTCCCTTTTATACCTAAAAAATTCCCCTTTAGATTGAGCTTCGTTTCTTTTTTGTTGAAGCTCTTCTGAGGTTACAAAACATTTGTAGGCTTTACCTTCGTTTAATAGTTTGTTAGCCAGTTCCTGATATATTTCAATTCTCTCGGATTGACGGATTGGGGGGCCATCCCAATCAAGACCCAGCCATTTCATGGATTCCAATATTTCGGTTTCGGACTCTTTAGTTGAACGAACCTTATCGGTATCTTCTATTCTGAGAACAAATTCTCCATCTTTATTTCTTGAGAATAACCAGTTGAATATTGCAGTTCTTGCACCACCTATATGCAATACACCTGTGGGACTCGGGGCAAACCTAGTTCGAATTTTCATCGGTTTTAGATTAAATAAAGAATGTGTTGTGTCAATAAATTAATTCAGAAGTTGATCAAGTTTACTAGATCTTTCAAGTGCTAAAAGTTGGTTATAACCCCCTATCACTTTACCGTTGATCACTATTATAGGAACTGTTCGCCACTTTAAATTGTTCATTACTTCATATTTGTAATTGGGATTTTGATCTAATCTTATTTCATTGTAATCTAAGCCCTTACTTTCCAGCAGATCTTTAGCCCTTATACAATATGGACAGTAATTTGTTGTGTATATTTCTATTTCGTTCATATCTTAATATTTTTTATTTGATCTTAATAGTTTACAGCTTTAAGATGCTTGGTTTTTAAAATAGTTTCAAGTATGTTTAAGGCTTAATTTTAATTTTTTTCTATTAGATAATTTTTAAGGTAATGATGAATAAAATATTTACTTACGGCACTCTCTTGTTTTTGACTATAACATTAAATTCATGTGCTGCTGGAAAATTTATAAATGCATACATATCAGTTAACAAAAAGGGGGGTACATTGAACGGACAGATATACACATCTCCCTATAATTCATATAAAATCGGCAAGCTTGATAATAATTGGAAGAGGATTAATGTGAAAAAAGGAGATATTGCATACTACAATAAAGAAAGTGATTCAACTATTACTGTTAACTCGGATTGCAGAAAAGAAAAAAGAAGATACAGCTTAAAAGCTCTGTCAAATTCTTTAGTTGTGGGCTTTAGAAATAAAGAAATTATTGAAAGAAAAGAATTAGATATTGATCAATCAACAGGATTGTATAATGAATATGCTGGCACTCTAAATGGTCAGGAAATATCTTTGGCAACAGTTGTTTATAAATCACAGAAATGCAACTATGATTTTAGCTATTCTTCTACACCTGAAAAATTCATGGACACCATAGATTCATACATTAACTTTCTTTCAGACTTTAAAGAGTTGAATACAAATGAATAGAATTATTGAAAGTCTGGGCAGGAATTGTATTAGTATTATATTTTCGTTAGGCGATGCTACTTTATTCTTTTGGAAAGCATTAATATCAACAATTACACCTCCGTATAATTACAAACTTGTAGCAGAACAGATGTATGACATAGGATTTAAATCCATATCAATCGTAATAGTATCCGCAATGGCAATTGGTATGGTGATGGTAGTTCAGATGGCATGGGGATTTGCGTGGTTTGGTGCAAAGGGACTTGTTGGTCCTGTTGTCACGCTTTCATTTGTAAGGGAGTTAGGACCTGTAGTAACATCATTATTGGTGGGTGGTAGAGTTGGATCCGGTATAACAGCAGAGATAGGATCAATGAAGGTAACCGAACAAATTGATGCGATTAAAACATTAGGTGCAGATCCTATTAAAAAACTTGTCGCCCCCAGATTACTTGCAAGTATTATTTCATTTCCCCTTCTTGCGGTTATATCCAATCTAGCTGGAATTGGTGGATCCATGCTAATCTCAAAAATTGATTTAAATGTAGGACCTTCCTTGTTTATTTCAAGTATAAGAGGTTGGGTTGGTGTGGACGATTTTCTTACAGGTATTTCAAAAACACTTTTCTTTGGAATTATTGTGGCAATAACGGGATGTTATATTGGGATGAAAGCTGAGGGAGGCACCCAGGGAGTTGGTAAGGCCACAACCAAAACCGTGGTCGTAGCTTTGCTGTTAATTATTATTGTAGATTTTATACTTTCAAAGCTATTTGTGATATTTGTATATGAGTGATTACTTCTCGTAAACGTTTTCCCAGATGGAACCTGTTTTTTGTTTTTTAGTAGTATTTAGTTGATTTTTATTTTTGTTTAAATCATCAATTTCTATTTTTCTAAGATATGATTTAAACCTTTTTATTTCTTCTTCTGTAAACTGATTAGTCTTGGGAACTTCTTTTTTTACTATATGTTCTTCCTGTTCTTCACTGACAGGAGTAATAACCTCTAAAAAATTGTTATAGGAGTCAGAGTCTACAAAATATATGGTAGCACCGGCAGAAAAGAATATTGACAAAACCGTTAGTTTTAATATTTGCCCTAGAATATCCATTGTTATTGATATAATTTTAATATCAAATTTATTACGTCGTACTAAAAGAAAAGAAACAATACTATAGTATTGTATTATTATTTTCTATTAATACTAATACATTACTCATTATAATGCTTATACAGTATGCGTGTCAAGTGTAAATTTAATTTATTTTAATTTGTAATGTCAAACTGCTTCATAATATAAATGGTGTAATATCAATATATGTTATTGTTAAATAAGTGCTATTCAAATTTTGACGTAAATTCAGGTTGACAATAAAATCATATTTGGTAGAATGAGAGCCTTATCTATTTATTAGGTGGTTTATATGAAATCATTTATGGCTAAAAATGAAGAGATGCAAAAAAAGTGGTATCTGATTGATGCACAAGGGCAAACTGTGGGAAGGATAGCCACCAGGATTGCTACTATTCTTAGAGGTAAAGATAAACCTTATTTTACTCCACACTCGGATAACGGTGATTTTGTTGTAGTGGTCAATGCAGACAAAGTGAGGTTTACAGGTAAGAAACTTAATCAAAAAAAATATTATTGGCACACAGGATATCCCGGAGGAATAAAATCAATCACCGCAGATGAATTGTTAGAAAAGAAACCCGAAGAAATTTTAACAAAAGCAGTTTGGGGTATGCTACCAAAAAACAAATGGCAAAAGAAGTTGATTCAAAGATTGAAAGTTTATACAAATGATGCTCATCCGCATACAGCGCAAAAACCGGAGATTTTGGAGGTTTAATTATGTCTGATCAAGTTATATACAACGGAACCGGAAGAAGAAAAACCTCTGTAGCGAGAGTGTGGTTAAAAAAAGGCGATGGAAATTTTAAGGTTAACAAAAGAGATGTTAATGATTATTTTCCTAGAGAAGCTTGGCAGTTAAAAGTTAAAGAGCCTCTTAACATTACTGAAACCCTTAATGATTATGATGTGCTTGTTACTGTTAAAGGCGGAGGATTAACGGGGCAGGCAGGTGCGGTTAGCCATGGGCTCTCAAGAGCATTAATAAAAGCTAACGAAACTCTTCGTAAGAAACTAAAAGTTTCTGGATTGCTTAAACGTGATCCAAGAATGGTTGAAAGCAAAAAATATGGTAAACGTAAGGCCAGAAGAGGGCAGCAGTTCTCAAAGAGGTAAATTTTCTTTTGTCCATTAAATCCGAAAATTCAGCTAAAAATAAAAAAATAAAAAAACCAACCGGCAAACTGGGTGTATTGCTTCCGGGTATGAGCGGTGCTGTAAGCACAACCTTTATTGCTGGGGTTGAAGCAATAAACCGGGGTATAGGCAGACCAATTGGTTCGCTTACTCAGATGGGTACTATTAGACTGGGTAAAAGAACACAAAAAAAATCCCCTTACATTAAAGATTTTATTCCACTTGCTAACTGTAAAGATCTTGTTTTCGGTGGATGGGATATCTACTCGGATAATTGCTATGAAGCAGCAATCAAAGCAGGTGTGCTGAAAACAGAATTGTTAAATAAATTAAAGAACAGACTTAAAAACAAATCCCCTATGAAAGCTGTTTTTAGTCAGAAATATGTTAAAAATCTAACGGGGAAGCACATCAAAAAAGGCAAGACCAAAATGGACCTTGCAGAACAACTAATTAAAGATATTGAAAAATTCAAAAGGGAAAACAAACTTGAAAGACTTGTTATGCTTTGGTGTGGAAGTACTGAAATTTTTATTAAGCCCAAGAATGTTCATAAAACAATTAAAAATTTTGAAACAGGATTAAAGAAAAACGATAAAGATATATCTCCAAGTATGATATATGCTTATGCCGCAATAAAATCCGGTGTGCCGTACGGTAATGGAGCCCCTAATCTTTCGGCAGATATTCCCGCACTAATAAAACTTGCTGAACAAAATAATGTGCCCATAGCAGGTAAGGATTTTAAAACTGGCCAAACACTTATGAAAACAATACTTGCTCCTGGATTTAAAAGTAGAATGATTGGAATTAATGGATGGTTTTCAACAAACATACTTGGAAACAGAGACGGTGAAGTTTTAGATGATCCATATTCATTTAAAACAAAAGAGGAAAGCAAGCTAAGCGTATTAGATTCCATATTTCAGCCCCATCTTTACCCCGAGCTATACAAAGATTATTACCATAAAGTAAGAATAAATTACTATCCACCTCGCGGAGATGAAAAAGAAGCATGGGATAATATAGATATTTTTGGATGGCTTGATTATCCTATGCAGATAAAAGTTAATTTTCTATGTCGTGACAGCATACTAGCTGCACCGATTGTTTTAGATTTAGTTCTTTTTCTCGACCTTGCACATAGATCCGGGATGAAAGGGATACAGGAATGGTTATCTTTTTATTTTAAAAGTCCTATGGTTGGAAAAGGGCTATACCCCGAACACGATCTGTTCATACAACTTATGAAACTAAAAAATACTCTTCGATATATTCAGGGAGAAGATCTTATTACTCACCTCGGATTGGATTATTACGAAATGTAATATCTTATCAAAGATTCTTACATTTTAACTTTATTTGAAAAATGTTAATCCTTAATATCCTTGTAATACAAAATTAGATCGTGTTATTTGTTAAGCTTAATTTTTTTTAACAGGTGACTGCACATCATAGCCTTTCTCTTTCATCATGTATGCGCCAGCACCCCCGGCTGCAGCACCTGCTAAAAACACACAGCTTAAATAAAGCAAAGAAAAGCCGCAGGTTATAATGATCATAATATTTAATGCCTTCCTTTTCATTCCCCTATCTCCAATTTTATTGTTTTTTTAACTATATAAGTGAGTTTTGATTATATCAATTGATTTTTATAGGGATTTAATTAAATAATAATCACAATTATCTATTGAGTGATAAATTATATTAATTTTAAAGAAGTTTTTTAAATTATTGTTTTAAAAAACTTTCAAGATCAGTACTAATATTAGAGCTTGCTAATTTTCCAAGAGCGGCTTTTTCAATCTGTCTTATCCTTTCTCTTGTAAGATTGAACCTCTTTCCAATTTCATCAAGTGTATATGTGCTTTGTCTTCCAATTCCAAACCTGAGCCTGATAATTTCTTCTTCTCTCTGATTCAATAACGTCAAGGCTTCTTGTAGTTTTTCAGCTAAAGACATTTTTGCAATAATTGTATCAGGTATTTTAGCTTCTTTGTCAGCAACGGAATCAAGAAGAGTTGTTTTTTCACCATCTAAAACAGGAGTGTCTAAACTAATGGCATCATTTGTTGAGTTTAATATTCTTTTAACTACCTCAACCGAAATTCCGGATTCCTTTGCTATTTCCTGTGGAGTTGGTTTTCTTTCAATTTCCTTACTTAATTTTGCACTGGTTTTGTAAACCCTATTAGCCTGTTCAAGCAAGTAAACCGGAACCTTGATTGTTCTTGTTTGTCCCTGGAGAGCTCTTAAAATGGCCTGATGAATCCACCATGAAGCATAAGTTGAAAATTTATAACCTTTTGTATGGTCAAACCTTTCAACGGCTCTCATAAGACCGAGATTTCCTTCCTGAATTAAATCCGGGAGGGGTAATCCTCTGCTCATATATCTTCTTGATATGGTAATTACCAATCTAAGATTAGCTTTAACAAACTTTTGCTTAAGTTTTTGGGCCCACTCGGTAAAAACTTTTGTAAATGCTTCTAGGCTTGTAATTCTTTTATCAATTAAATCCGCTTTTCTGTGATTCTTTCTTATCCTTGATTTCATCTCTTCAAGCTTTTTTATTGCCTTGAAGTGATCCAAGGCCTTAGCTTCGCATTTTTTAATTTTAGCGGATATTTCTACTTCTTGTTTTGCAGTAAAAAGGGGCTCAACAGCCATATCCTTAAAATAAACATAAAGCAACCTTAATTGTTCATCAGGAACCCATTTATCTTCTTCCTCTTCCTCAGCTTTGGGGGAAATTAAATCATGCTCTGTTGGTTCATCAAAATCTTCATCTATTTCCAATGTTGCCATTTCATCATTATTTATATAAGATTCGAAATCTTCGCTATTTGATGAGTTATTTTCATGTTCTTTATATTTAATATCCATTAATTTTTCCTTTATATATTAATTTTAAAGCAAAATAAGATTAAATCGTTAACTTTTGATCATATCAAAAGAGTATAGTTAACTCTTGGAAGGTTCTAGCAACTCAAGATTATTATTTATTATTTTATTAATAGTTCTGCTTTTAACTTAAATGGTAAATTTAATATTTCTGTTAACTAAACCCCTTTATAAAATTTAATTATAAATCTTTTCCAGTTGAAATGGAAGCAAAATTTAATTATTTAAAAATTTCTGTCGCTGTCAAATATTATAATAAATTACTCGCTAAAGTTTTTAGCAACTTGATCCCAATTTACAACGTTCCACCAGGCTTTTATATAATCCGGCCTTCTGTTCTGATAGTTTAAGTAATAAGCGTGTTCCCAGACATCCAGTCCTAAAATTGGTTTTAGACCATCAGATACGGGATTGTCCTGGTTAGGCGTTGATATAACCGTTAAATTCCCTGAATTATCAGAACATAACCAAGCCCAACCACTTCCAAACCTTGTTGCCGCAGCTTTAGAAAATGTAGCTTTAAATTCATCAAAGCTCCCGAAAGCCGAATTAATCGCATTTGCTAAATCACCTGTTGGCTCACCACCGCCATTTGGATCCATACAAGTCCAAAACAAACTATGATTAGCATGTCCACCACCATTATTTCTCACAGCGGTTCTTATATCTTCGGGTATTGAATTAAGGTCTGATAAAAGTTCTACCACCGTTTTAGTTTGTAAATCCGGATAATTTTCCAATGCTGCGTTTAAATTATTCACATAACCTTGATGATGTTTTGAATGATGAATTTCCATTGTTTTTGCATCTATATTTGGTTCTAAAGCATTATAATCATAGGGTAAACTTGGTAATTCATGAGCCATTTTTTTTCTCCTTAATATATGTTAACTTCAGACTTAAATTTGCAATTATGCTTAGAAGCAATCATATTTTAACGCCATTATACAATAGTGTAAATAGATTTAAACAAATTATTTATTATAATAGTTCAATTAATTTTAAACTATTTATGTAGAATCCAAAGTGAGTATTTGTAATGTCCGACAACGAAAATATTATTGAACTTATAGAAGTTTATAAATCATTTGATTCAAAAGCGGTTCACAAGGGCCTGAATCTGACTGTTAAAGCCGGGGAAAATATTACTGTTTTAGGCGGAAGCGGGGGAGGCAAAAGTGTTTTGCTTAAAGAAATCAATGGTCTGATAACACCTGATTCCGGCGATGTAATCGTAATGGGTAAAAATATTGTAACTATGAATGAAAATGAACTAACCGAGATTAGAAAAGATATTGGTATGTTGTTTCAGGGTTCAGCACTATTTGATTCTTTGACAGTTGAAGAAAATATAGCATATCCACTCATAGAAAATTATGATCTGGATGAAGACGAGATTAAAAAAATTGTTGCTGAAGACCTGGAAAGAGTAGGTCTGCCGGGCATTGAAGATAAATATCCGAGCGATCTGAGCGGAGGCATGAAAAAAAGGGTCGGATTAGCAAGAGCCATCGCAACAAAACCTAAAATATTATTATATGATGAACCTACCACCGGTCTTGACCCGCCGAACATTAGCAGAATAAACGAATTAGTTAAAAGCATGAGAGATGAACTCGGAATAACGGGAATTGTAATAACCCATGATCTTCAAAGTGCTTATGAAGTGTCAGACAGGATTGCTTTTTTATATAACGGAAAAATTATTTTTACTGGTACAGTAGAAGAAACCTGGATAAACGAAATAGAAGAGTTTAGGAATTTTATAGAAGGAAAACTTGATGAAGCTTAATTCTATTATTGATAAAAATTCTTATCATTAATACCTTCAACATTAATAATTTTCCATTTTCTTAAATCAGATTTTTTAAATTCTATTGTCAGATTTTCAAGATGACCACTCGAACCTATAATTTCCGCTATAGGAATACCATTTTTAATACCCGAAACTACCACATCAAAGTTTAAAACTGCAATATCCTGAGAATTTTCACTTTTTATTCTAGCTACGGATATGTTTTCATAGTAAACATCGAATTTTTCAAAATCCTCAAATGTATTTTTTGCAATACTTTTTATATAAAGATAATTACCTCCATGCTCATCACTATAATGAATTGAGAAATAACTCATAAATTTTTCAAGGTCCTTTTCATTTGCACTTATTACTATGCTGTTAATTATTTTTTCAAATTCCTTGGTGTCCCCTTCTTTCCCATTAAAAAGAAGTAAAAGTGATATTATTACAACAAAAACAATTAAGATTATTTTCTTCATTAATTTATATATTTTATTACATCAATTCCTTCATTATTAGAATTGAATGTAATCATTCCGTCTGATTTAGTTTCATAAATTTTAATATCATTTTGTAAGAAAGATTCTAAATAATTTTTTGAATTTTTTGTAATCAGGAAATCCGGATCTACCGATTCAATGAATTTTCTTAATATATTACTTTTCTTTCCCATATTAATATAAATCACGTCACTCTTTATCCTATCATTATAAATTTCGATTAATTCTTCTTGAACCGAATTTAAATCTAATCCCTCACCAATAATTATTTTATTATCATTATTCTCTACAATTAAGATAATGGGCTTTGGATGCTTAGAATCATATATTTTGAATACTCCGCGGGGTTTTATAAAGCTAAATTTTGTATTACCCAATACGAATTTTTCGGTAGACGCCTGAAAATTTTTCCAAATAATATCATTTTCTTTTATATTTCTCCACAGTTTTCCATTTAATTTAGCACCGTTTGTCCAGATTGATTTTACTTTTATTCTTTCTAATATTGCATTTGCACCTTTTAATCGTGACTTATCTGTTGAAAATAACCACAGATAATCAATTCTTGTAATACCTTTTTTTAAAAGGAAAGGCACTAAAGCTGCTTTTTCAATAAAATCACTTTCACCATAATGAGAATATCCACTGCTGATCAAAATATTTTTACCATGATGAGTATTAATCAGTGCATATGTTTTGTTACCCGAGTCTAAAAAATTAATTTCAAGATTTCCATTCCCGGGTGACCTATGAGTGATTATATATATCGAAAAAATAGTGAAAAATATTAAAGCAACATATTTTGCCTTGTTAGATACCAGAATTAAAATCAGACTTAAAAAAACAAATGCCAGCAGAACATATCCAGCGAAATCAATATGCTGAACTGTCATCTGAACATATTTAAATGAAGCTGCTTTTTCCACAAAATCCACAATTAAACTTACAAACTTCTCATTAATTTTTAACGTGAATTCAGCAAGGTCATGCGAAACAAGATATAAAAGAATTGAAATAAACCCCAGAGGAACAATTAAAAATTCGACCAAGGGAACTGCAACAAAGTTTGCCGGAATAGAAGAAATTGGGAAAAATCCAAATGAATTAATAACAAGGGGCAATGTAAATAAGGTTGCCGCTATTGTAGTTTTAATCAGACTTAAAAATTTTTCATACAAGCTGGAAAACCTCATTGGGAAAATTTTGTTAAATAACAAAATCCCCCCAACAGCAAGGAACGAGAGTTGAAATGACAGACTTTTAATCGCTGAACTATCAAAAATCAGAATTATTAAAGCCGCTGTGGCAAGTATGTTTGCTTTATTATCTTGCTTTCCTAAAAATATAGAAAATAAATAAAGGCTAATCATAATAAAAGCCCTAACAACCGGAGTTGCGAACCCGGCAATAGCTGTATACAAAAAAATTGGAAATATTGTAATCAAGGATGCAATTTTGGGAACTTCATACATTAATAGCAGATATTTAGATCTTTTTAAAAACCAATTTATTACAAAGTAAAATAAAAAGCCTATGAAACCTATGTGCAAACCGGAGATTGCAAATAGGTGTGATATGCCAAGATAAGAAAATTTACTTTTTAATTCCTCAGGAATCCCTCCTTTCTCACCAACTGTAAGTGCAATTATGATTTCATTATTTGGATAATCTATCTTCCCTCTTACAAAATTCTCATACGATTTTCTGAATTTATTAATCCTGTTTTTAAATGAAAAATAGGAATAGTAGCCGGTTACTTCCAGTTGATTATTGTTATTGATAAAAGCTGTATATAAAATTCCCTGATTCTTAAAATGTTTTTTTAAACTAAAACTCCCCGGATTCTTATAATCTTCTATTTCCTTTAACTTTATGTTTTTAATAAGCACAGAATATCCTGAATGAAGCTCGGGTATCTCTTCTTTGATATAAAAAATACCCTTGGAATTTAAATTTGATTCCTTTGAAGAATGAATAATCGAGTTCATCTTAATTAAAAGCCTGTAGGTGTTTTTTCTTTTTTCTGGATTTTTTAACAATTCCCCGCTTATCGAAACTTTTTTATTTAAATAATCAGCATGAATCCTATCAATTTTGTTAGTCTGATTCGCAAGGAATATTCCGGTTGGAATAAAAAACATTATAAATAAAATTTCTTTATTCAAAGAGAAAAATAAGATCAGTAAAATTAGTATTAAAAAAAGAAGTGTCCAATTACTTAAACTTAATTGAGATTGAAGAAAAATTCCCGAAATAAATGCAATCAGCACAAATATTATTTTGTGTTTGTAATATACGTGCATTAACTAAATATTACATTAATTATATAAATAGCTAGTTATAATTGCGTGTTTGGATAATAAAAAACTATACATACAAATTTAAAGTTGTTAATTACAGTTAGTAAGCTAATATTTCTAAATTAAACCTAAGGATTTTTAATATGATAATTAGCAATTTTTTAAATAATCATAATTCCAGATGGATGAGTATTGAGCTTGCAGCCAACTCCCCCACAGAACAAAACATCTCCCTAATGAAAAAAACAAACAAAATTATCTTGAGTACTAGACAATTAAAATTTATTTCAAAAACCATAATTAATAAAGAAAAATGCAAGCTGCTGGTTTTCGGTGTCGGGAATGATAGTGGGTATTGGCATAAACTCAATCGTCACGGCGTTACAGTTTTTCTTGAAGATAACGAAAAATGGATAGAGAAAGTTAAGAAAAGACATAAAAGCATCAAAGTCTATAAAGTTGATTATAAAACCAAAAGAAAAGACTGGAAAGAACTTCTTGATTCTCCGGATCTTGAGAAAATAAAGCTTCCGGACAAAGTAGTTAATAAAAAATGGGACGTTATTTTGGTAGATGCACCAGAAGGTTGGAGTGACAATAAACCCGGAAGGATGAAAAGCATTTTTCTTTCTTCAAAACTTGTGAAAATTTCGGGGGATGTATTTGTTCATGATTGCAACAGGCAGGTTGAAGATATTTATAGTAATAAATTTTTAAAAAAACGTAATTTAAAAATTGAGATAAAATCATTTTTTGGAAATCTAAGACATTATCAAATAAATCGAACCTTATATGGATAAATTATAAGATTATATATAGATTTATTGCGTTAGATTCAGGAAACAACTGAATTAATTAGTATGGAAATACAGAATAAAAAAATTAAATTATTAATTCCGATTTAAAATTAAATCCCTTAATTCTTTAACAACCTGCTCAATCTTTTTTTTATTTAGAGAATAGATTCTTTGCTGTGCTTTTTTGGTATGGCTAACTAAACCGGCTTCATCCAATATTCTCAAATGGTTGGAAACTGTCGGCTGGGCTACATCTAATTTAGATGATATTTCATTTGCAGGTCTATCACCTTTACTCAAGAGTTTTAGAATTATCCTTCTGTTCTCTTCACCTAATGCCTTGTATTTATCGCCCATTTGAAAATTATTTTAACATAAAATAGATATTAATTTGTTAATACAGAATGATTATTTTTAAAAGGAATCTCAAAAAAATTAGCAAATGAATTCAAATCTATCATCAATTAAAACTTGTAATTCTCTCATTTTATAATCGATATTACTACATAATCATATTTTCGTTTTGTAATAAAAAAGCCATGAAGCCTGATCGGCTCCATGGCTTTATTTTCCTTAGTTATACTGACGTGATACTTTAACTTACTCTATAACTGGCTCACTTGGTCCGAAAATCCATGTATCCATGCTTCCGGTTCCGTCATTATTATTTAAACCAATCCAGCCATAAAACGCATCATTAGTATCCGCATCGCTGCCCGGAGGCGAACCATCTAAATTTGTACCGTTTTCAAAACTTACATATCCGCCTTTCGGATCAGGCAAAAAAGCACCTGGACAGAGCAAATTGTTACCCCTGCTGGCTTTATAGCCTTCATTAATTCCGTAGTTCATTACATTTCCGCAGGCAAAATTTCTCCTGTCACATGAAAGTGGCTCTTCATCCAGATCAAAAGAAAAAATACTAAAAGTAAATCCATTATCAATGTTTGTAACCGTAGCACTATTTTTACCTTCATATGCATATCCAATCACATCAGCGAATTTCGCATTATCAACAGTATTGTAATTGATGTATGCATCATTAGAGCCTGCGAAATCACACGCAAGATCAGGACCAGCCATATTTGCCCTGTACTCATATCCGGCATCATCTATAATTCTGAAATTACCAACTAGAAATGGCCCCCCGAAGTCATTTGACGAACCGCTTCCGTCAAGATCACTTGTTATAACAACATATCCGGAAGAATCATCATCCAGGGTTACGGGAACTTTTGACCCGTCATTTTTAACCAGATTATCAAGATCATATATTACTGTGTCAATAGGAGTTAATACATCCCAGAAATCAAGCTCATTACAATTTTTGTCATGCTGAAAGATTTGAACATGTATAGCTAGTGAAGGCTGGAGACTTTGATTTGTAACCTGTATGTATGTTTTCCTGTTTCTTAGATCAAATGGCGCAGTTAACTGATGTAGATTTTTATCGGTTTCAACTATATCTGCACAATCAACAGGTGCATCAGGGCAGATACACGCACCGCTGCTGCATAAACCCATATCCGTGTCCGTTTCATCAGATTCGCAGCCCTCAAATAGGCAAGGTCCGCCTTCATTCGTGGGTGTATATTCGCATGTACCATCAACACAATCGGAAAGTACGCAGTCCTCCGATAATTCCTTAGGGAATGCATCACCAGTGCAATCATCAGTATCACTACAATCTACCGATGGAAGCCCTTCACAATCTTCTTCGGTCGAAATATAATCTGCTGAATGGCCTCCGCCGCCCGAATCAGGAACAAATGTAAGATCACATATACAGTCTTCATCGTCATTCTCGCAAGGATCACCCCCGCTACAGTCCTGAGTACCATCGCATGTTGTTCCATCAGGCTGAATTCCACTGCCATTATTAACCCAGTCACACGATTGAAAATGTCCGCTTGCACCAAGCGCATTACCGTTTATTTCAAGATGTGTAGAATCAACCAATACATTATGGCATACACCTACTTTTTCACATGGCATATCAGGTATAGTACAATTTAATTGTGAATCCGGTACGACACAACCACATGTTGTAGTATCAGCACCATAAGAGCTATTTACAGAAAAAATCAATGAAAAAATAAAAACAAGAAAAAACAAGCTAAGCTTATATGAAATATTCCTACACACAAACTCTATGATATAACTATTATACATAACATGCCCCCACACATAATTTGACTTAAGCAACCTCTTTAAGATATTTTTAGATAATTATAATACAAATTTTAAATATGTGAAATTATCTTCCAAAAAAAACAATAATTGTCAAGCATACAGGAAATCGTCTTATAAGTAAATAATAGAAAGAATCTTTAATTCTTATAGAGAACTACAACAATCTGATTCTTTTTTTAATTCAACTCAAATGCAACCCCCCCCACGAAACTAAACCCCGGAGACGAAAAACCAAAAATCTCCTGGTAGTCTTCGCTAAACAGATTGTTAATGCGTGTAAAGACCTTCGCATTCTGAAGATATTCCCTTTTAACAGGCAACAGATAACTTACTGCAAGATCAGCAACAAAGTATGAATCATTCTCTACCCGTGTGGAGTCTGTAAAGTTGNNTCCACCCTTGTGGCATCTGTAAAGTTGATATCTTCCCTCTCACCGACATATCTCCCCGAAAAGTTAACATTCAAATCTCTTATAAAATAGTTAACAATGAAATTAAATGTATGCTCGGGTCTTCTGATTAAATCAGCGCCTTCAAAAAACTGACCACCCGGAGAACCGAGACCACCATCATCAATCACTTCGGAATCTAAAAAGGTATAATTTACAGCAACCAACACTCCATACCCGGGATTTAAGGTTCCACCAATCTCAACACCCTTTGTTTTAACCTCATTTATATTTTCAAAATTTGTTCCGTTAGAAAACCCGGCAAAATCAAAAACAATTAGATTCTCAAACCTGTTCCAAAAATAGGTAAAGTTGAGTTCCAACAGTTCATTAAAAAGTTTTTGATCCACCCCCCCTTCAATGCTTAGGGACTCTTCAGGATCAAGGTTGGTATTACCTGTTAAACCGAACCCGCCAAAATTCTCAAAAAATGTCGGCTCTTTGATCCCCCTTCCAACGGCCGCCCTTAGCTTGGTTCCGTGGTCTCTTAGCAAATATGACAATGAAAGCCGCGGGCTCAGCTCTTTTCCAAACTCTTCATTATCATCAAGCCTTATACCGGCTGTAATAAAAAATTTATTGTAAAAACTTATTTGCTCCTGAAGATAATAAGCATAATTATTTCTTGACTCGTCAGTTAATCCATCATCAACATTCTCGTTTTCAAATTCAAATCCTATTGTAGTTACGGCTGAGATTTCATTAAAATCCATAAAGAAATTTGACCTGTAATCGAATGTAAACCTTCTTTCTTCAACAGTTGAAATTGATCCGTCAAACGGGTTTATATCTAAGTTGGGTTCATCCTCAAAATCTCTTTCTTCCCTTGTAAACCCTAGGGCAACTATATTTTCCCACCAATCCAATGATGTATATGAAACATTGGCACCTAAAACCAGAGTGTCGTTCTCCTGGAATTGGTCAGGATCCAGAATATCAAACTCATCTCCCGCAAATTCCGTTGCCAGCCCAAATTTAGAATCCTGGTAGATCCCGCTTAATGCAACATTCAGGTCTTCGTTAGGATCAATATTTAAAGTTGCAGTAAAAGTATTATTTGTATAATCATTGTTTACTTCAAGAATTCCTTCATCATCAACTCTCCCGTATGAAAGAAAATAACCGTATAAGTCATTAGAGCCTGAAAAAGACGCGCTGTATTCCTGAATAAGGTTTCCGTCTTCCTCTCTTGCTCCCAACGCACCTGAAAGATGTAATTTTCTTTTACCCTCTCCCTTTTTAGTAATTATATTTATCACCGAGGCTATGGCATCGGAACCATATATAGCAGAATGCGATCCTTTAATAATTTCAATTTTTTCAATATTCTCGGTTGTTAACCTTCCAAAGCTAAAACCTCCCCCGGGTTGATTAACCTGAACTCCGTCTATCATAACAAGATTATGATCGCTCTCGCCACCCCTGATAAACAAAGAAGTGTCGGCTCCTCTGCTTCCTGATTGTACAACACTAATCCCGGCAACTTTTCTTAATACATCTATCAAATCCCTGGCACCGCTTTTAATAATCTCTTCGCTGGATATAACTTCCACTGATGCTCCAAGCTGATCTGCCTGAGTTGGAACTTTTGTTGCGGTTACAACAACATCCTTTAACACTTTTATTTCTTCAGAGAATGAGGTTCCTTGAAAAAACAAAAGGCCTGCAAATAAAATAGTTAAAACTATTTTCATTTTGCACCTCCAATTGATTTACAAAAAACCACGGAAGACTAATTATTTAAATGAATTAAATTGATAAGGACTTAATTAAAAGCCACATACCCAACTCCCGAGGTAATATGCTGACTTATTATATTTAGGCAGGTCTTCCGACTTAGAAGCATTAAATCTTTGAATTAGCCTTCCCGGTATCAAACCAGTGACTTGAAGTTAAATGGGATAACTTCATAAAGAATCAAAAATAAACTTCATTACGGCTGCGGGTACAGCTCAGGATTTTCACCTGATTCCCTTAACCTATAAGTTAAAACTCATACTATCTGTTCTGGTTGTTGATGTCAAATTTGGGTTTAATATCATTGAATGTATAATAAAGTTCCTATGAGAATATGTTCTCTTCTTCCCAGTACAACGGAAATAATTTGTTCCCTTGGTCTCGGTGACAAGCTTGTTGGCGTTACACATGAGTGTGATTATCCCCCGGAAGTGTCAGAAAAAAAAAGGGTCGTTATAAGCAACATAAGTACTCAAACCAACAATAGTAAAGAGATCGATGATTTTGTTAAAAAGAATTTCAGTGAGGGCAAAAGCACCTATCTCATTGAAACAGATAAATTAAAAGAAGCCAGACCCACGCTTATACTTACTCAGGGTTTATGCGAGGTTTGCGCAGTATCCAAAAATAATGTTTTAGATGCAGTCGAAGTGTTAGATTATCAACCACAGGTATTATCACTAGAGCCAAATAATATAAAGGAAATCATGGAATCAATAATTCAAATAAGTGAAGTAACAAAAACTCAGGATAGAGCAAAAGAACTTGTTGATGAAATGAAGTTAAAAATAGAGCAAATAAAAAAGAAAGTTTCACATGAGTCAGACAGACCCAGGGTATTTTGTCTTGAATGGCTGGATCCCCCTTTTGTCGCAGGTCATTGGGTTCCTGAAATGGTTGAAATAGCGGGGGGCAACCACAGTTTGAATAAAGTCGGGGAATATTCAAGAGAAGTCACATGGGAAGAAATTCTTGATTTTGCACCCAACTACATGCTTGTTATGCCATGTGGCTTTGATAATGAAAGAACACTAAATGAGATCGATTTGGTCACCAATCTGAGCCAATGGCAACAAATACCGGCTGTAAAGAAAGGTCAAGCCTATATAGTTAACGCTAATTCTTATTTTAGCAGACCTTCCCCCCGAATAACCCAAGGAATTGAAATCCTGGCGGGTATAATCCACCCTGAAATATTCAAAAAAGAATTTCCCGGTGACTCAGTTATAAATATTAGAAACTACTATCACCTGCAGTCTTTTCTAGGCTAAGATTTGGAGCTTACTTTGGAGCTTTAAAAGGATCAGCAGCTCCTTCGTTAGCTTCTTCCTGTGCTTCGGCAGCCTCCTCTTGTTCAACTGAAACTGAACTTACAAAAGCAGATTGCTCGGAAGTAGCTTCGCTTGCTGCTGGTGGTGGTTCCGCCCCAGCTGAGCTACTTGAAGCCGCAGAACCTGCGTCTCCTGCGTCAGCATCACTTCCTGATGATTGCTCACTATCTTTGTTTACCCATATCATTAGGATCACAGCAATAACAGCTATAACAATAATAGCTATGTAACTAATTGGCATACTATTGCCCTCCCGAATAATTTCTTTTTGTTTTTATTATTGTATTGATTACAATAACCCCTTTTAAATAATGATAGTAATAGATTTTATACTATAATGTCAAGGGCGTTATTAAATATTGCTTGAAAATACAGAAAACTATTTTAAAGATCCTGAGCTTGAAATCTCCCTTTCCCAGTTAGAAACAGGGTGTATTCCCTACGTATTTAATAACGAAAATTATCTGCTCTTTAAAGATATTGAAGAGAAAATTAATCTAATCTCCGACTATACAAATATAGATATTCAATTCGAACATATTGAAAGACCGGAATTTCCAACAGTCGAAGCTAGTTTCTTAATAAAAACAAATAAAAATTTAAATATTAAATATCAATACTTTTTTTTGACAGAATCACCTGTAGAATTGAATTTCCTTAATTTATTGAAAGATAAAAAAAACTTACATATTTATTTTCTTACAGATATTATTATGTGCAAGATATTTTTAAAGATTCCTGACAAACAAATTAAAATACTCAATATAATACTAGATCAACTAAATTAAATATTTGACAAAACAATCTTTTAAAAATAATATTCAAAAAAATTATTCTGGAGAGTTAAATAATTGAAACATGTAAAAATCATTGGAACCGGATCTGCTGCACCTGAAAAAATTCTTTCAAACACAGACCTCGAAGAGATGATGGACACTTCCGATGAATGGATTACTTCAAGAACGGGCATTAAAGAAAGAAGGATCGCTGATAAAAATATTGCTTCATCCGATCTCGCATACCACGCATCTGTAAAAGCACTTGAATCTGCAAATATTGATGCCAGCGAACTTGATGGAATTATAGTTGGAACCATTACTCCTGATTTCTTGTTTCCCTCAACAGCATGCATTCTGCAAAGCAAGTTGAATGCACCAAATATCCTGGCATTTGATCTTTCAGCGGGGTGTTCGGGGTTTTTATATGCCCTTCACGTGGGATACGGGATGATATCAGGGGGATCCGCAAAAAAATTGCTCATAGTTGGTGCAGAAGTATTATCCAGAGTTGTAGACTATGAAGATCGCTCTACATGTATATTGTTTGGAGATGGAGCCGGAGCTGTTGTAATTTCAGATTCAGACGAACCTGGAATTCTTTCTTCCATTATGAATTCAGACGGTAAAGACTGGAAACTACTCTACCAACCGGGTGGTGGCTCAAGAATACCTGCGACCGAAGAAAGCATTAAAAACAAAGAGCATTTTCTTAAAATGGAAGGAAAGGATGTTTTTAAAGTTGCAGTTAAATCTATGGAAACAGCTACTGTTAATGTAGTTAAAGATGCAAATTTAAACCCATCTGATATAGATCTTTTAATACCTCATCAGGCTAATTATAGAATCATCGAAGCTATACGTAAAAGATTGGACATGCCCGAAGAAAAAGTGTTTTGTAATCTGGACAAGTATGGTAACACCTCTTCGGCATCAGTACCAATTGCATTAGATGAAGCTATAAATACCGGAAGAGCAAAAAAAGGTGATACCGTATTGTTTGCAGCTTTCGGAGCTGGCTTCACATGGGGCGCTTCAATAGTAAAGCTATAATAACTTAATTATTATTTACCCGCTTTTTAGTTAATATTATCTCTTTTAAAATTTTCAGATAATCCAGAGAATAAATGTCTATAAGCGCTTTTCAAGAAATAATAAATATAGTATTTCCTGTATTCATAATAATAGGCGTTGGATTTTCTTTCAGTAAATTAAAAAAAATAAGCTTATCTTCAATTAATGATCTTGTTATTTATATAACCACACCTTGTCTTATAATATCTTCTCTTTCTAAATTCCCTATTAATCTGGAGCTTGCAAGTACAATCTTTCTAACGACATGCGGTGTGGTATTTATTTGCTTAATAGTTGGTGGCCTGATTGTTAAATCACTTGATTTATCATATCAGGTTCATCTTCCACCAATTTTATTTGCCAACACCGGAAATATGGGTTTGCCTTTGCTGTTGTTTGCTTTTGGACAGGTTGGGTTTAATATTGGAATTTTATACATGGTTTCCACCACCTTTCTACACTATACATTGGGAATCGTGCTTTTAAATTGGCGCATTAAAAGTTTGGAAATTTTCAAACTCCCTTTAATTTATTCAACAATAATCGGAATTATAATAAGTATAAAACAATATCAAATTCCAGTTACCTTAGACAGATCCATAGAACTGCTGGGTGATATAACCATTCCAGCAATGATTTTTTCATTGGGATACAAACTTGCGGAACTTAAACTATCAAAAGTATGGTTATCTTTTCTAATTGGTTCTTTAAGAATTTTTATAGGATTTTTTGCAGGATTAATTCTTGCAAACTTATTTAACTTAGATGGGATAGCAAAAAAAGTAGTGATTCTGGAAGCATCTATGCCTCCTGCGGTATTCAACTTTGTCTTAGCAGAAAAATACAGGCAGAATTCTCAAACTGTAGCATCAATAATTATGGCAGGAACAATCGTTTCGTTCTTCGTAATACCACTGATTATTTCATACTTAATAAACTGAATTATAAAATTATCTGGTAATATCTTTTAAAGTAAGACCTTCATCCTTTAGAAAAGAAAGAAGCCCTTTTTTGGTTATTGTTCTTAAAGCACGTGCAGACACCCTGATTCTTATATTCTTATTCATTTCGGGAATATAAATATTTTTCCAGTGTAAGTTTGGATTTTGACGTCTTTTTACATGATTATTAGCATGTGAAACGTGATTTCCTACAAGCGGTTTTTTTCCAGTTATTGCACATTTTTGAGCCATTATTCAACCTCCAAAATTACTTGGTCTCCTTAAAAAGTACATGCTTTTTTACAACAGGGTCGTATTTTTTAAGCTCAAGCCTGTCTTCGGTATTCATTTTATTTTTCTTAGTATAATAAATATAAGGACTCTCAGTGCTTTTTAACTTTACTAAAACCCTATTTAATGATTTACCCATTTTTTATCACTCCAATATAATTAAAGGAACAATATTATCCATTAAATATATATTTTTTCAACATCATTTTTATTAATAAATAAAAAAACCCCTCTCTTACATATTGACAAATATGGTAAAAAGAAGGGTTTAAATCTTAAATATTAAAACTAAAAATAAACTTAATTCATGTTTTGAACTTATTGAGGATAATTAAAACCAACATTACTGAAAGTATTTCCATTAATTGAAATACTTTTTATATTACCCTGAAAACTTGTCAAACCTTTTAACCTGTTATCAGTTACAGAAAAAGCAGATTTGCTGCCACCGTCAGGTTGCAGACTTAGATTATATGTAATAACTTCCACACCTTTACCCATTAAAACACGTTTGGTCACATCCAAATCAATGCTACCTTGAGACAGTTCAACAGAATTTTTTGCCATTCCGTCTAATACATACACAGTTAATTTTCCGATACTGTCATCCAACACAATTTCAAGGTATCCGGCTTCATCTCCCAATACTACAAGTGTTCCGCCATGAGGAGCAATTCTCTCACCTGTGTCCACAACTTCAGGTTCTTCCGGTGGTAATTCTTGCTCTTTTTCACATGCCGCAAACAAAAAACATAATACAGCAAAACTTAGAAAAATATGTTTAATTTTCATAATTTCACGACCCCCTTATTTTTTCCTAATTATAACATTTTTTATTGGGGAAAATCTATAGAACAATATTTTTAAATAGTAAAAAACGAATAATGTCAGAACTATTGATAAAGAATATAAATTTTTATTATTTCAGTTATGAACTTAATTGTTTAAAAATCGGATTAAAAACAAAGGACACAATAAATTAAATATTTCGAAATAAGGAAAGTAAAAATATTTTTATCTCACGCAGTATAAAACTTATAAGGAATAGGAGAGAGCAACAAAATGCTATTGATGCACCTGTTGGCAGCGACAATTCAAAAGAGAAATAATAACCGAGAATTGCCGATATAACTCCGATCAATACAGATAAAACAAATATTGCTTTTATATTTTCCAATAACTGAAACGAGAACATTGCCGGTAAAATCAATAGGGCAAAGACCGGCAAAGCACCCATGGCCCTGGTTGAAAGGGCCAATACCACAGCTATTGTAAGGTAAAGAACAACATTTAATAATACTACAGGGTAATTATAAAGTTTTGCCAATTCAGTGTCGTAAGAGACAAAAAGCAGGTCTTTGAACAAAATAACATGGATTATGAATACCAATATTGCATTTAATGGTATCAAGAATACTTCAAGCGGTTCAACTACAACGGCAGATCCAAATAGAACATTCTGAACTTCATGGATCCCCTCATCCACCCAACCGCTCATGATTAATAATAATGCTGATGCAACTATAAAACCAAAGCCAATCATAGCTTCCTGACTTACAGGGAAATAGCTTTTCTTTAATGCAAAGAAAAGTGCGGCTATGGTTGTTATAACAACTGAGAATATAAACGGATCAACTAAAAGTGAAACTGAGTTTAAAGTTAGTGTTTGGAGATAAAATGCTAATATAACTCCAAAACTTGAAACCTGAGTCAGAGCTACACTAACAAAGACTATTCTTCTAAGTATTATATAAACACCTAGAAACCCGCAAATTCCGCCAGTGAATGCTGCTACTATTATCGGATCCCGCCACAGATGGAAACTGCTTAGAAACTCATGAAATGTATGCATCTATCTATAATCCTAATAATCCTAATTTTAATATTGAATTAACTCAATGGTGGTGATGATGACATGTGTCTTCCTGGCAAAGCTTGTAGTTTCTGAAGTGAGCAAACGACATTATCACTCCGCCCACTATTGTAACTAACCTTTCACCAACAAGTCCAAAAATATCATGCCCCCAAATAGCGCTCACTAATAATATTAAAAAACCTGTAATTCCCAAAATGGCTGTATATATATCTCTATGATGTTTACAACCGAGAAAGAAGGCCAAAGCACTTGTAGGCAAAATTAAAAAAAGCATTAACCTGTGAAATAATAAATCCGAAACAAAACTGGAGCTAAAAATTGGAAATAGTATGAGAACTATAGGAGTTAACAAGCAGTGTATAGCACATATGCTGGATAAGGAAATTGCCAATATGTCTGATATTTTTTGGATCTTAAATTTTTGTGTTTTCTTGCTCATTATACGATTGAATTAAATCGATTGTCGGTATTTTCCACTTTGATATCAATTCCAAACAAATTACTCAAATTTGCAGAATTTATAAGTTGATCATTAGTACCATGCTGGAATATATTTTTATCCTTATCTATCAATATTACATTTTCAGAATATTTTTTGATAGTATCAAGGTAATGGCTGACCATCAAAACTGTAAACTTGCTGTCCTTCCTTATCTTATTAATTAAAGACATAATTTCAGATTCCCCTTTCCAGTCAACTGAAGCAGTGGGTTCATCCAATATAAGAATGTCTGGATAACCAGCTAAAGAACGTGCAAGCAGTGCCCTTTGCTTTTCACCACCTGAAAGTGATCTAAATGGTCTGTTCATAATATGACTTATATCAACCATTTCTATACATTGCATTATTTTTTCTTTATCTTTTTTTCCTATACCGGCACCTATTGGTATCCGGGAGTATCTTCCCATTGATACAAACTCTTTAACCGAGAATGGATATATATCATCAAAAGTTGAGAATTGAGGAACATAGCCAAACACAGGACTGTATTCATAATGTACATGCCCGGATACTGGTGGAAGCAAACCAATAATTGTTTTTAAAAAAGTTGTCTTCCCCCCACCATTTGGACCTACAATACCCCAAAACTGCTCACGAAGAATTGTTAAGTCCAGAACTCTCTCTAAAATAGGTCTTTTATCATAACCTATCTGGACATTTTCAAACTCTACAACAGCATTATTGTGCATTTATTTTATAAAATTAGATATTACTTTGGATTTTTTTAATAATATAATCAAATAATTCCACATAACTAGTAACTTCTTTATTCCCTTCAACCATAACGGGCAATGACAAAAAGGATGAATCTATTTTTTTTGCAATCAGCTTACCAGTCCTCGTTGGAAAGTAATTAGCAGTAATAATAAGCTTTTTATCATATTCCTTTGCTATGTTAGCAATTCTAATGATATCAGAAGGTGAAGGTGGTATGCCGGGTTTAGGTTCAATAGATGTAAGGTAATTAAAGCCTGCCCAATTAAGAAAATAAATCCAGGTTTTATGATATGTAATTATATTCAGACCTTTATAATTATTAAGTTGATCTTCCCAATCAATAATTTTGTTTTGAAGTTTGTTTTTAAATTTTATGTAATTTCTTTTATAAAATCTCGAGTTTTCAGGATCAATCTGCGAAAATCTCTCAGATATACCCCTTGCTACAGAAACACCATTTCGGGGATCAAGCATATAATGAGGATTGCCCTGAGCATGAACATCACCCATTCTACGGTCAACCTCGTGGGGAATTTCGAGTTTGTTTATGATAAACTTTGAGCAGTCTATATAGCCAGTAGAATTATGGTCGGAAATTTTAGAATTTCTTGATCCTGTTATTAAAACAGGAAGCCATCCTATTTCAAGTTCCATACCCATAAGCAAAAGAATATCAGCCTTATTAAGATTTAGAACAAAATTAGGTCTGGGATCCACAAAATGTGGATCCTGATACCCTTTACCTAATGTTGAAATTTTAACTTTTTCTTTACCAATTTCTTCAGCTATAGAAGCTAAATCTGGATTGGTAGCAACTATATTCAATTGAGCAATAGCTGCGTTACACGTGATAAAAAACAAAGCTAAAATTAAAAAAGTATTTTTAAGCATATTTTTCTCTATTATTAAAATTTATGTGCACCATGCTTTCCGATTGCATATTGAAACTGAAGAAACAAAGCATGCTGGTCAGATGCAAAATCCTGATCTAGATAATCATACTGTAGTCTTAATATAGAAAATTCAGTAGGTGCAAAAGTCAACATAGCTGAAATCCTGTACTCTTCTCCTAACAGACCTAATGTATCTTCTCCATGTCCGTGTCCTTCCTCTTCATCATGCTCTTCATTTGCCAGTTGCAATAAACTCCTTGCATCCTCATCATCATGTTCTTCCATTTCTATTATGTCATCTGTATCAACCCAGCCATATCTAGCTCCAACTCCCCATCTTTTTGATAATTTATAGACAAGTTCAGTGTAAAAACCGTAGTCGTTTATTTCGTCTTCTAATGTATCTGCAATTCTATACATAAACTCCGTTTGCCATCTAAGTTCCTGGAAAGGATTGTTCCTAAGTGGTCTGAATTTNNCATCTTAATTCCTGATATGGGTTATTTCTTATTGGTCTATATTTAACATAAAGATCAGCACCTAAAAGATGACTTCTGCTACCATCTTCCAAACCATTAGCTCCAGTAGCATATGAACCACCGATTAAAATTCCAAGTGATTCCGAAACCTCAATAAAATTAGATAAATGAATATTATATAGTAATCTGCTAATGTTGTTTGAATCAGGATCCCTGTCGAAACTTGCTGTTTCCACTTCAGGGCTACCAGCTAGTAAACTCAACTCACTAAACCATGGTAGTGGCAAAAGAAAATTAGCTTCAGCTCCAACAGGATTTAGATGCTCACCAATAAATCTTGATGCAACTATTGGTAGTGTTGCAAAATTTTGGAAATGCCTATGTTGTGTGTTAATCCTACCGAATTTTGCTCTCATTTTACCCGCTCTTATTTGAGTATTTAGGGGAAGATTAAATATTGTAGTTCCATAAGCTTCTTCTATCTCGATTCCTTCTTCAGAAATAGCAAAATAACTGTCGAATCTGAAATAAGGATCAACATTTGCCTGAAAAGCAAGCTCTATCTCTTGCAGATTAATTCCTGTATTTTCTGGATCTCTTTCTGCAAAAGTTACAGGATCGTCATTAGAATAATAAGCTGCTGAAAAAATACCTATCACACTAATATCCGGATTCAATGCCCTAAATGTTTTATCGATGAAGGTTTTTCCACCCTGCTTAGCACCTGACCCAGACTTGTTATCAACATCCGGCTGTTTAACGATGATATTCTCAGATTTCTCTTTAAGTTCTTTATTCTGAATTTCAAGACTATTAATTTTTTTCTGCATTTGTTGCATGTTTTTTTGCATCTCTACCATCTGCTTTTTTAAATTACTTAATTCATCTTCTATCTCATTACCATATGAACTAGTTATAAATAAAAAAGTCACGAAAAATAGTACGATAATATTTCTAAATGTATTCATTTTTTCCCTCCAATTAATATATGAATACACATTCAAGTAAATTTTGAATGCGCTTCAAAAAAATAATAAAATAAAAATAGTATTAAGAAAAAACTACAACTGGAGGAGCTCTGGATAGGTTTAAAGAAGGTAATAAATTTTTATAACTTAATTTCCAATTTATAGCGGTCTCATCTGATTCAACAAAAGTTAATTGAATGGTTTCAAAGTTTACGTGTCCAAATTTATTGTTTTGAGAAAATAAACATGCAGAACAAAAGAAATGAGTCTCATGTGAATCAGTACAAGTATAATCAACTGCATCTGTATTATAGCTGTAATCAAAACTGTCGTGGGTGTGTAGATTACTACTAATTATAAAACTTATAAAACATAAACAGATTGCAAAGAGTTTTACTTTATTATTTGGCATTAGAATTAAATTATTACCCATTTTTTATTTACAAGTAAATAGTTTTTATTCTCTTGATTTCAGCACTAGCAAGTTTTGAAAAATATTCAGGTGGTTCGCTGGAAACATATTCTTCATAGAGGTTTATAGCATCTTCATATCTGCCTAACTTGCATAAATTTTCTGATTCTAATACTAAAAGAGCAAATATTTCATTTTGTTCAGGATATTTTAATGTTTCATTTAAAAAATCGGGTTTTAGATCGGGTTCAACTTTATAAAGCTCAAGCCTTATTTCATTTATATTTCTTAAAGCAAAAGCAACTCTCTTAATATTATCCCTGACGGATTTAAGCTCGGAATCTCTGATCAATGGAGCTGTTTTCTCCAGTATTCTTGTACATTCATCAAGTTGCTTTTCTATTTTTTTCAGATTTTTCATTACATATTGAAAGCTACTTGGCAATGAAACTTCAGTCAAACAAAAATTATATTCTAAGTTGCTATACAGCCCCCATCAACTGAAAGCATGAAACTTGTCATAAAACCCGACTCATAACTGTACAAAAACAGGACAGTCTGAGCAACTCCACCTGCATATCCTAAATGGCCAATTGGAGGGAATGACTTCACGTAATCTTCAGCTTCAAATAGGTTTTCAGCTCTTTTTATAAAACCATCAACCATAGGAGTCCATATAGCACCTGGACATCCAGCATTTACTCTAATTCCCCTATCGGCATATTTAATCCTTGTTAGTTGTGTAACAGCACCCTTAGTTGCAACATATGCACTTATAACAACCTTAGAACATTCCTCCTGATCTTGCTGAAATTTGCTTTCTTTTCTCTCGCTAATTAAAACAATTGCACTATGCTGAGCTAATAATATTGCAGTGGCTTTTCCTATTCCCGTACCACCTCCAGTGATTATAGGAGACTTGCCTTGTAAACTCATATTTTATCTCCACAAGAATTTACATATTTGACATTTTTTTCATTTTATTTATTTATTTAGAGTTATGGCTCAATCAGTACTTATGGTATATGAACATATAGAATCACTAAACGAATTTGATTATTGGAAAAAATATATCGGTTTTTATGAAAAATACTGGGACGGACCTGCAACTCCACAATCTTCTTGGTGGGGGCAGGAATACAACAATTTCAGGCAAAGTCTGTCTGATCATTTAGGAACTGAAACGCAGCATATTAAAGACTGCTTTTTTTTCAAAAATGAGGGCGGAGAGTACTTTGTTTGTCCGATAGGGAATAGCATTAATCTAAATATATTAGCTATAGATAACATAATCCCTCTTGAATGGTTTATATTGTTCCATGCTGATGAAAAAAAATATTTTTTCACACACACTGGCTTTGGTGCTGTTCATCATGATTCAATTTACTACAGATCAAATTTAGAAAAATCCATGGATAGAATTAACAAAGCTGAAAAACTCCTGATTAATTCATTTAAAATTGACGAAGGAAATTTAAAAAGTTACGAATATATAATAAAATTAAAAGAAGTTGTAAAAGGAATTTTTAATATTAAAGACTGGCTCTCAGGATTTAGTAAAGAAGGTATGATAATTTTAAACTATGGTGAGATAACCAATCACATCGTTCAGGATTCAATGAAAAACGAAAACTCCGTTGGTGAGATATGGAATATACTAGATAATCTTGAAAAACGGAATTTTAAAGAAGCTAACTCAGATTTAAGACACTTCAACATTAAATGGTCCGATATATCAATGAATGCTGCCGGATTGCAGAATGATATGCATACAAAACTACAATAATTTGTATTTATACAGGCTATTATGATATATTTCTAATATTCTAATTATAAAAATAATAATTATTCTTAAACAAATTGCACAGAACAGAATTAAACAAATACAAACCAAAAGTAATAAACTATAAAAGAGCAAGAAGAAAACTGGTAGGCTGGAGTGCCATATTCATTTTTATAACTTATATAGGCACGCAACTTATTTCCGGATTTGTAGCAGGTGCGGGATTAGCAATATTCTTTGGAATAAAAGAACAGGAAAAACTTCAATTAGTTTTAAAAGAATTCACTCTTCATATTCTTATTTTTTCTCTTTTAACATCCGCGTTAATAATGATTCTTTTGAGCCTAAAATTTGGCAAGGGTTTAATAAAAGACAGGACTCCAACTGGTATTGCACTAAATGCAGGAGGTATCTCAAATGTGTTTTTTGGTACATTTCTTGGGATATTAATTGCCCTGCTTTACACTTCCATAGCCTTATTTATATTTCCACCTGCTACTCAACAAGAAGTGGGGCCAATAACAGAATTATTATTAACACCCGGTAATACAAGAATTTTCTGGATTTTTATGGCCTTAATATTTGCACCACCTGTTGAAGAGTTTTTATTCAGAGGGGTAATTCTAGCTGGCTTAACATATTCTAGAGGAGTGGTTTTTGGCTCTATAATTACTACAATCCTTTTTATATCAATACACACATTTGAAGCAATACACTACCTGCCCGCTTTTATTGGGATCAGTTTGATTGCTATTGCAACATTGTATCTAAGATTAAAATACAGGGCTCTTGGTCCGTGCGTTGGAGCACATTTTGGGTATAATTTAATAATTGCATTAGGTGCAATTTTAATGAGTCAATAAAATATTACTGAAAAACAGCTAATAACATACCGGCTGCAACAGCAGATCCTACAACTCCTGCAACATTCGGACCCATTGCATGCATTAACAACACATTCTGGGGATCTTCTTTCGCTCCCATATCCTGCGAAACCCTTGCAGCCATCGGCACAGCAGAAACACCTGCAGAACCTATCAGTGGGTTAATTTTAGTTTTAGAGAAAACATTCATTAATTTTGCCATTAAAACTCCAGAAGCTGTTCCAATACTAAAAGCAACAATACCCAATAGCAGAATTCCAACTGTCTCTACTGATAAAAACCCAGATGCTGTAAGTTGGGATCCCACGCCCAAACCTAGGAAGATAGTTGTAATGTTAATAAGAGCATTTCTTACAGTATCCGACAGTCTTTCTACCACTCCACATTCTCTCATTAGGTTACCAAACATAAAAAACCCAATTAAAGGTGCGGCAGAAGGCAGCAATAAAGCGCATAACACTAGCGCTAAAAGAGGAAACATAATCTTTTCAGTTTTTCCCACAGGTCTTAACTGACTCATTCTAATTTTTCTTTCTTCTGATGTTGTAAAAAGTTTCATTATTGGTGGTTGAATAATAGGAACAAGTGCCATATAAGAATATGCAGCTACAGATATGGCTCCCAATAATCTTGGAGATAATTGTGATGACAAGAATATTGCAGTAGGACCGTCAGCACCTCCGATAATACCTATAGAAGCCGCATCCTGAAAAGAAAAATTTATTTGCGGAACATACATTGTTAGAGCGAGAGCTCCCACTAGGGTAGAAAAAATTCCAAATTGAGCAGCACCGCCTAATAAAATCGTTTTAGGATTTGCTAATAGAGGACCGAAATCCGTGAGCGCTCCGACCCCCATAAATATAATTAATGGGAAAGCTCCTGTTTTTATTCCTATATCGTATACGTAATAAAGTATTCCCCCCGGTTCACTAATCCCTGCTAGGGGAATATTTGAAAGAATACAGCCAAAACCTATAGTAACCAGCAGTAGCGGCTCAAACTTCTTTGCAATACCTAAATACAAGAGCAAAAATCCAACTATTATCATGATAAAACGGCCTAAGCCCTCTATCCATGAATCCTTGTTGGCTGAAATTAAAGATTTTATTCCTGTTGATTCCGTAATATTTTTTAAAAGAGATCCCAATGAAGGAAGTTTACTTACTTCTTTAGTTGACTCAGTAACACTTTGCTCTGATCCAGCCGAAAAAGCTTCTGGAGCTACAAAGGATCCTGCAAAAAACAATAGTAAAATAATAAAAAATAATTTTCTCATAAAACTAACGTTACGCGTTGATAGTCATAATCAATTGACCAGCTTCTACTACCTCACCTTGTTCTACCTCAATCGAATTTATTTCACCACTGCATGGTGAAGCAACAGGAGTTTCCATTTTCATAGCTTCTAGAATTATCAATGTGTCATTTTCAGCAACTTGGTCACCTACATTAACAGAAATCTTTAAAACATTACCGGGGACACTAGCGGTTACCTGGACTGAATCCCCTGATGAAACAGCCGTGGGTTTAGGTGCTGGTTTTGATGGGGCTTCTGAAACACTTTGAACTTCAGATGTACCTTCTTTTACTGTTACGTTATAATCCCTGCCATCAACGGTAACCACAAAATTTTCAGGCCCACCACCCGAGGGTTTTGCAGCTTGTTTTGCAGGTTGGGAATCACCAGCATCTTTCCTTACATTGATCGTAAAATCACCTTTAAGAAAATCTAACCCCTTGTTTCCACCAGGAGTTTCGAGTGCTCCAACTATGAATATGTTTTCATCAGTAATAGGCAATCCGTTTTTCTCCAGAATTTCCTTTGCCTTAGGAATCCCGGGTTCCAGAATATCAAGGGGATTACCCTCAAATCTTGGTTTACCTAACTGCTCCTCAGCTATCTTCACAACTTCTGGATCCGGTTCAACAGGGGTTCTTCCGAAATATCCAAGAACCATGTTTCCATAACCATCTGTTATTTTCTTCCAGGGACCCTGTGTAACATTAGCAAAAGCTTGTTGAAAATAGAATTGAGAAACAGGTGTAACCGATGTTCCAAATCCACCTTTAGCCACACACTCCGACATTGCTTCAATCACTTTAGGATAAAGATTCAGCGTTCCGGTATCTCTCATCATCATGGTATTTGCGGTTAATGCACCACCCGGCATAGGTGATAACAAAACCTCCGAAGATACCTTAAGAGCTTCCGGTGGAAAATAATATTCACTCATACATTCTTTAAACACAGCATTAGCCTCAAGGATTTTAGTTACATCTATATCTAAAGTATATTCAGTACCTTTCAACGCATTCCACATTGAAATTAAATCAGGCTGTGCAGTACCACCGGAAACAGGCGCCCTTGAAACACATATGCCATCACATCCGCCATGAATAG
>JABAOE010002975.1_pt7 | contig 43185 bp, 45 predicted proteins | sample 7062141 | NCBI WGS metagenome assembly JABAOE01 (sample SAMN14538627, study PRJNA623070) | marine sediment metagenome | biome: marine biome [ENVO:00000428]; feature: marine pelagic biome [ENVO:01000023]; material: deep marine sediment [ENVO:00002113] | place: India: Gulf of Khambhat ...
AGCTATCGGATATGAAAAAATAGCTATGATGGATCCTATCACTATTGGGATTGAGTGCAATCAATTCTGGGGAGTGCTAGGTCCTAATGGAAGCGGGAAAACAACTCTTCTTAAAACTATTTTGAACCTGATCCCTGCTGTTTCGGGGCAGGTGCTAAGTGACGAGAAACTGGTGTTAGGCTACGTTCCTCAGAACGAAAAGTTCGACTCGATATTTCCTGTTTCCGTATATGAAATTGTCTCTATGGGACGCTACAGCAGGGTAAGGCCCGGCAGCAGGCTGTCCAAAGCTGACTATGAAATTATTGATAGATCGATTGAAAGTGTGGACATTTCACATCTGAAAGATCGCACTTTCAGGTCTATCTCGGGCGGGGAAAAGCAGAGAGCTTTGCTGGCACGCTCCCTAGCTGGAGAGCCGGATTTGCTGGTTTTAGATGAGCCTACAGCCTCAGTTGATATAAAGGGCGAGACAGAAATCATGGAGCTAGTGAAAAAAATACAAGGAGAGGGGAAACTGGCTGTAATAATGGTAAGTCATTTCCTTAACACAGTTTCGGAGTATTCTGACCACCTTATTTTAATAGACAAGGACAGCAATTTCTTTAAGGCGGGAGATAAAGCTGAGATATTAAAAGAGGAAAGTTTGAATAAGTTCTTCGGACTTAGCTTAAACCTCAGCTAACGACGAGACACATGGAGATATTACACGAGTTCATAAACAGTTACTTCCTATGGCGTGACCCGATGATAGTAGGCGCGGTCGCCGGTGCTGCGTGCGGGTTCCTGGGAGTGTATGTGGTGCTCAGGAGAATTATCTTTGTCAGTGCTACCCTCACACAAATCTCAAGCTTTGGTGTGGCACTTTCATTTTATCTCGAGGCAATCGGGATAACTATATTTTCTGCTCTGTTGGGACCATTTGCTCTTTCTCTGGTCTTTACTGTCATTGCAGCCGCCTTTTACGCGCTTAAAAGGGAATTCTCCCGCATAAGCCGCGAGGGAGTGATAGCATTCGGGTTCTTGATAGCATCGGGAGGCGTGATAATAATCGGGGACAAAATAGCCGTAGGAGCCCATGATATATCTACCATACTATTCGGAAGCGCAGTAGTGGTGCACCCAATGGATGTAATCATAATTCCCGCAATAGCTGTGTTGGTATTCATAATACATCTAATATTCTATAAAGATTTTATCTTTGTCTCTTTTGACACAGAATCTGCAAAGTTGTTTAAGTATCCTGTTAGAAGGTTGAACACACTTTTATTAATTACCGTAGCATTGGTAGTAGCTGTGGCTACAAGGGCACTTGGGGCGCTGCCGGTCTTTGCCTTGCTTGCTCTTCCGCCATTGTCATCATTGTATTTAACAGAAAAGCTAAAGCTGGTTTTTCTTTTCTCAGTAATTATAGGCGTTCTCTCTGCCGTGCTTGGCTACTTTTTCTCTTTCATACTATCTATACCAACAGGAGCGTCGATCACGGTTTGTGCCTCAGTATTTTTCATAATCATGGTTATACAGAGAGAAATCAGAGCAAATATTTAGTATGCGAGAATCAAACTATGGATAAAAAATACATAATTACTATTCTCTTAGGACTATTTCTCATAGTGAGTTGTGCTCAATATGAAAAAGTAAAGGATGATCTGTCGTTTCTTATGCCGGAGAGATTTCAATGCACTGTATTGAAGGTTTACTCCGGAGATAGTTTTTTATGTCAGCTTCCCGGTCTTGATGATGAAAAAATTAAACTCATCGGGGTAAATATTCCCCAAGACAAGCAAGAAGCAGCAAAAAAATATACCGAGTCTGTCCTAAAAAGGGGAACATTGATAAAAATAGAAACCGAGGCTGAGGCGGGATATATCAACGGTGGTATCACTGCTTACGTATTTATACAAGGCAACAGAATGCTAAATCTTATATTAGCAGAGAAGGGCTTAGCAGATTTAAACATAGAACAGGTCGTCAAATACAAATCTCAGTATATAAAACTGCAAGAAGAAGTAGAAGTTAAAGAAATAGAGATTATAGAAGAGAAGGAAAACTAGAGATTCTCTAACGGTATTGACTCATCAATAAGCAAAATAGGAATCTCATCCCTAATTGGGTATAGGTATTTTCTATCCTCTTTTTGAATAAGGCCGCCGTCGATTTTCTCTGTCACCTTCTGGTTTATCTTGTTAAGAAGCTCCCCTCTCTCTATCATAGAATTAATTTTATCAACCAGATCATCATCGGCTAAGATCAGATCCTGCTTCGTCTCGGGGCATGCTATTACTTTGAGTAAATCCTTACTAATCATTTATAGCTCCATAACTACTATTTTGAGTAAAGAAATATTAATTGATTATGGGACGTGATAATTTAGAATACATAACATAGCCTAAATCTAAAAGGAGTATATTAAATGAGAACGTACGCAATGTTGTTTTTATTAGGTCTTTTCATACTCTTTATTACAGCATCAACGGGATGCAAACAAAATCAAGAACCATCGCAAGAAAACACCTCGACTGAAGAAACTCAGGCAAAAGCCCCCAATGTTGAAATAACGGCAGGAGAAAGATCGCCTGCTTTCCCCGATGCCAAAACTAGATTTAATAATATCAATAACGGAGATGTGTTAGAAGATGCAAATGTATCTGTTATTGTTGACGTGTGGAACTATGAGCTTGGTATACAAACCGAAACCCCAAGAGCCGAGCAAATAGCCAACTCCGGGGAAGGACAGCATGCTCATATAATATTAGATAATGACCCATACTTTGCAGATTACGAACCGGGTGTGCCTTTTGACTTAGGCAAATTAGATGAAGGCGCTCACACATTGGTTGTATTTCCGAGCCGCTCGTATCACGAGAGTGTGAAATCCGAAGGATCTGCAGATATTGTAAATTTCTATGTGGGCAAACAAGAAGGTGAGTTTTTGCTCGATGAGACAAAGCCCACAATCATTTACAGCAGACCCAAAGGGAAATACGAAGGGCATGATGCGCAGAAGATAATGCTCGACTTTTATTTGATTAATGCTGAGCTTGGAGAAGACAAATATAAAGCGAAGTACACAATCCGAAAAAATGAAGCGGATGCGGAGGAATATACTATCACAATGACCGAATGGACCCCTGCTTTCGTGACTGGGCTCTCCAGCGGAGAATACATAATAACACTCGAGCTCTTAGATAGTGAAGGGAATTTAGTGGACGGCGCTTATAACAATACACAACGATCAATTACTGTCGTAACCAACTGAATAGACTGAAATAATTTAAAAGGGGAGATGTTATTCTCCCCTTTTATAACCTATTCTAATTCTTAGTTAACATATAGTATCCATGCTCCCTGTTCACCCTGAATCTGCCCCTGGAGCTCAACATTGTCTCTATCCGTGCTATTCTCTAAATTCTTAATAGCCTCTTCAGTACCATGAAGAGCATATACCTGACCGTCGCTAGTGTGAACTACATGAAGATGCTGATCCTTCTCACCGCAAGGAGCGGAAGCAACTACAGGCTGAACCGAGCCGTCTTCGTAGTTAGGAAGAAGACAAACTATTGCTCCTTGAACTGTCTCTGTAGCGCCTTTATCGCCAAGTGCTGCTGAAGATGCTAGTACATAGCCTCTTGTATGTCCGGATAACTCGCCTGCAACTGTCTGCTTTCCGCCTTTCATCGCTTTAGAATGAGCGGCAGGTGCTACAATTGCTGCAGATTTATCAGACATAACAGCAACCATGGTGCCAGTACACTCCTCGAACTCAGTAAGGCTCTGAAGCTGACCACCCTTATCTGCCTGAACGCAAGTAATGGTGACTTCTGTCATCTGGGCATCTTCCATATCCATCATACCTTTGCCCTGATCCATCATATCCTTACCCTGGTCCATGATGTCGTTGCCTTCCTGCATAGCGTCTGTAGCTTTATCTACAGAGTCGGCAAACGTTGGGACAGAGAACATCACTAAAGATACGGCAACAAATAAGAAAAGAAATGCTCCTTTTCTCATAATTACATACCTCCGTTAAAGTGTATTTACTCAAAATGAGGACGTATAACGTCCAAAATTTTTATAAACTACTCTTTTTAGTGATAGTTCACCCCTATTGATAGCTCGTGTTTATTGATAGTTCACCCATTTGCCATCTAAACAAGGTATAATCTATAATTGATACAAACACAATATATTTATACGTAATATTTAGATATCAGGTTCTTTATTTTGGATTCATATTTACAAATTTTATTATTGTGGAATACTTTATAGCCTGTTTATCGTTACGTAAGGAGATTATAATGGCACAGAAAGACATGATAACAGGGAAGAAGCCGCTGGTGGGAAACCATGTATCGCATGCTAATAACAAAGTAAAGCGCCGCCAGAACCCTAATCTTCACTGGAAAAATATTTATGTTCCGGAGCTGGATCGCTCAATCAAGCTAAGAATTTCCATGAGAACATACAGAACTATTAATAAAAAGGGGCTTCTTGCGGTACTTAGAGATAACGGTCTAACCTTAAAAGATGTAACATAGCCAACAAGTTATAAAGTACATGCAAGATTTCTCTTGGATGAAATATGTTTACATCAACCAAAACGATTCTGAAAATTTTTTCTCAAACAGCACTAATTCGTGCAAATGACGTCCTAAGCAATTCTCAAGATCTAAACCAGCTTGTAGATATAGCATCTAAAGAAATAAACTCCGGGAAGAAAAAGATATTATCCGCTCAGGGCGACTTTAAAACCTTAATATCAATGCTAAAAGCCTGGTCAGCCGGTGATTACAGAGAAACCCCCTGGATGACTATAGTATTAGTAGCTGGGGCAGTTATTTATTTTGTTAATCCGCTTGATGCTATACCGGATATCCTGCCTGCGGCAGGACTTATCGATGATGCAACAGTGATAGGATTTGTTATCGCATCTGTGAGGCAAGATATAGCAAAATTTAGATCGCAATATTCGGGCCACATTGAATTTTCTGCACCCAAACCTGCTTGAATTGTAACTTTTGCTTACTCCTCTTTATGTTCGTACTTATCTCTAAGCTCATTAACAACTGACGGGTCGGCAAGTGTCGTTGTATCGCCAATCACCGTTCCCTCTGCTATATTTCTGAGTAATCTTCTCATTATCTTTCCGCTTCTGGTTTTTGGCAGCTCCGCAGTGAAAATAATATCATCTGGTCTGGCTATTGCTCCAATCTTCTTTGCTACGTGTTTTCTGAGATCATCGAGCAATTTTGTGCTCGACTTAATTCCTTTTTTAAGAGTGGTAAAGGCGACGATTGCCTGCCCCTTTAGGTCATGACTTTTACCCACAACTGCGGATTCCACAACCGTAGGATGATCCACTAGTGCGCTCTCGACTTCCATCGTGCTTATTCTGTGGCCCGCAACGTTCATAACATCATCCACCCGGCCCAGTACCCATATATATCCGTCCTTGTCTCTTTTTGCCCCGTCTCCGGTGAAATATATGCCCGGATATTTGCTCCAATACTGCTCAACGTACCTCTTGGGATCTCCATATATGCCTCTCAACATTGACGGCCACGGCTTCTTTATTACCAGGTATCCGGCTCCTTCTTTTACCCTTTTTCCGTTTTCATCCACCACATCGGCATCTATGCCGGGGAATGGAATAGTAGTCGATCCGGGCTTCAGCACGGTATGCCCCGGCAAGCTGCTTATTAATATTGACCCGGTCTCTGTCTGCCACCAGGTGTCTACAATCGGACACTTTTTATTACCTATATGGGTGTGGTACCACATCCAGGCCTCTGGGTTAATAGGCTCTCCCACGGAACCAAGCAGACGTAGTGTGGTAAGATCATATTTCTTTGGATGCTCCTCTCCCCATTTCATAAATGCCCTAATCGCAGTAGGGGCAGTGTAGAAAATAGTTACGGCGTATTTTTGAACAATATTCCAGAACCGCCCAATGTCAGGGTAGTCAGGGGCGCCTTCATACATCAGCGATGTGGCACCGTTTGCAAGCGGCCCGTAGATGATGTAGCTGTGTCCCGTAACCCACCCTATGTCCGCTGTGCACCAATACGTGTCTTCTTCCTTGAGATCGAACACTAATTTGGTAGTAGCATATGCGCCCACAAGGTAGCCGCCTGTTGTATGCACTATACCCTTGGGTTTACCCGTTGTGCCGCTTGTGTAGAGAATAAAGAGCATATCCTCTGAATCCATTTTCTCAGGTGCACAATAAGGCTCTGCATCCTCCATTAGCTTATGCCACCAAACATCTCTCCCCCGCTTCATTCTTACTTTCTCATTAACCCTGTTTACAACCACAACTTTTTTAATTGAAGGCGTATTTTTTAAGGCCTCATCCGCATTTTTCTTAAGCGGAACCACTTTACCTCTTCTGTATCCTCCGTCTGAGGTAATCAGCACTTTTGCTTTGCAATCCCTTATTCGGTCACGCAGGCTATCCGAGCTGAAGCCGCCAAAAACGATGCTGTGAGGGGCACCTATCCTTGCACAGGCCAGCATAGCTATTGCAAGCTCGGGAATCATAGGTAGATAAATTGTAATTCTGTCTCCTTTTTTAACCCCAAGGCTTTTTAGAACATTTGCAAACTTGTTTACCTCTCTATATAGCTCCCAGTAGGTAAGTGTAATAGTCTCTCCAAATTCCCCCTCCCATATTATGGCCGCTTTGTTTTTTCTGGCACTATCGAGGTGCCTGTCGAGACAGTTATATGAGACGTTAAGTTTTCCGCCGACAAACCATTTTGCATAAGGGGCCTTCCACGTAAGCACTCTTCTCCATTTCCTAAACCAGTCGAGCTCCTTTGCAAAATCCTCCCAAAATTTCTCCCTATTGCGCTTTGCCCTCCGGTATATGGCATCATCACTTACATGCGCCTTTTCTCTAAACTCTTTGCTAGGAGAAAATGTACGTCCTTCTTTTAGTAATGCTTCAATGGTTTTTTCTTTGGCCATGGTGGAAACCCCCTTAAGTGCTCTATTGGAAGTAATATATTCAATACTAACAAATCTTTAGAAATTATGAAAGGAGATCAAAATCTTAGAGATTTTCTACGTGGAGCATAGCAAATTTATTCTTGTACTAAAGACTACTAACTATATGACTTAGGATGGTGCAGAGTGATTCTTGCGCTCTTGGGGTGTTGGTGAATCTGAATTTTAAATACGGGGGCAGCAGTTCAGGATATGCTCTAAAATACGCCTCAGCTTTTTTCGAATCAAGCTCTCCGTTGCTAGAATATATTGCACCCATATCAGGAAGCCGCTCACGAGCCTCATCAGAGACAACTCGTACTGAAGCTACAGGAGTTTTGCTTTGTTGGACAGCCTCGACCACTCCCCATGTTTCCATATCTACAACTAGAGCGCCCGTTGATTCATATAGGCGTTTTTTTTCATCAGGATCGTTTATAAATCTGCTTTCTGTTAAAAGCTTGCCTCTTGTAAATTCACCAACAGGTATAGAAAAATCATCATGTAGTAAGCGATCCTCATTTTTCTTTAAACTCGTAACAGAACTGCCTACTATCACATCACCAACTCTTAATTCCGGACTGAGTGCACCGCTAAAACCCCCATTAATAATTAGACCAGGTTTGAATTGCTGAATTACTAAGCTTGTCGCTGCCCTAGCTCTTTTTATCCCTACACCAGTTACAGCTAAAACTACTTCTTTACCGCGCAGTTCTCCGATTTTGTAATCAAGCTCCGAGCCACAAGCCGCATCTGTGCTCTCTATATCATTTTTTAGCTGATGAATTTCATCCCAGTTTGCTGAAAGAAGGGCGATCAATTTTCCAACCTCTTATCTTGTTAGATAAAGAAAAACTATTAGTGCCGCTAGAGCAAGTCTGTATATAACAAATACTGTGTAGCTCGATTTTCTAACAAACCGAAGGAGATATTTGATGGCGAGAAAAGCAAAGACTGCTGAGGCCAGTACGCCCCCCGCAAAAGGCAAGCTTAGAACTTCGGAGTACTCAAGGTGCCTTGCTTCGAATATTCCTGCTCCTGCAATAAGCGGAGCAGCCAGCAAAAAGGAAAACTTTGCGGCCTGCTCACGGTTTAGATTTCGAAACATTGCTCCTGTGATAGTTATGCCAGAGCGTGAAACCCCGGGAATTATGGCAAATGCCTGGCATATTCCGATTATAATGCAGTCAACGATATTCATTTCACCAACTGTTCTGGTCTTCTTGGAATACCTATCTGCAAAATAAAGAATCACTCCAAAGAAAGAAAGCGTAAAAGCTACCGAGAGCGGGTGGCGGAGAATACCAGCAGCATAATTTTCAAATAGCACGCCGGCTAACCCGCCGGGAATAGTCGCAATAATCAGATACAACCCGGTTTTGCCGTTAGCCCGTCCCTCAAAACTTCGACTAAATACCCCATCTATGAACTCCGATATTATCAATACCCAGTCCCGCCAGAAGTAGTAGAGAATTGCTATAAGACTTCCTACATGGAGAGCTACATTAAAAGGAAGCCCCTGATCAGTCCACGCGAAAAACCACGGCATGATCACTAAATGTGCAGTACTGCTTACAGGGAAAAACTCCGTAACCCCCTGAATTGCGCCTAATATTAATGACTGAAGAGTATCCAATTAATGGGATCCTTTGGTGCTGTGTTTATTTGACAATATTTTTTTCAACAACTCACCCGTATATGAGCCCTTGGCTTTAGATACTTTCTCAGGTGTTCCTTGTGCAACAATCTGACCACCGGCTTCTCCCCCCTCTGGACCCATATCAATTATATGATCTGCACATTTTATCACATCAAGATTGTGCTCTATAACAATTACGGTATTACCCTTATTGGTAAGCTCCTGAATCACCACCAACAGTTTGCGCACATCATCGAAATGAAGCCCGATTGTAGGCTCATCCAGTATATAGAGAGTATTGCCGGTATCTCTTCTGGAGAGCTCCTTAGATAGCTTTATTCTCTGGGCCTCGCCGCCCGATAGTGTCGTAGCCGACTGCCCCAAGCGTATATAATCCAGGCCGACAGCTTCCAGAACCTCAAGCTTGGATTTCAATTGAGGAATATTACGGAAAAACTCATGCGCTTCGCTGACAGTCATATCGAGCACATCTGCTATGCTCTTGCCGTTGTATTTAATCTCAAGAGTCTCGGAGTTATATCTGCTGCCGCCGCACTTCTCGCAGATTACATATACGTCCGGAAGGAAATGCATCTCTATTTTTTGCGTCCCATGCCCGGAGCACACGCTGCATCTTCCATCACCGACATTAAAGCTAAACCGGCCCGGCTTATAGCCCCTTGCGTTTGCCTGGGGTAGCATGGAGAATAGATCTCTGATTGGAGAAAACAGTCCTGTATATGTAGCAGGGTTGGATCTGGGTGTCCTTCCAATAGGGCTTTGCTCAACATTTAACACCTTATCTATATCTTTGTAGCCGCTAATTTTCTTATGCTTACCAATAGGATCTTTGCTTCTGTATAGGGAGCGGCTTAACGCATTATAGAGCGTATCTATTACGAGGGTACTTTTGCCGGAGCCGGACACGCCTGTAACACACGTAAACACTCCCAGAGGAAAATCGACATCTATATTTTTCAGATTATGCTCGGATGCTCCCCTAATAGATATAGAGCTTTTTTGCTTTCTCCGTTTTTGCGGATAGACGATGCCCAGGCTGCCGGATAAGTAGCTGCCGGTCAGAGAACCTTTACTACTGCAAAGCTTATCCACTCCGCCACTGGTTACAATCTCGCCCCCTTTCTCACCTGCTCCGGGGCCAATATCAATTACGAAATCCGCATTTCGAATAGTATCTTCATCATGCTCAACTACAATAATTGAATTGCCGCTGTCTCTAAGAGATTTTAAAGTATCAATTAGCCTCAGATTGTCTCTTGAATGCAGCCCTATAGTGGGCTCATCAAGTACGTAGGTTATACCCGTTAGCTTAGATCCGACCTGAGTTGCAAGCCTGATCCTTTGTGCCTCACCGCCGGACAGTGTTGGTGCAGAGCGGTCCAATGCAAGGTAGCCAAGACCTACATCTTCCAAAAAGGCAAGCCTGGATCTAATCTCCTTTATTACTCTCTCACCTATCTCCAGTTCTCTTCCGGCTAAATTAAGTTTCTCAAAAAATCTGCGCGCTTCATCGACAGGCATGCTAACTATTTCATATATAGATTTTCCCTCAATATAAATAGAAAGTGCTTCTCTTCTAAGCCTAGACCCTCCGCACTCCCTACACTCAGCTGTTCTCATATACTGCGAAAGTTTTTCTCTTATCTCAGGAGATTCCGTTTCTTTAAACCACTCGACGGTGATTCCCAAGACACCCATATACTTTTCCCAGTACTTAAGCACTCTTCCCTTCCTCTCTTTGTAGAACATTACCTCTTCGTCGCCCGAGCCGTAAACTATAATTTTCCTTATCTTGGTTGGCAGCTTCTTAAAAGGTGTGTTTAAATCAAACCCATAGTACTCAGCTACATTATCAATAATCTGCTTAAAATAGCTTGAGTTTCTCCATGGTATAATCGCGCCTTGTGAAATTGAAAGATCCTCTTCTATCAAAAGCTCTGGGTCACAGAATGAGGTCGTGCCTATACCATGACATTCTCTGCATGAGCCGTAAGGGCTATTGAAGGAAAAAAGACGGGGCGAGATTTCCGGATAACTCATACCACATTCCGGACAAGCAAACTTATCACTGAAGGTAAACTTCTCATCTTTGCTAGATTCTACAACAGCTACTCCGCCCGAGCGCTTAAGTGCAATCTGCAGGGACTCTCTTATTCTCTCAGCCATACCATCAGGCCTTATTACCGCTACGTCCACTAACAGCTCAATAGTATGCTTTTTGTTTTTATTAATTTTTATTTCTTCATCGAGATCATACAGGTCGCCGTCAATTCTTACTCTCAAATATCCTTCTGACCTAAGCTCCTCAAGCTCTTTTCTATACTCACCCTTCCTCCCCTGAACTATTGGGGAAAATATTGAAACCTTATCCCCCTTCTCCAGCAGGCATACACGCTCTACCATCTTATCAAGGCTTTGAGCAGATATTTCAACACCGCATTTGTAGCAGTGAGGTTTGCCCACTCGTGCATAAAGGAGGCGTAGGAAATCGTAGATCTCTGTAATTGTGCCCACAGTGGAGCGAGGATTTCTCTGAAAGCTCTTTTGATCTACAGAGATAGATGGGGAAAGCCCCTCTATTGAATCCACGTCGGGTTTATCCATCTTTTCTACAAACTGTCTCGCATAAGCTGAGAGCGATTCCATATACCTTCTTTGGCCCTCAGCAAATATGGTGTCAAATGCTAGGGATGACTTACCTGAGCCGCTAACCCCGGTAATTACGACAAGTTTTCCTCTGGGTATGGAAAGAGAGACATCTTGCAAATTATGCTCCCTTGCCCCAGTTATTTTTATGGATTCCAAAGTGCTCTTAAGTTTACCAGCTATTTAAAGCGAGATAATATCAACCGCTAACGAAACGTCTTAATATTCTGAACCGTTTTTTTATCCAGCTTCTGAACTACTGCCTTCAAAAGTTTAACCGTATTGTCAAAATCGTCTCTGTGTATGATGGAATTGTGGCTGTGTATATGTCTCGAAGGAACTCCTAGAACTACTGTGGGAACTCCCCTCTTATGCAGATGTATCACTGAACCATCAGTGGCTCCACCCTCCATGGTAGTAAATTGAAGAGGTATTTTATTTTTCTTTGCGGTATCGATAACCAAATCCCTTAATTTAAGATTAGGAATCATGCGGGCATCATAGAGGAGAAGTGAGGGACCGCCTGTAAATTTTGTAGAAGATTCATCGGGCTTTATCCCGGGCACGTCCCCTGCGATATCAGACTCAAGTATGATTGCTATGTCCGGGTCCACCATCTCAACGCTCGTAGTAGCACCCCTTACTCCGACCTCTTCCTGTACAGTTGCCACACCGAGCAGAGTATTCGGGTGGCTCCTTTTGGTAAGTGTGCTGAGCGCCGAGATCACAACCGCGCATCCCACACGGTCGTCAAACGCTTTTGACATATAAGTTTTAGGATTCGCAAGCACAGTGAACTCACTCACTGGAACTATCGGGTCGCCCACTCTTACTCCAGCTTTCTCAACATGTTTCTCCGATGTGGCTCCAATGTCTATGTACATATTCTTTCTAAGAACCACTTTATTGCGCTCTTCCTGGGAGAGCAGATGAGGGGGCTTGGCTCCAATAACGCCGACTACATCGCCCTTTGTAGTCTTGATTGCAACCCTTTGGCTCAGAAGCACCTGATCCCACCAGCCGCCTAAAGTTGTAAACCTTATGTAGCCGTCTGCTGATATGTGCTTGACCATAAAACCCACTTCATCCATATGCCCGGCAAGCATAATTTTAGGAGATGCGTCTTTTCCGACCTTAGTGCAGATAAGACTCCCCATATTGTCCTCTTTTATCTCCCCTATGGGCTTAAAGTAATCTCTTATTACGCTGCGCACCTCTGCTTCATACCCCGGTATACCGTGAGCTTCTGTCAGGTCTTTAAGCAGATTCTCAGTCTTATCCATGAATTATTCTCCTCAAGATATTAACTTCTACTCAATTTTTGGACTATATAATAAATTTCGTGCAGAAAATTATCACTGCTAGAACTATTCCTTGTCAACAATAATTGTGCTTGGTATTCTATAAAAAAGATGGTACCCATATACTAATCCCAGCGTCATGGAGAGATAAATGAGAAAATATGGAATTATATTCACCACCCTATTCTTATGTCTATTTGCTTTTAGTGCAGCATTTGCAGATGAGGAACAAGAAACAATTAAGTTCTATGAATCATATGTAGAGACTAGCATGAAAGCCACATCACTTAGTGATCTAAAACCGTACCTATCCCAGAACAACATTAATCAAATGGGAGAAATATCAAAAGAAGATGAAGCCTCTTTTTTAGAAATAATGAGAGAGGTGCGCAGCACATTCAAAATAAAGGGCATCACATCTAAAATTGAAGGCAACACGGCAATTTTAACAGTTGACGGTACTGACGCCAGTGACCCTAACACTAAGGTTAAGGGTATTATCACCCTCGTAAAAGAAAACGGGAAATGGAAATTGGATAACGAAGACTACACGTCTGAGACCACAATAGAATAGCCAAGCTCCCACGCCCAATTTTCACGCTGCTAGTACTTTATATATAATATTTCCAGCGAGTAATACTGATCGATATAGATCATGCGGGAGTAGAATATAACTCGAATTTAATGATTGAATATAAGAATGGGATACACCTACAAGGAACAGAGCTCTGGTTCGATTCAAAAAAGAAAGTTCCGCTTTCTTTTATCTCAAGTGCTAATATAGAAAAATTTACTCCCCCAGAGAAAATCCTGGCTACACCTGAAACCATAAAGTTATTGGAAAAGAGAATCAAAAAACCTGTCGTTATGCCTTGTCCGTATTACAGGTCTTTTGCGCTCGGCAGCCTGCAGGTCGAGCTTGTACCATCGGGCACTATGCTCGGATCCGCACAGATAATTGTGGATAAGGGAGAGAACACACTATTGTATAGCGGAGACATAAACTTAGACAGCTTACCTACTGCGGAGCCTGCATATACTAAACATTGTGATGTGCTGGTTATGAGATGCAGACATGCTCTGATGGAATACCAGTTCCCGAGCTTTGATCAGTCAATAAAAGACGTAATTCATTTTGTAGATGAAGCTATGTCGTCTGATTCGACTCCTGTGCTAGTAGTCGAGCCATTAGGTAAGGCTCAGGATATAATAAAAGCCTTGGGCGATGAGGGATACAATCTTAGTCTTGAGAAATCTATATTTAAATTCACAGAAGTTTACAAAAATCTGGGTATTGAGTTTGGTGAATACTCCCGGTTTAAAGCTTCTAAAATTAAAGGATCAGTTGTTATAGTCCCTCCCGATGAAGCCGGCTCTGATGAAATAGCCGGTATCAAAAAAAAGAAAGTAGCTGTAATCGCTGAATCTGCTGAAGTTGAAAAACTTGCAATCAAATCCAAATATGATGCTGACTCCGTAATCACACTCAGCAACAGCGCGGACTTTAAAGATCTACTGGAGTTTGTAGGTTTGATAGATCCAGAGAATATCTATCTGGTGGGAGAAAACGCAAACCAATTTGCGCAGGTTTTGAAAAATAGAGGCTATGATGCTAAATCGCTTGAAAGACCAACACAGCTAAATCTTTTATAGGAGATAAAGGTGGCAGTAAAAACACTAGGCATTAGGCTTGAGACAAAAGGGGAAACTGATTTAATAGATATTACTGCGGAAGTATCCGATGCTGTTTCAGAGTCCGGGATATCCTCAGGGACAGTAACTATTTTTGTTCCCGGATCCACTGCAGGGGTCACAACAATAGAATATGAGAGCGGTGCGATCAGAGACTTCCAGGAAGCTATCAATAGAATTGCACCCAAAGATATCGAATATGACCATGACGCACGTTGGGGCGACGGAAACGGATACTCCCACGTGAGGGCTGCCCTTCAAGGCGCATCACTTACCGTTCCATTTGCTTCCTCGAGACTTCTTGTGGGAACATGGCAGCAAATAATCGTTGTGGATTTCGACAACCGCCCGAGATCAAGAGAGATAATCCTGCAGATTATGGGAGAGTAATGGGGGCAGCCCTAAGACTACCCCCGGGATTTTATACAAATTTCACAGAAAAATGATGTTTGTGTTTAACGTTTAAGTTAACAATAAGAGGTGTAATAGCCTCTATCATTGGCGAGAGTTTAAGAGGCCCTGCATCCAGCACCCTCATTGTAGGCATATCTTCGGTGAGCTTCGCAACAATCGCTTTTGCCTCTTCATCATCCCCGCAAATCACCACGTCATAGTCCAGATCCTCTTCCACCTGGCTAAGCTCCTTAGCAGGAAGGTTATGGTATGCCGAAACAAGCCTTGCTGTCTCTGGAAGTACTGCCTGAATCTCTAATGCAGAAGACCCGTGCTCCGGGGGCTCAAACATAAAAGCCTTATCCTCATGCCTTGTCATAGGAACAACTGGGGTTACTACAACCTGGTCGGTGAAGCTGTCCTTTATCGACTCAATAGTAGAGGCGGCATACTCCGGAGGAATGCTTATGATCACAACCTCGGCTGCTTTTGCAGCATCGGCATTAGCCATTCCCGTAATGTTTCCCTCGATACCCAAGCTTGCCAGCTTCTCTTTGTATTCTTGGGTAATGGTCTGAGCTTTCTCTAGGCTCCTTGACCCAACAATAATGTCATGCCCTGCTTTGGACCATCTAAGCACTAGTCCTTCCGCTATATCTCCTGTACCACCTAGTAGTGCTATCTTCATTTTATCCATCTCCTGTATCTAAAATTTCATTTAGTGTAACAAAACTGCATCTCTAGTAAAGTGAGTATTTAAATTAAGCTGCTGAAATGTTAGGAATTCCAAGATGAATACGACCTGGCTGAAAGCTATATTAGATTAAAACTTTCTTTTTAGATAAAAGAAGACTGAAAAACTCTCTTCATTAAAAAAGCTATCCTCAGTTGCAAGCTCGCCATCCGGAAGGGCTACAAACGGCACTACTCCACCATAAAAAATAGTGTCCTTTGATTGATTACCGTCATACTTGACGACATATTCCTCCACAAACTCAACATTGGGATCGGGGAGCAATGATATTTCTTCATCCTCTTCGATAACTACCGTCGTATTAGGCTCAGATGTCGTAGTCTGGGTTTCGGGCTCAGCTGTAGATGTTTGCGCATCAGGCTCGGCTGTAGACGCCTGCACCTCATCACTCTCAATCTCAAGTTCGAAGCCGCATATTTTTTTTCTTACTTCTCTTTCAGAAGGATCTAACTTTTCAATTGTATCTTCGCTGCAGATTAAACCTTGCTGTGCAGCACTATAAATTGCCCGGTCAATATATATTGGTGCCACAGCTGTATTTTGCGCAATTGTCTCGTTGCCAAACAGAAAAAAGTTTGACCCAAGAAAGGTAATTAAAATTAAAACCCTTATAAGAACCTGCATCATGACTCCCTCTTAAACCTCTATAAATGCCGGTTGATATTATCTCCGCACTTAACTACATCAACCCAATAAAATATAATGCCAAAGGACAAGATATCAATGTTTTTTATTTTCTTCAAATATCCTTAACCTTTTTGTATCACTGTATGTAATCAGAAATATGGTTAAGTAAAATGCTATTGAACTCATCCGCTTTTTCCTGTATCAAGAAATGACCAGCCCCCTTTATCCGATGAAACTCGGATCCATAGATTTTATGATGGAGGTATTCACCGTTCTTAGGCGGTGTCATGATATCTTTTTCGGCCGAGACTATTAATACAGGCACACCTATCTTCTCTACATCATTTATAATATCGAACTCGTTGCAAGCAATTAAATCCTGGTAACAGACCTCGGGCTTCGTATTTAGAAGACCCTTTATATATTTTAGCTTTAGAGCATCAGGGGCTTCGGCTGCAAATGCCCTAGTCGGTGAGGTATTGCAAAACTCGGGATAATCTTTCTTAATAAGCTCCAATGTCTGCTGAGCAACTCTGAGTTTTGCGCTAGTCGCAACAAGAACGCATGCCTTCAACAGTTCGGGATGCTCAATTGCCAAAAGCATAGCAGCCATACCGCCCATAGAGTGTCCGACTATAATAACTTCTCCTAACTCCAGGGTTTCTATGAAATCCAGGACAAAATCCTTGTAGGCAGATATGCTTGTAAACCCGTCCCCTTCAGAATCCCCATGGCCGGGTAGATCAGGAGCAATGAAATTAAAGCCTGCATTGTTCCCGAAAGCGTCGTGCTGAAATCTCCACGTAGCAGCGCTTTGCCCGGCTCCGTGGATGAACAAAAGAGTAAGCCGGGAAATATCCAGCCGATCCCCTTCTAAATAATGAATCTTGTCTCCTCGGATTGTTACTTCGGACATTTATTAAAACTTCTGTGATAGCTCAAATAGACTTTTTACAAGAAACTGTCTTAAAAATATAATCGCAAGCAGCACTATAATGGGCGATAAATCAAGAGTGCCGCCTATAGGAGGGATTATCTTTCTTGCATAGCGGAGAACAGGTTCTGTTGCACGATACAAAAACTGAACTATCGGGTTGTATGGACTAGGGCTCACCCAAGAAATAATAGCTCTAGCAACAATTATCCACATATAGACGTTAAGAACGATGTCGACTACCGATGCTATCGCTCCTATGAAATTTTCACCTAAGTTCATTATTTATCCCCCTTAGATAATTCTTTTGAGCGTCTGGTTGCAGCCTCTACAGCAGAGATGGTACTGGATCTAAATCCGCCTTTTTCCAGATGATGTACTCCCTCAATAGTAGTTCCTCCCGGCGAGGAGACCTTATCTTTAAACTGTGCCGGGTGAGTATCTGCTTCAATAATCATTTTAGCTGTTCCGTATACTGTTTGGGCAGCCAATTCGTGAGCCATGCCCCTTGGAAGCCCCATCTTGACCCCTCCATCTGCCAGAGCTTCAATAAAAATAGATACATATGCAGGCCCGCTTCCGCTAAGACCCGTTGCAGGATCAAGAAGACCCTCATCCTGTACCATATGAACTATGCCTACTGACTCAAAAATTTCTTTTACACGATCTTTTTCTTTAGATGTCACATTCTCGTTGCAGTAAATCACAGAGGCGCCCGAGAGTACGAGTGCAGGGGTGTTGGGCATTACCCTAACCATCTTTGTCTTATGCTCCAAAACCTGCGACATGGCAGGCACAGTAATACCCGCAGCTATCGATATTACTATTTTATCCTCTGTCAGTTCACTGTTTATGCTTTCCAGAACGCCCAGGATCTTATTGGGCTTTACTGATAAGACAATAATATCAGCCTGCTTAGCCGCTTTAAGATTTTTATCAGTGGTTTTTATTCCGTGTGTTGAGCTCAAGTGCTCAAGCCTGTCCTTAAGTACATCCGCAGCAATAATGTCCCCCGCCTCAAATATACCGGCGGAGACCAACCCGTTAATAAGGGCCTCTGCCATATTTCCAGCTCCAATAAATGCGATTTTACTCATGACTAATCTCCTGCTAATCTCTCTCGCCAAATATTGCCGTTCCAACACGTACAATTGTGGCACCTTCCTCAATGGCTACTTCAAAATCCCCGCTCATGCCCATCGAGAGTTCCTTTAGATATGGAAACTTTGTTCGAAGATTGTCCCTTATCTCCCTAAGTCTTATAAAATATGGTCTTGCCATCTCGATATTGTCAAAATATGGAGGCATGGTCATAAGCCCTTGGACATCNNCCTCCCTTAGATTCCTCCCCTCCAGTGTCGACTTCCACCAGCACTGGAAGCTTTATCCCTAAACCACTAGCTCTTCTATGTATCTCTTGAGCCACCGAAAGTGAGTCTAGAGAATGTATCAGCTCGACCTTATCTACAATATATTTAACCTTGTTTTTCTGTATCTGGCCTATAAAATGCCAGTTTATTTTCTTATCAGTTCTCGACTCTAAAATTCTTTCCTTGTCCCTGAATTCCTGAGCATAATTCTCACCAAAGCAGTTAATACCAAATTCAAGAGCTTCAAGAATTCTTTCCGGCTTAACTCTTTTTGACACCGCTACAAGCTTTATTTCGTCTGAATCTCGCCCGGCCCTTGCAGCAGCCCTCTCTATTCTATCTCTAACACTGTTTATATTACTTTCTAAGTCCATTGCCGCTAAATAGCCTAGGAGCCCCGAGTTTCGTTAGAGCTTCAATTACCTCAACCAGTGGAAGTCCCACTACATTTGTATAGGAACCTCTGATCCCTTTAATCATAAAAGCACCTATACCCTGTATGCCGTAGGCGCCTGCTTTATCCATAGGCTCACCGGTTTTAATGTAACCTTCTATCTCTTTAGGTTCAAGAGTTTTCACGATCACCTCTGTGCCCACAACATGTTTGTGCAAAATCTCATGCTTAGCATTGATTATTGAAAATGCAGTTAGCACGTGGTGTGTACCGCCTGATATTTTATTTAACATAGCTTCTGCATCTTCTTCATCCATGGGTTTGCCCAGAATTTTATTATCGACCACGACTATAGTATCTGCGCCAATAATTAGTACATCAACTTCTAGATTTTTTGAAACTGATAGTGCCTTCTCTGTGGATAATCTAAGCACATAATCCTCAGGATTCTCTTTGTCCAATAATGATTCATCGGATGAGGGCTCTATTACTTCAAATTCTATACCAACACTTTGAAGAAGTTCTTTTCTTCTAGGAGACGAAGAGGCAAGTACTATTCTACTATTCATATCGAACCTATATAATAACTACTTTTATTCAGGCTTTTTAGAAGTAGGACCAAATGAGAATGGGCCAATTTTAGGTGGATCATATTTTTTTTGAGGCAGGTATTCGTCAGGAATATTTTCTTTGTTGCCATCGCGATATGCTAATAGTCCTGGAGAGGCAATTTCCACTCCGGATTCATGAAATTTGTCCTGAATATTTCTGTGCAGCTCATTGTAAGTGACTGCCATAGTTTTAGGATTTTTTGTATAAGCGTTTATTTCATATTCTACGTAAAAATCATCAAGAGATGTTTGTAACACAAAAGGTTCCGGGCTGCTTTCCAGACCCTCAGTTGCGTATGCTGCTTGTTTAAGTAGCTCATGTACTTTTTTCCAAGGAACGTCATATCCAATTGTAACTTTAGAATGCAAAATTAGACCATCGTCTTGTGCGCGTGAACTATAATTGATTATATGATCGTTTAAAACCATTGCATTGGGAACAGTTATCTCAACATTCTTTGTAGTCCTAATCCGGGTTACAAACATAGTTTTTTCAACAACATCTCCTGTAGTGTCTGCTATCTGAACCCTGTCTCCGATCTTAAACGCCCTCATATATGTAAGCACTATTCCAGCAACTACATTTGCCACAGCAGCGGTAGAACCTAAGGACACAAGTACTCCTAGGAATATTGAGACTGCTTGAAATGCAGGAGAATCCTTGCCAGGCAAATATGGGAAAGCCACAATTACTAAGAGAGCTATTAATAATACTTTTGAAATTGTATACGTAGGGCCAGCCCACTCAGGATAAAAACCTGCTAATGTTATGCGTTCATTCTCAACGCCTTTAAAGAACATGTGCATTGCTTTAATCAGATAATATCCGAAAGCGGATATAACTATTAAAGTCAATAAATTGGGCATATAGCCCCATATCGACCCAAGAACAAAATTCACAGCATCCATAAAATAAGCTAAAAGCGTGGCTGAAATTCCACTGGTTTTTGGGAAAAAACTAAAGATAATATTTATATAAAGATATAATATGATCAAGTAACATAAGTAGCGGAACCACTTAAATAAAATTCCAATACCCCAGGCAATTTGATTTCCAGTAAATATTTGTTGGTTCTGGATTTTAATTGATTGAAGTTTTCGAGACTGAAGTGAAAGAACCTTTTTCTCAATAAATTTAGTTATGCCTCTGATGAAGACGAAAACAATAACAGCCAGTACTGTTGCTACTATGGCAGTTATTAATTTTGATATTAAACTGTCTGTAGCAATACTAGGCAGTACTGTGTTTATATGATTGAACAGAACTTCATTTATTTTATCTATGCGATCTTTCATTTTTCATAGTATAGATTTTTATTGCTACACATGTAAAAGTTATGGGTTGTTTAGATCACTATCTACCCAAAACTTCGATGCTCCAATTGTAGCTCTTAGTGCAATGCCATCTTTAGTCATCTGGAAAACGACCACATCTGAATCAAGTGGAACCTCACTAGTAGCAGCTCCCCCGTCGTCTTTATACTTGGCAACTGCATCCCCTTGCGCGGTATAATTCCAACCTTCGGTTACAAACTTATAAAACACGGGTTTGTTGTTAAAAACTATTACCTCTTCAAAATCCTTAAAAGCAACACCTAGTCCTACTGCCCCTTCAGCCATTCTCATAAAAATTTCGTCACCATTAGAATTATCAATTGCAACACCATATCCATTGCCAGACCCAACTATCATCAGCTGAGTGTTAAAATTGCTAAATACTGCATAGCCAGCAGCGTTATTAACTAATTCCTTAGCATACGGTTTCTCGGCATAAAGCTTAGCTAAAGCATTGTCTTTCATTTGTAATACATATTCTCTCTTCTCTTGAGGATTATCCCCCTTAGGCCTTGCACAAGCACCAAAAACCATAGTTATTAAAATCAATGAAATTAACAGACTATTTAATCTCATAATATCCTCCGTACACTTATTATTTTAATTAGTAGTATCTACTCAATAATTATTATATCAATTATAATACTCTTCAACCACGAAATGATGTATTTTTATTTATAATCAAAATAGTTACAAGTTTAAGAGCTTACATCAAGTTCTCCAAATACTTCCTTCGCCAATCTAAGACCAGTAAGAGCAGCCGGAAAGCCGGCATAAACAAGCACCTGCATAAGCACTTCCACAATCTCCTCTCTTGTGCAGCCGCAGTTTAGAGCCCCCTTGATATGAACCTTTAACTGATTAGGAGCAGTACCCAATGCCGCAAGGGACGCAACCGCTGTTATCTCTCTTGCCCTCATATCAAGACCCGGTCGTGATGAAATCTCTCCGAATACAAATTCCATCAAGTACCTGACCATATCCGGCGCTATGTCCTCAAGACTCTGCTTAGTTCTATCGGCAGCCCCGGGAGATATTTCCTCTAACTTCAAAAGCCCTTTTTCATATTTGTCTGTAGACATATTTTCCTCCTGCTTAGATAAATTTTGCGAATTTAGTTTATTGCTGATTTAAGTATAATTAGCATTGCCTATACTACGGTCTATAACTTATTTTGTAAAGGAGATTTTCATGTTGATACTGATAGCCAAATTTAAGACTAAACCCGAATGCAGAGAACAGTTGATCGGACTTGCAAAAAATGCAATAGGTCCATCCAGAGCTGAGGAAGGCTGCATCATATACGATTTACTTCAGAACCCCTTAGAGCCCGATTCATTTACATTCTATGAAAAATGGAGAAGCAGAGATGATTTAGATCTCCATTTTGAGGAGACTCATTTTAAGGAATTTGCCGAAAAAGTGCCTGAGTTTATAATAGGCGAGCCTAGCCTTGTATCTTATGAGATAGCAAGTGAAACTGAAATATCTTAAATATATAGCCAGGGGATGTTCTATGAGAGAAAAATTGTGCCTTATTCTAATCTGCCTATTTCTAATTCTGGGATGTACGACCAATGACAACACTCCGGAGTCAGAAGGACCTAAGAACACCATAAATATAAACATAGGAAATGAGCCCCCTACGCTCGACTGGTCTTTGGCCATGGACAGCACCTCATATACGGTGCTTAACAACCTTATGGAAGGGCTTACCAAGTTCGATGAAAGCCTTGAGCCAAAGCCTGCGCTCGCACAGAGCTGGGAGATTAGCGAAGACGGCACCACTTATACATTCAGGATTAGAGATAATGTAAAGTGGTCAGACGGCAAGCCGCTTAGGGCCCAGGATTTTGAGTATTCTTGGAAGCGCATTCTTAACCCTGCAACCGGCGGTCACTACGCATATTTTCTATACGATATTGAGAACGCTGAGCAATATAACACCGGTAAGATAGATGATCCGAGTATGGTCGGAGTAAAATCGCTCGATGACAAGACTCTCGAAGTAAAACTTAGACGGCCCGCCTCTTACTTCCCTAGCCTGCTTGTATTTATGTCCACATTTCCTATGAGACAAGATGTGGTCGAGGCGCACGGGATCAGATGGACAGAGCCTGAGAACATTGTCACCGTAGGTCCATACAAGCTCTCCTCATGGCGGCACCACGACAACATGCTTCTTCAAATCAATCCCAATTATTGGGGTGAGCGGCCCGTAATAGAAAACGTAAATATGGTGATGAACGAAAACCCCTCTTCTGCCCTGGCATTGTATGAGAGCGGAGAGCTCGATTTTGCAGACAGCAAAAGCATTCCCCCGCTTGAGGTCCCAAGACTAAGAGCACTGCCGGATTTTACCACCACCCCACAATTCAGGACTAACTACATAGCTTTTAATGTTGAGAAGCCTCCGTTTGATAACCCGCTTGTAAGAAAGGCATTCTCTGCATCCATTGATAGAAAAAGCATTATTAATCTGATCCAGGGCGCGGGAATAACAACAACCTCATGGATACCCAAGGACATGCTGGCCTATAACCCCGAGATAGGTGTGGACTTTGACCCCGAGCAGGCCAAGAAGTGGCTTGCTGAGGCAGGATATCCCGGCGGCAAAGGGTTTCCTCAAGTCACATTCCTTTGGCCAGATGTGAGTTTCAACAGAGTTATAGCCGAGGCGCTTCAGAGCATGTGGAAGGAATATCTCGGAGTTGAAGTTAGGCTTATTAATGAAGAATGGAAAGTTTATCTAAGCACAATTAATACTAATCCACCTGAAATACACAGAGCAGGATGGGGAGCGGACTTTCCTGACCCGCATAATTTTATGAGCCTTTTCACCTGTAACTCGGGAAACAACAGAACAGGCTGGTGCAACCCCGAATACGATGCGCTTGTTGAGAAGGCTGCGGCAGAAACCGATCCTGAGAAAAGGGTTGTATTCTATAACCAAGCACAGAAGATACTAACTGAGTCCGACTCCCCAATTGCGCCATTCTACATAACCACCCAGCAAAACCTTATTAAACCTCATGTAATAGGACTTGTACCTAACCCTTTGGATATGGTGTTGTTTAAGAACGTATCTTTTAAAGAAGGGACAAACAACTAAGAAAAAAGGGGCGGTCTTTAACCACCCCTTATTAAATTCGTAGTTGTAGCTCATGCAAGTTAGCCCTTAAAGTAAGGAATAATCTCCTTACCGTAAGTCTCAAGGGCATGTGCAGGATCAGGACTGAATCTATAGAAAAGTACAAAGTGCCTAACCCCTTTATCAATGAATTTTTCTATCTTGTTTATGCAGTCCTGCTTTGATCCGGTGATAGTGAAATCAATAATCGCCTCACGCGGGAAGAACTGTCCCAGCTCCCTGAATTTCTTCTTACCTTCCTCGTCCTGTGGAACTACATTGAAGTAGTTAAGCCCGTGATACTCCTCGGGGATATCAACGTCGTATCCCGCCTTTGCCAGCTGGTCCTGCATACAGAGGACATATTTAAAAGGCTCAAGCGTTTTGTAGGCTTCATCTTCGTTCTCACCCAAGGACGTAAATACCCAGAGCGCAGGGTCTATTTCATCCGTACTGCGACCCGCCCCTGTAGCAGCCTCGTGTATATCGTTCAAATAGCCGGCGTATAGATCAGGAGTCAGGTCAATAGGCATCCAGCCGTCACCCAATTCTCCAGCCAGCTGAAGACCCTTTGGCGTATGTGTGGCTATGTACATGGGGATTCTGTTTCTGAGATAAGGCTTTACCTGTAGGAAAGCCTCTTTCATATGAAAATGCTCGCCCTCAAAATCACACGGCCCCTCTGTAGCCCAGAGTTTCTGCATAAGAGCCATTGCCTCTCTTAGCCTGCCAAGAGGTTTATTCCATTCAATCCCGTACGCGTCCAGGTTCATAGACTCGCCGACTCCAAGCGTGAGAGTCACTCTTCCCATTGAGATGTGATCAATTGTTGCAAGTCTTTGAGCAAACACAGCCGGGTGCATTCTATGCGGGTCTGAAACAGTTCCTATACTTATGTTATTGGTTTTTGTAGCCGCAACAGTAGCCACAGACCATGCTTCATGAGCCTCTGTCGGAGATACAAACACCACATGATCGGGAAACCAGACGGTATCGAAGCCAAGCTCGTCCGCTTTTACAGAAAAATCTATCAATCCGTCTAAATCGGCTCCAGGCATAGGCGCTGAGAGTCCAAATCTTATATCTTCTGCCATTTTGACACCTCTTTTATTAATTATTCACCCCATTATAAACACATCGGCACTAAAAACACAATACTTTCAAACAAATGCACCATAATTTTCTATAGAATACGTTGCATGATTGATGTTATAATCATTTCCTCAAATAAAAAGGAGGGTATATCCATGAAATTCGGTATTGGCCTTTTCGGTATGCAAACACACCCTGAGCTTCCCTATACTCACCCGGAGCTGTATAGAAACACTCTTGAACAAGTAAAGCTGGCAGAAGATGTAGGCTTCGACTCAGCCTGGATCTCAGAGCACCATTTTCTTGAAGACGGCTACTGCCCCTCACCCGCAGTCATCGCAGGAGCTATGGCAACAGTAACTTCCAAGATTAGAATCGGCTCTTCAGGAATCATACTGACACTTCACAACCCGGTAAGGGTAGCAGAGGACGCTGCTGTTGTGGATAACATCTCAAACGGCAGGTTCGACCTTGGAGTTGTGCTTGGATACAGGAAAGAAGAGTTTGAAGGCATGGGCGTGCCGATGAGCCAAAGACCCTCCCGCATGGATGAGGGTATAGAAGTCCTTGAGAAGGCACTCTCCGGAGAGCAGTTCTCATATGAAGGAAGAAGACATAAATTTGATAATGCTATACTCACCCCAAAACCTGTGCAGAACCCGATTCCTATCTATGTAGGAGCGTTCGAGGAACCCGCTATCAGACGAGCAGGACGTTACGGACACCCGCTATTGATAGGCCCGGGAAGAACCGTAGACATGGTAAGGGACACACTAGGATACTATAACGATGAGGCAGAAAAAGCGGGAAAAGACCCAAACTCAGTTGAGCACATTCTGCTCAGGGAAACCTTTGTCGCACCTAATAGAGATGAGGCCGTAGAGGGAGGAAACAAATTTATTATCAGCATGTATAAGTTCTATTTCTCGCTTGGAGTGAAGATGTTTGTTAGGGGCCAGCAGCTTAAAGACCTGGACGATCCTCTTTTTGAGCATCTGGCAGAAGAGCGGTTTATTATCGGGACCCCCGAGGACTGCAAAAAAGAAATAGAGATGTACCGGGATGAGCTTGGAATTAACTATATCTCCTGCCGCATGGTCTTTCCCCAGGCGACTCATGAGATAATCTCAAATCTAATTGAAACATTTGGCAAAGAAGTTATTCCAAATTTTAAATAATTAACCGTCCGCTTGACACGCGAGCAATTTAAGAGTTATTATGTAAATCCTGCTTTGCAGATCTTTTAAAATTTATGGTTCAAGGTTGCTCTTAAGCTTAAAAGGGAAATCCGGTTAGAATCCGGTGCAGCCCCGCTGCTGTGAGTAGTCCCAAAAGTCCTTTGCATTATGTCACTGGAATTTACTCTGGGAAGGCGCAAAGGAGTCCCGAGGCTACAAGCCAGAATACCTGCCTTGATACTTAGTTTCTTACTTTTCTTCGGGAGAAAGAAAGTATGGGCATCAAGCACATTCCGCCTCCCGGTTACCCAGATAACCGGAGGTATACATAATCAGATATTTCCTATCAGCATTCTTAATTTTCTACTCGCTATTTGCGGTCGCGCAGGAAAATGAGAATACAACTCTGGAAACCGTAATAGTAGAGGACACCCCTATTGAGCCTCCTCTCAACTACCCCTCTGCCTTCTCAACCGTAATTGAGCTTGAGAACTACAAGGGGGAGTATAAAACGGCTGCGGAGCTGCTCTCTTTTTCACCAGGTGTAGTAGTTAGGGATTTTGGAGGGTTTGGGCAGCTGAAGACCCTTTCAATACGCGGCTCGTCCAATGATCAGGTTGTAATTCTGTTAGACGGCGTAAGGCTGAACAACCCTCTTGGAGGAGGGGTCGATCTCTCCACAATCCCGGTCGGTTATGTAGACCGCTTTGAGGTAATCAGGGGCGGGGCCTCTGCCTTTGCGGGTACGGATGCCCTAGGGGGAGTAGTAAATATAGTTACCAAGAGCACTGAAGAGCCCTTCACTTTCGGCTCTGCTACCTACGGCTCTTATGAGACATTCAGTGTCAACGTAGGAAGGGCTCAGACTATAGGTAATTTCAGCTACCTGCTGTCCTTTGCCCATGCCCAGAGCGAGGGCGACTTCAAGTTTAAGTCCGTCAACGATCTGACACTCACCAGGATTAATAACGATTTTCACTCTGAGAGCTTCCTTGCAAAAGCAGCCTATGATTTTCAAAACGGATGGGAAGTAAGCCTGCTAAACGAGTTCTTCTACGACGACAGAGGAGTGCCGGGTCTCGGTGAGTTCCAGCAGCCCAATGCGAACCAAAAAGACCTAAGAAACTTGACCAGCATAAATATCTCAAAAGAGCAGTTTATTGAGCCCGAGCTCGACCTCGACATATTACTCTACAACAGATTCGACGACCTTAAATTCAAAAACCCTACTCCCACAGTAGGTGTCCCAATAGACACTGTGAGCAAAACCTATGCCTTCGGAATAAACCCAAGGCTCACCTGGTTTGCTCCGTATAATCAGATCATAACCTTTGCAACCGAGGCAAGAGCAGAGTTCCTCAGTAATGATGATTTTGATAACCCCAAGCGTTTTACCTACAGCGCCTTTGCGAGTGACGAAATAACATTCTTTGATGAATTACTGCTTGTCAATCCGGTAGTAAGATTGGATGTCTGGTCCACACAGCAGGAAGATACAACAACTGATGTAGGATTCTCACCCAGACTGGGCATCATTGTATCACCTAAGAAATATATTTCCTTTAAAGCCAACGTTGGAAGATCATTCAGAGCGCCTAGTTTTGGTGAGCTGTTCTTCCCGGAAGAAGGATTCATCGGCGGAAACCCCGATCTGAAACCGGAGACCGCATACGATTTTGATATTGGCGTTCTGCTGTCCCACCCGCGCGCGGCTCTTGAGGTGACGTACTTCAGAAGCCATATAGACGATCTAATTTTATTCGTATTTGTAAGTGCCCAAAGAATCGAGCCTCAAAATATAGGAAACGTCGATGAGCAGGGGGTTGAGACAGCTCTTATATTGAGACCATTCGATTTTGTCGAACTATACGGCGCCTATACTTTCCTGGACGGCGAGGTTGAAGAAACCGGAGCTCAGCTACCGGGGAGACCGCGCAATAAATTCGACTTCAGAGGAGTGCTGACCTATAACATTGTCGACCTCTTCTGGGAAACGCACTATGTGGACAGCATACCCCTTAACGCTTTTCCCAATGCGAGAAGCACAGACCCGAGAACAACTCACAACATCGGTATTAAAGGCGAGTATAAGAGAGTATTTGCAAGCTTCGAGGTTAAAAACCTCTTTAACAACCTAGATGTAAGAGACGCGTTGGACTTCCCTCTTCCGGGAAGAACTTTTTTTGTAACAGCAGGAATAAACCTAGACAAATAAATGATAACACACACAGAAGGAGGACTTTGCAATGAGTATTCTATTAACAGTATTTATTTTCAGTCTATTTGGAGCAGCCCTAGCAGGTTGTGACAGCAGCGGTATCGGCGGAGGCGGCTTTGTTCCAACAGGAGATATATTGGCTGTAGCCGTGAGAGCCGGACAAAACCAAACCATTAAAGTAGGCGGCACAGAGGGCTCCGTTCCGCCCGGAAGCACTGTCACGGTCACCAATTTAAACACACAGGAAACTGAAGTTACCTTTGGGCTCCCCGACGGGAGCTTTGACCCGACTTTTATGGGAGACACGAATGATACATTCGGCGTGATTGTTGAGGATAATGGAGAAATTGTAATAGACACTGTAATAGGCGTCACACTTCTTAGAAATGCCGTGGAGCGCAACCTTGCCGCCCTTGGCAGTGTGCCTGCGGATATTCTGATCAGAGGATCCAGGGCTTATGTGATAAACGGTTTTTCAAACAATATCCAAGTTTTTGATTTAAACCAAAACCCTCCGGGAACTCCGGGAACAATAGTTCTCCCCCCGGGATCAAACCCGATTGCCATGGCGTTTGTTGACGATACATTCGCTGTTGTGGCAAATAATATCGGTCAAAGCGTTGCGCTTGTAAATGTTCAGACCCAGCAGTGTGAATTACTTGTTGTTAGTCCTGAAGACGAGGATATTACCGCTCCTTGCAACAGTGTAATAAACGCGCCAAACGGCTCATTTGAAGAACCGGCTGGCGTTATAGTTGCAAACAACAAAGTTTATGTTTCTAATAATAATCTTAATGAATTTTTCTCGCCAAACGGAAACGGATTCATTACTGTAATCGACCCTTTTTTAGAACAAATTACAGGAATCATTGAAGCTACAGGAGCCAATACCACTAGTATGGTGGAATTGGGGGGGATTTTATATGTTCTAAATAATGGCAACATACTATTTGATCTTGAAACATTTGAGTTTACTTGTGATTTCGATTTCCCGCCCTCAATCGACATTATCAATACCGATACCGACTCGGTAATAGATACAATTGATATTCCGCTGAGCATGCAAAACGCAACCGTCTGCCTGCCCAATAACCTGACGGCAACGCCTGAGGGGTTTGGATATACCGGTCTTGGTCTAGTAGGCGCACTTTTGAAGGTAGATCTACTTGAAAGGACTGTAATAAACGGACCCGGAAACCCGCTTATTATCACCGATCTGAGCGGTCTGAATAATACTGCGGATATTGCTATAAAAGACGGTCTGCTATTTACAACATTGTTTAATTCTGATCAGATTGCCGTGCTGGATACAAGCACAGACCAGGTAAATCCGTTTCCTTATATTGCTCCATTCCCGGCCGGTATCAGGGGAGATAATCCCAACTCGGAGCTCTTTGACGGGGTGCAGTCACTGGCTATACGTCCGGGGGCGTCCGGTGTAGACTTCACAGGGGCGGATATATATTTTATAACCGGAATTAGCGAGCAGTTGGGATCGGTTGATTCTACGCTTCAAACCCAGTAGTGATTTGCATAAACTCTTAATCTGGTTAATGATATTGGGTAAAAAAGATGGGGTGTAAATAATGCGCATTTGTTCATTTCTTCCAAGTACGACCGAGATCGTATACGAGCTGGGTCTGGGCGAGGGCCTTGTAGGGGTTACGCATGAATGTGACTACCCGCCAGAGGTCAAGGATAAAAAGACCGTGATTATGAGCTTTTTAGATCACAAACAGCTCTCAAGCAGGGAAATAGACGATCTTGTGTCTAAAAACGCTGCCGAGGGAAAAAGCACATACCTTGTGGACAAAGATGCGCTCAAAGAAGCAAACCCTGATATCATTCTGACCCAGAAGCTATGCGAGGTGTGCGCCGTGTCGGGCAATCAGGTCATGGAAGCTGTAGAAGTTCTTGGGCATACGCCTGAGATTATCTCTCTTGAGCCTACAACCATAGATGAGATTCTTGATACAATAACTACGATCGGTGATGCGACCGGGTCTCAAGAAAAAGCTAGGGAGATTACTGAGGGCCTAAGAGCCAGAGTAGAAAAGGTCAGATCCGCACTTGAAAACGAAAGGGACCGCCCAAGGGTATTTTGCCTGGAGTGGCTGGATCCGCCCTATGTCGGCGGGCACTGGGTGCCGGAGATGGTAGAGATAGCAGGCGGTGATAACGGCATTGGAAAAGCGGGAGAGCCGTCTTTTAAGGTAACCTGGGAAGATATAGCAGAGTTTGCTCCACAGATGCTTTTTATTATGCCGTGTGGTTTTGATATCGAGAAAACTATTAATGAGCTTGATGCTGTGACTTCTAAAGATGAGTGGTTTGCCTTGCCTTCTACAAATAGGGGAGAGATTTATATAGTTGATGCAAACTCCTACTTCAGCAGACCGGGGCCAAGGATTGTGGATGGGCTTGAGATACTTGCAAGAACCATACACCCGGAGATAATCAGAAACTACAGCCCGCCTCCTGACTCAATTATTAATCTTAGAAACTATATGCAGTTAGAGCTTTTTTCGGGATAAAAAATGAGACTATCAATATTTGCAAAATATTTATTTCTGGTCCTAATTGTTTTATGCATAAGCACCCAAGGCCGCTCACAAGACGAGCCAAAACGTATTGTCTCTATATCTCCTAACCTAACCCAAGTTATTTATGGTCTAGGCGCATGGGATAAAATTGTTGGTGTGACAGTTTATGATGAATTTCCGCCAGAAGCAAAAGATCTGCCCAAAATAGGCGGCTGGGTAAATCCAAACTATGAGGCTATCCTAGCTCTAAAGCCTGATCTTCTGGTTCTCATGAAAGACCAAGACGCTTTATTCGGGGACAAATTAAGAGACCTTGGACTTAAAACATTCACAGCTAAAAGCAACGATTCAATAAAAGACATATTTGAGTCAATTAAAGATATTGGCGAAATACTCGGGAAACAAAAAGAGGCTGAGAAATTAAACAGATATATCCAGTCCAGCCTTGATGAAATTAGCGAAAAAACAAAAAACCTTGAGAAAAAAAGGGTACTACTGGTTGTAGGAAGAAACCCGGGAACACTTGAGGACATATATGTAATTGGAACAAATAACTACATTAACGAACTCATTACACTTGCTGGGGGGCAAAACGTGGTAGAACACGAAAGGAATGCTCTAAAAATCAGCAAAGAGTCCGTATTTTCCTATAATCCCGAAGTCATAATCGAAATCAACCACGAAAAAACCGATAGAGAGAAAGAAATTTTAGAAGTGTGGGGTAACCTCAAACAAGTAGATGCTGTAGAAAACGGTCAGGTCTATATTCTTTCAAGCAAGGTTCTGCTTCATCCCAGCCAGAGAATTGTAGATGGGGCAAAAGTTTTAGCTGAAACTATTCATCCTGATCTAAATGATAAATATGGAAACAATAATTAATTGCACCAACCTTGGTTTCTCTTATAACGGAGATGAAATACTAAAGGGAATTAACCTATCAACTTCCCCTGGGCGGATGTTTGGGATTTTGGGAGCTAACGGGGCCGGAAAATCCACGTTGCTAAAAATCCTCTGCGGTGTATTAAAACCTAAAATCGGTGATGCGCTATACAACGGCGAGTCGCTTAGCAAAATGGACAGACGGGATATTGCAAGGGAGATTGCCTACATCCCTCAGGACCCGATGTTTGCATTCCCGTTTACAGTAACGGAAGTGGTTCTGATGGGAAGAGCTCCGTATATCGGCAGATTTGAATTCGAAAGGGATGAGGATATTGAGATAGCACATAAGGCTTTGCAAGCTGTAGGCATACTGCATCTAAAAGACAGACTGATTAATGAAATCTCATCAGGAGAAAAACAGCTCGCCTCAATTGCAAGAGGTCTTGTTCAGGAGCCTAAGGTAATGATTTTGGATGAGCCGGCAACGTACCTTGATGTGAGGCACAGAACTGAAATCATGAACATACTGTCTGAGCTCAAGGAGCAAAGGGGTATATCGATTATTGCAGCTACCCACGACATATTCTCCTCATTAGTTTACTTCGATGAAATTCTAATTCTAAAGCAAGGAGAAATTCTAGCTGCGGGAAAAACTGATTCGGTCATAAACAGTGAGCTACTGAGCTCAGCATATGACACTCAAGTAGTGGTTAAAAAAGAAAATGGGAGAGTCTTTGTTTTCCCTGATCAATAGGTCAGTGTAGATATGAGTACGAGTAAGAAATTTCTGATCTCAATGGCACTTCTATTTGTTCTTTGGGTGGTAGTAGTTTTTATAGCACTATTTAGCGGTACTTACAGCATTGGACCGCTCGATGCCTTAACTAATACCGATGAGTTATCAAACACAATATTTTACAAAATAAGGATCCCAAGGGTGCTGATGGCAACAATAGCAGGCGGCACACTTGCAATCGCCGGAGCAGCGCTACAGGCACTTTTTAGAAACCCTCTTGCCTCCCCGTTTACGCTTGGTATATCCGGCGGGGCGTCTCTGGGAGCGCTTCTCGCAATAAGATCGGGTTTAGCTATAGGAGCATTAGGATTTTCCATGGTCTCTATATCAGCTTTCATTTTTTCCATACTTACAATGATATTTGTCTACTCGGTCTCTAAAGTCGGCGGAGTGGTTGCAACCGGAAGACTTCTTCTAGCCGGAGTTGTAGCGAATTTTCTATATTCAGCAGTTGTAATGTTCATTCAGTTTTTCTCTAACTTTACCGAGTCTCTTCATACCCTCAGATGGATTATGGGCAGTCTGGACGTGGTTGGTTTTGACACCATTTGGAAAACCCTCATATTTGTGGTCCCCGGATGTGCAATACTTCTATCACTAACTAAAGACATGAATTTATTTGGCCTGGGTGATGACGTGGCATCATCCTTGGGTGTGGATGTTAAAGGAATGGAGAAGAAAATCTACTTTGCAACCTCACTATCTGCCGGAGCGGTAATTTCTGTTACAGGTCCCATCGGCTTTGTAGGGCTGATAATCCCGCATATATTAAGAATGATGCTGGGAGTAGATAATAGAATTATCCTACCATGCTCCTTTTTGCTCGGCGCTGCATTCCTAACAGCAGCAGACACCATATCACGGACAGTAATTGCTCCAGCCGAGATACCGGTTGGAATAATCACTGCTTCTATAGGCGGAATTTTCTTCCTTTGGCTGTTAATTAGAACCAAGAAAGAAATAATAGTTTAAGCCGATTCAGAATTGATAAGAGATTTAATCCTAAACTAAAGCTGATAAAAACTGTATGACTACAGTTTTCCTTAATTAAGGAGCTTTAAATGGATCGTCGTCTCCACCACCACCTTCAGCAGCAGGTGCTTCAGCAGGTGCAGCCTCCTCAGGCGCGGCTTCTTCAGCCGGTGCTGATTCAGCAGCAGCTTGGGCTGAGGAAAACTCGCTACCGTCAGTAGTAGCGTGATCTTCAGCAGGCGCATCTGCAGCCGGTGCTTCCGGTGGAGCAGGTGCATCAGGTGCAGCGGCGGCTCCAGCCTCTCCTTGTGGTGACATTATATACCACCCTAAAAACACTAAGCCTAGTACAATTAAAGTCCACATACTTTATCTCCTCCTTACTAAACTAAACATAATTCTATAACATTCAGTTTCAAAAAGCGAATATAAAACCCACTCTTATTACGTTTATTTCTTGTTTTATCCTTATCCCAATCCCTTATAATCACCTAGCGTTAACTAGCCGATATCTTGATACTAATAAATTTTAGGGGTGTCTGTCAAGCAATATTTTGCTATTTTTATGAAAAAATATCTGATTTTAGTACTTTTCCGGAGATTAATCCGAGATACCGCTTAGATTTTAAGATAAAATAATATCTACAATCAAGCTAGGAGATATCAATTGCTCTCTATAATATTAAAACCTCTATTGGAAAATACTCATGACCAAGTTGAGCTGCCGTCTGATATAGAAATAGCTCTATCAATGATAGAGTCAGGCTGCATCTTTGTGCCGCTGGACCAAAAAGCGGCTCTTATTATCGTAAGCAACTCAGATGATATAAATAATTTAAAGAACATAAACAATGTTTCTATGAGCTTTGAACTGATAGAAAGACCGGAATTTCCCTCTCTTGCAATGCATATAGAAGTTAATACCGCGGCCAGCATCCAATACAAATTTGATTATTTTTTCAATACCGATTCTCCCGGTGAAATAGACCTGCTCGAGAAATTACGAGAGCAAAACTACTTTGATATCCATTTCTACACAACTAAGGTTTTACACTCAAAGAAAATTGAGCTCGGAGCAGAGGACAAATCAGAGCTTAATACTCTGATCGACAAAGTGATTTGATAGTTTGACAAACCTGCTTGGGTGGCTGATAATATCGAATCATTCTAAAATAATTCTATCGAATAGGCCAGGGGAGAAATAGACAGCTTGAGTTTTGTAAAGTTTCTAGGAATTGGGTCCGCCACACCTGAAAAAGTATTAACCAACTTTGATTTTGAGAAGATGATGGATACTACCGATGAGTGGATACGAACTCGCACAGGAATTTCTGAGCGCAGAATAGCAGAATCTGACATAGCTTCATCCGATCTTGCTTACGAGGCATGCCTAAAAGCATTGGAAGATGCTTCGATGGATATTGAAGACATTGACGGCATCATTGTCGGCACTATCACTCCCGATCATATTTTCCCTTCTACTGCGTGCGTACTTCAAAGCCGACTAGGCGCTAAAAACGCCTACGCTTTTGACGTCTCTGCAGGATGCTCAGGATTTATATATTCTCTCCATATAGCTAAAGGTATGATCCAGGGCGGAACAAATAAGAACATCCTCGTTGTTGGATCTGAAATCTTATCTAAGATCATGAACTACGATGACCGCACGACCTGTATTCTTTTCGGAGACGGAGCAGGAGCTGCGGTTATTAGTGCTTCTGACACTCCTGGCATAATGTCTTCATGCCTTGGAGCTAATGGCGACAACTGGGAGCTGCTTTGGATGCCCGCTGGCGGATCAAGAATGCCAACATCCAAAGATACAATAAAAAATGGCAACCACTTCCTAAAAATGGAAGGCAGAGAAGTATTTAAAGAGGCAGTTAAAGCGCTTGAATCATCTTCTTTGGAGGCCATAAGACAAGCTGACATAACTCCCGATGATATTGATTTGTTAATACCTCACCAAGCAAACTATAGAATAATTGATGCAGTCAGAAAGCGTCTCGAGCTTCCAGTGGAAAAAGTTTTCAGCAACCTCGACAAATATGGAAACACCTCATCTGCTTCTGTACCGCTGGCGCTTGATGAAGCGGTTAAAAGCGGAAGGTTGAAAAGAGGCGACATAGTAGTTTTCTCAGCCTTCGGCGCCGGATTCACCTGGGGCGCATCCGTAGTTAGGTGGTAATAAATTCTTTTCATACCATATGGACTTCAATCTCTAAATTAAAAAAGACCTAAAGGAGATCCATAACCATTTCTGCAGAAATAATAGAAATCATAAATGTAGTACTCCCGGTATTTCTGATCGCATCTCTAGGATATATATTTGGGAAATGGAAAAAGATAGATCTCTCAGCCTTAAATGATTTTGTAATCTACCTTGCTACGCCTGCTCTGATAATTTCTTCACTCTATGAAGAGCCGATAGAACTACATATTGCGGGAATAGTCTTTATTTCTGTATGCATAATAATTGCCGCTACGTCCGTAATTGGCTACTTCACGGCAAAGAGTTTAAAGCTACCTATAAAGGTTTATCTACCCCCTATCCTATTTGCTAATACCGGGAATATGGGTCTTCCCCTGATTTTATTCGCTTTTGGAGAAACCGGGTTCTACATTGGAATTCTATATATGGTGTCCACTCCACTACGGTGCTTCATTACACCTATGGAATATTAATACTGAACTACGACGAAAGCCCGCTAGAGATCTTTAAGCTCCCTCTTGTGTATTCCGCGGTGGCAGGAGTTGTGCTCAGCATATCAGAAGTTCATGTTCCAACCTCGATTTTCAGAGCTGTGGACCTGCTCGGAGAAGCAAGTATCCCAACAATGATATTTGCACTCGGCTATAAACTCTCTGAGGTTAGATTGACCAGGGTCGGATACTCTTTCTTAACCGGCGGTATGAGGGTGCTATTGGGATTAGCTTTTGGAGTATTGGTTGTATGGCTGTTTAGATTAGACGGTTTGGTCGCAAAAGTAATTATTCTTCAAGCAGCTATGCCGCCTGCAATCTTTAATTTTGTACTAGCAGACAAATACAATCAGGACTCAAAAACTGTGGCCTCGATAATATTGGCCGGGACAATAATATCGGTGTTCACGACCCCGGTCATCCTGTCTTTTCTAATTGACTAAACTTATTCACTCAGACACTCAACCCTCAAGATTGGTGCCTTAAACCAGTGATGTTCGGTGCTATATAAAAAAGACCCCCCATCAGGCATGTAGGCTATGCTTTCCTGCTGAGGAAGTGATTTAAGCTCAATCACATTGTAGTCCTGTCCCTTTTTCATCTCCCCCGAGGGTTTAATCTTGTCATCTGAGAGATCAATATTAAATTCCAGTGCGTCCTCATATGTTAACAGCAAAAAGCTCTTTCCGTCCGGAGCAATATCGAATGCAGACACAATCTGACCATATGCGGTCCCCGAAGGGTTGAGTGCTCGCAAGTCTATCTCGCCGATATATTTCAAAGTTATTATGTCATTTGCGCTGTTTTGCCAATCTTCGGCGGAAAGCTTATATACTTTTGAAGGATAGGCTTCTAAATCCCTCAAGTTTTCTTCTTTTGTAACTATGTATATGTCCCCGTTTGGATGCACAGATAAGCCTTCGGCATTATGAGGGCCGTCCGGGTACTTAAGCTTTATCCGCTTAAGCGGTTTTACCGAAATTCCGTAATTTTCAACTTCTTCAACAACAATTATAGAGACCGAATATTTTCTTGCCTTGTTGTCACCGATGTCACCAATGAAAAGGCAGCTTTTATCAAAACACCTTCCCAAGCCTATATCTTCAAAATCTGATTTCTTTGACGCTTTTCCCTCGATTTTAATCTTTTGGGTATTCTTACCGTTCAAATCCGTGATATAGAAATACTGCCCTCCGCCTGAGTCGTTAATATGGTAAAGTCTGCCCGGGAACATTTGAGATGCCTCTATTCCGCTCGCCTCATCTATTAAGTTGTGATCTAGGGCACCAATTCTCTTGGCTTGTCCCCAATTTTGACACAGCTCTGCTTGGCCAATCTCACCTAGCAGTAAAGATGTGCAGAGCACTAATAATATAAATATATACTTGTTCATCATAGTAATATTGTTATTGATTATATCCAATAAAATTTTAACTACGACAATTATCAGGCAAAATAGTCTCAATATATTATCAATATCTTGAAAATGGCTAATAAAATAATAAAAGGCAGCTCATCTCCGCTAAGAGGGGAAATCACCCCCCCTGGGGATAAATCCATATCACACAGGGCGTTAATTCTGGGCTCTCTTGCAAATGGGAAATCGGTTGTTAGCGGTTTTTTGATCTCTGACGATACCCTCTCTACCGCAAACGCTATGAGATTGCTCGGGGCTAGGATAAATATTGACGGAACGCAGGTGGAGATTTCCGGATTGGGAATCAATGGTTTAAGCGAACCAGAGCAGATAATTGACTGCGGCAACTCCGGTACCACAACAAGACTCCTTTGCGGGCTGCTTAGCGCTCAGAACTTTACTTCAACACTCACAGGAGATCAGTATTTGCAGAAAAGGCCGATGAGAAGGGTCGTAGACCCTCTTACCCTGATGGGTGCGCGAATAAGTGGAGAGGAAAATGGAAATAAACTGCCACTTACAATTGATGGAGGCCGCCTTCACGGTGTTAGCTACAGGCTTCCTGTTGCAAGCGCTCAGGTAAAATCTGCAATCCTTCTTGCAGGAATGTATGCCGATGGAGAAACCGAGGTAATAGAGCCCGAGCCCACAAGAGATCACACAGAGCGTATGATGAGTTATCTGGGGGTTCCGCTTGAAAAAAACGGCGGCACTATCAAAATAAGCAGAGTAGATGCAATAGAGCCGGGAGGGATTGTGGTGCCCGCCGATTTATCATCAGCTGCTTTTTTCATTGTTGCTGCGTTGATTACACCCGGATCAGAAATACTTTTAAAAGACGTTGGAATTAATCCCCTAAGAGCAGGAATCATTGACATACTTAGGGCTATGGGCGGCGACATCACCGTTTTAAATGAGAGGGAAGTAAACGGGGAGCCTATTGGAGATATTTTAGCCCGCTCAAGCGATCTGCATGGAATAGAAATTGGCGGCGAACTTATACCAAAAGCAATAGACGAGCTGCCGCTTGCCGCTGTGGCAGCATCTTTCGCACAGGGAAATACATTAATTAAGGATGCAAGTGAGCTCAGAGTAAAAGAAACGGACAGGATTTCGGCTATGGCAAAAGAGTTAGGTAAATTGGGGGTAGAAGTTGAGGAATTTGAGGATGGAATGCGGGTACTTGGCGCCGAATCTCTAAGTGGGGCCACTTGTTCAAGCTGGGGCGACCATAGAATAGCAATGTCAATTGCAGTTGCCGCTACTCGTGCCCGGGGAGAAACGGAGATAACCGATGCAGACTGTGTCTCGGTATCCTATCCTGGTTTTTTTGAGGTTATAGATGAACTCCGCAGCTAAATGAATTATCCTTGTATTAAAAACCCAAAGATATAGAAATGCAAAAAGGATTAATCATAACAATAGACGGCCCCTCAGGGGTCGGAAAAAGCACGGTAGCAAAATCGATTGCAAAAACTCTCGGCTTGGATTATCTCGACACAGGCTCTATGTATAGAGTAGTAGCTTTGCAGGTAAAAAGACATCCTATAAACTTAGATGACGATAATGAACTGCGGGCTTTACTAACTAATACTGAAATAGAATTTACTAAAGATGCAGAAAATACTATTTGTATAAGATTAAACGGTGAAGATATTACAAATGAGATCAGGAGTCCTGAGATTTCCAAAATTTCATCCGATGTTGCAACAAAGGGCTTAGTTAGAAAAAAACTTGTCGATTTACAAAGAAATATAGGGCTAAAGGGCAATATCGTGGTCGAAGGTAGAGATATGGGAACATATGTGTTTCCAGAGGCAAATTTCAAGTTTTATTTGGATGCAAGTCTCGATGAAAGAGCACAAAGAAGAAGAAAGCAGCTTATGGAAAGCGGCATAGAAATAGACACTAAAAATCTACTAAAAGATATAGAATTAAGGGATAAACAGGACAAAGAGCGCTCAGAATCTCCCTTGCATCCGGCTCCGAATGCAGTAATAATAGATACTACAAATCTTAATACCGACGAAGTTATAAAAAGAATTATTGCAGAAGTTAAAGGTGAGTATCAATCCTATACTACTTAATTCTAACAATGAAAATCGACCGGTAAATTTGATTGCATCTAATTAACAGAAGGTAGGGTCATGGAAGAAGAGAAAAATTTTGCAGAACTAGTTGATGAAAGTATGAATGCTCCCGATCAGGGAAAGCTATTCACCGGTATAGTAGTCAGAGTGGATAAAGAAGATGTTTTTATCGATTTTGGGTCAAAGTCTGAAGGGGTTGCACCAACCGAGGAATTCTACGGGAAAAGCGGTGATCTGGAAGTAGAAGTAGGTGATGAAGTAGAGGTAATGCTGGAACGCTATGACCACGGACTCCCAAGACTATCTAAAAGAAAAGCGGGTCTGCTCAAGGAAAATAAGTTAATACAGGACAGATTCGACAGCGGCGAGCTTATTCAAGCTAAAATACTCCAAAAAGTAAAAGGCGGATTTATAACCGATATAGGAGACTCAACAGAAGTGAGAGCATTCCTGCCTGCCTCACAGCTTGATCTAAGACCTCAAGGTGATCTGGACAAGTTCATAGGCGAGACCATAGAAGTCAGAATCATAAAGTATACAAACAAAGACATAGTGGTCTCTAGAAGAGTATTTTTAGAAGAACAAAGAGAGAAGTTAAAGAAGGACACTCTTTCTAAACTCCAGGAAGGCGCAGAGGTACAAGGAAAAGTAGTAAATATGATAAATCAGGGGGCATTTATCGACTTGGGGGGTTTAGAGGGGTTTATTCCGATTGGAGAGATCTCCTGGGCAAGAATAAATCATCCTGGAGATGTCTTATCTCAGGGGCAAGAGGTTACGACAAAAATATTAAATATAGATGGTGAGGAAAAGGTCACTTTAAGCCTAAAAGCGGTAACACCTGATCCTTGGGATTCCGTAAAAGAAAAATATCAGCCGGGTACGCAGATTAGGGGAAAAGTAGCGTCATTAATGGATTTTGGAGTATTTGTTGAGCTTGAACCCGGCATCGAAGGACTGGTTCATGTCTCCGAGATAACTTGGACAAAGCGGTTTAGGCACCCAAAAGAAATTGTAGATGCCGCAAGTGTGGTTGATGCGGTAGTACTTGATGTAAATCAGGAAAATAGAAGGATATCTCTTAGCCTTAAACAAATCGAGCCCAGTCCTTGGCAGATATTCAAAAATGAAAATCCGCCTAATTCCGTATTAAAAGGAAAGATAAGAAACGTTACAGACAGGGGAATTTTTGTAGAAGTAGCTGAAAATATTGTTGGACTTGTAAGACCCGACAACATATCATGGGCCGGAAGGGTAAATCCTGAGGAGTCTTATAAAAAAGGTGACGAAATAGATGTTGTTGTACTTAATGTTGATGAGAAAAACGAAAGAGTCGGCCTAGGTGTAAAGCAGCTCACAGGTGACCCTTGGGAGGATGCACAGCAAAAATTCAAGCAGGGTGACTCCGTAGTGACTGGTAAGGTAAAAGAAGTTCGCGATAGGGGAGTTGTTGTAGAAATTGAAGATAACGTCGAGGGCTACATTAGAGCAAATGAGATCGGTGAAGACAGAGACGACGCTGATGCGCTTAAGAAAATAAGCACAGGTGATGAAATCACCGCCCTAGTAGTCGGATTTGATAGAAGAAATAGACAACTAAATTTAAGTGTTAGAAGGCACGTGCAGAAACTCGAGAAAGACAGAATATCCGATTTTAATTCATCTCAGACCGAACCTAATGCTACACTTGGTGATCTTCTTGGCGAGAAGCTAAATTCAATCAATAAAGATGAGGTAGTTTAACCGTGAAGGGATTTTTCCTTGCAATAGTACTGGTTTTTCTATTTATTTTTATTTTTCTTGCCGGAATTGGTACGGCCTTGCTGTTATCGGGCAAAGGCGGCCTCTCTACCGGTGACAAAGTAGCTGTACTCAGAATTCACGATATAATTCTCGATTCCCAGGCATATTTGGAAAGCATAGAAAGCATTACCAACGACGATGACATTAAAGCGCTCGTAGTAAGGATAGATTCTCCCGGAGGCGCTGTAGGACCTTCGCAAGAGATATATAGCGAACTTAAGGAACTTCGCGAAGACATTCCTGTAATTGCCAGTATTGGGGATGTGGGGGCATCGGGCGGATACTACATCGCATGTGCAGCAGACAAGATATTTGCCAACCCTGGAGCCATAACCGGAAGTATTGGAGTAATCGCACAATTTGCCAGCTATGAAAAACTACTTGAGTGGGCAAAAATAGACGTAGAGGTAATTAAAAGCGGCAAATATAAAGATGTGGGGTCTTCATTTAGAAAAATGAATGAAGCTGACAGGGAATATCTACAAGATCTTATAGATAATGTTTATATGCAATTTAAATCCGCTGTAGCTGAATCAAGAGATCTAGACTCAGAAGAGATAGACAAAGTTGCTGACGGAAAAATATTTACCGGTGAACAGGCGCTTGAGCTTAAGCTGATAGACGAGCTAGGAACAATGAACGACGCTATTAGCATGGCTGCAGACCTTGGCGGTATAGAGGGCAAACCCTCTATAGAAAATTTTCCTAGGAAAAAATTCAGCCTTCAGGAATTCCTTAACTCAAAAATAGATACAACTATCCTGGGCGGTGTCCCAACTAAAACACGTTTTGGACTTTTCTATGTTGTCGATATAATTAACTGAATATGAAGACGCTTTGGGCCCCCTGGAGAATCGAGTACATTGTCGGGGAAAAAGAAAAAGGATGTATTTTTTGTGATAAGCCTAAGGAAGATAATGATGAAGAAAATCTTATATTATACAGAGGGGAGAGCGCATATATAATCATGAACCGATACCCATACTCAAACGGGCATCTGATGACTGTCCCCTACAGACATATCAACAATATGTCTGAGCTCAACGAAAGTGAGAGACTTGAGCTCATGAATCTGACAACTAAATGCACTGAAATTCTAGATGTAATGAAACCCGAGGGGTTTAACGTAGGTCTTAACCTTGGCACTGCAGGCGGCGCAGGCATTGATGACCATCTGCATTTTCATGTAGTCCCAAGATGGAGCGGTGATACGAATTTTATGCCTTTGATTGCAGATGTTAAAGTAATGCCGGAGTATTTAGAGGACACATATAAAACTTTGATCAAGGAAATAAAAAATAACTGAGAGGTGAGCAATGAGATTTTTAAGAATAATAATACTAGTTCTAATAATTGTCTTTTTCGCTATCATCTACACACAAAACATAGATGTCTTTACACATAAGTTCGAGCTACAGATGGACCTGAATCAGTATATGATTGGTCCCTACATAACACAAAACATAGTGCTCATCTTGACTGCTTTTGTTCTGGGAGTTGTCGTAGCACTGATATTCGGCATACTTCAGTCCTTATCTGCTGGATCTGAGTCCAGACAAAAAAGCAGGAGAATAAAGGAGCTTGAGTCTCAAGTCGCTGAGCTTTCAAATAGCTCTCCCAGCTCCAGCGGGGTTGACATAGGTAACGCACCTGCCAG
>JABAOE010001997.1_pt1 | contig 42839 bp, 39 predicted proteins | sample 7062141 | NCBI WGS metagenome assembly JABAOE01 (sample SAMN14538627, study PRJNA623070) | marine sediment metagenome | biome: marine biome [ENVO:00000428]; feature: marine pelagic biome [ENVO:01000023]; material: deep marine sediment [ENVO:00002113] | place: India: Gulf of Khambhat ...
CGGCTGATTAGGCATCATGCCGTTGGCGCGCACGACTACCTTGGCATCGGGCAGCTTGCTCTCGACGATGGTGAGAATGGGCTCGAGAATGCCGGCGGCGTCCACCGAGCGCGACAGCAGTGCCTGCTGCACGCGCGAGGCGCCCATGCCGATCAGCTCGACGTCGTCCACGTTCATGCCGAGTTGCTTGATGAGCCAGTGTCGGGTGACGGTGTCGGGCACCGAGCCCTTGGGGAAGCTCGCGAGCTTGACCTTGCGGCCTTTGTCCTCGGCAAACTTCAGTAGCGCTTCCTTGGCCGGATACTTGTCGAAATACTCGACCAGCTCTCCTTGAGCGATTACCGCAATCTGCTCGACGATGCCCGGCGCGATGACCTTGATGTCGATGCCTTTGGCGCGTGAGACCATCGCCGGCCCGATGCCGAAGCACATGAGGTCCATCTTGCCGGAGGCGATGGCCTGGACGATGGCGGGGCCGTTGGGGAAACGCGTCAGCTTGAGTTCGATTCCGGCCTCCTTGGTCCAGCCCATGTTCTCCATGACGAAGAGCTGACTGCATGGCACGATGGGCATGTAGGCCATTTCCAGAGTGACCGCACGGGCCGTGTGCGCCTGCCCCATGAGCAACACCGCTCCGAGCAGAGCGGCAACGGACGTTCCTAGCTTGCGGAGTTTCATCGGCATTTTTCCCCGTTGTGTGGGTTGACGATCGGCGCTGCCGCAACCGCTTGAGCCGGGGCAGCACCGAGTCCCGTCGCTCGACGGGCTCTGCATTCCGTATACATGCAGGGATCGGAACGACATTCTAGACGCCTTGGCAAGCGTGCAACACCCTCCCGATGGATAGGTCGCGGAAGCAGGGGCGGCGGGCGCGTGGTGCGCACAACGGGCCCGTCGGCGGGTTGCCGGGGGCGTCGATGCGGCCGCTCGCCCGCCGCTGTCGCGGCGACCGGTGTTTGAAAACCGCCCGGTGCTTACGATAAAGTTACGAGAAATCGCCCCGAAAAAGACCGCGGCACGACGAGTCCGGGGCAACTAGAGCGGCGTCGTGGCGGCGGTCGCAGGGCCGCCCGGCCGCCCGCTTCGCCACCGGAGAGGATTTTTCGCTGTCATGACGGACGATCGGGTCGACCATTACGTCCAGTTCGCTGATGTTCAGAAGAGTTATGACGGCGAGACGCTCGTCGTCAAGAGCCTGAACCTCAATATCCAGCGCGGTGAGTTCCTCACTATGCTCGGCCCTTCCGGGTCGGGCAAGACGACCTGCCTGATGATGCTGGCGGGGTTCGAGCCGGCGACCCACGGGGAGATCTACCTCAACGATCAGCCCATCAACAACGTGCCCCCTCACAAGCGCCGGATTGGCATGGTGTTTCAGAACTATGCTCTGTTCCCGCACATGACCGTGGCGGAGAATCTGGCGTTTCCGCTGGAAGTCAGGAAGATGAGCAAGACCGAGGTCCGGGAGCGCGTGCAGCGTGCCTTGGAGATGGTGCAGCTCTCGGGCTTCGGCTCCCGACGACCCGCGCAGCTCTCCGGCGGCCAGCAGCAGCGCGTCGCGGTCGCCCGAGCGCTTGTGTTCGAGCCGGACCTGGTGCTGATGGACGAGCCGCTGGGCGCGCTCGACAAGAACCTGCGCGAGCAGATGCAGTACGAGATCAAGCATATCCACGAGAACCTCGGTGTCACCGTGGTCTACGTGACCCATGATCAGAGCGAAGCGCTGACCATGTCCAACCGCATCGCCGTTTTCGATGAAGGGGTGGTGCAGCAGCTGGCGTCGCCGGAAGTGCTGTACGAAGAACCCGTGAACGCCTTTGTCGCCAAATTCATCGGGGAGAACAACGTGCTCGGGGGCAAGATTATGAGCATCGACGGCGACAGCTGCCGGGTCGACGTTGGCGAGAACCGGGAGGTGCATGCCTTGGCGGTGAATATCGGCGGGGTGGGCGAGGCCACCACATTGTCGCTGCGCCCGGAGCGCGTAATGCTGGACCCTGGTGACGATTGCCCCAACGTGTTCGAAGGCGAGGTCAAAGAACTGATTTACCTCGGCGATCACATCCGCACCCGCATGAACGTGTGCGGGCACGATGAGTTCGTCGTAAAGATTCCAAACTCATCCGCTCACGAGCAACTCCGCAAGGGGGTGACGGTAAGGGTGGGTTGGAAAATGGAGGATTGTCGGGCGCTGGATTCTCGGGATTGAGTATGAGCCCGATTTACATCCGTTCGTCACACGCGAACAAAACTTACATTCAGCTTTCAAAGCAGATGGAGGGAAAGATGAAAAAGCTGTTTACCTATAGCCTGCTGGCTACAGCGGTCGCCGCCGCCGCGATGAACACCGCTTCGGCCAAAGACCTGGTGATGGTGTCCTGGGGCGGCGCCTACACGGCCAGCCAGCAAAAGGCCTATCACGAGCCGTGGATGGCCATGAACCCCGATATCAACATCATAAACGACGATTCGGGATCCGGCGCGTTGGCCAAGCTGCGCGCCATGGTTGAGGCCGGTAACGTCACCTGGGATCTGGTGGACATGGTCGCCTCCGACGCTATGGTGGCCTGTGACGAGGGCCTGGCAATGGAGATCGACCACGATGCCGTGCTGGCGGCGGCGCCGGACGGCACTTTGCCCACAGAAGACTTCGGCGACATGATCGTCTCGCCCTGTTATATCCCGCAGATCGTCTACTCGACCACTTTCGGCTACCGCACCGACCTGGTCGGCGACACCCCGCCCACCAGCATCAACGACGTGTTCGACCTGGAGAAATACCCGGGCAAGCGCTCGCTGGAGAAAAGGCCGGTCAACAACCTCGAGTGGGCCTTGCTCGCCGACGGTGTCCCCGCGGACCAGATCTACGAGGTCCTGGACACTGACGCGGGCGTGCAGCGCGCGTTGGCTAAGCTCGATACCATCAAGGACCAAGTGGTGTGGTGGGAGAAGGGCGCGCAGACCCCGCAGCTGCTGGCCGACGGTGAGGTCGTGATAGGCTCGACCTACAACGGACGCCTGTTCTCGGTGATCGAGGAAGAGAAACAGCCGATCGCGATGCTGTGGGACTGGCAGGTGTTCGACCTGGACGGCTGGGTGGTCCCGGTGGGCGGCAAGAACGAGGAAGACGTCATGAAGTACCTCAAATTCGCCACCGACACCCAGCGCCTGGCGGACCAGGCCAAGTACATCTCCTACGGCCCGGCTCGCAAGTCGTCCGCACCGCTGGTGGGCAAGCACGCCGAAATGGGCATTGACATGGGTCCGCACATGCCGACGGACCCGAACAATGCCAAGAACACCCTGCTTTACAACTTCGAGTGGTGGGCGGACAACATCGACGACATGACCGAGAAGTTCCAGGCCTGGTTGGCGAAGTAACGGAGTCATTGCGATAAGGGACGCGGCCGGCCGCAGCGGCCGGCCGCGGTTTCCTCGAAGCAAGCGAAATGAGCGCAGCAGTAGATTCACTGGCTCCTCGTGAGCAGATGGTGACGGCGGACGGCACGCCGCTCAAGGTGAGCCTGGCGCGTGCCAAACGTCGCGCTCGTAACCACGCCATGCTGCTGGTGGCGCCGTTGTTCGCGTTCATCTTCATCACCTTCTTCGTCCCGATTTTTTCCATGCTCTTCCGCAGCGTGGAAAACGAGATCGTGGCAGAGGTTCTGCCCCGCACCGTACCGTTGCTGCAGAACTGGGACGAATCGGGTGACGCCATCCCCGGTGAGGAGGTGTTCGCAGCGCTGGCGGAGGATTTCAAAGAAGCTGCCGAGAACAAAACGGCGGGCAGGCCCGGCCGCCGCCTCAACTACGAAAAACCCGGGTTTTCCAGCCTGTTTCGCAAGACCGCCCGCAGGGCAAAGAAGATGGAGCCGCCTTACAAGGAGGCGTTCATCAAGGCTTCCAAGGACTGGAATGACGTCGAGTTCTGGCGTGTGCTGAAAAGGGAAAGCGGCAACTACACCAAGTCGTACTACCTGTCCGCCCTGGATTTCTCCTATGACCCAGACGGCAACGTGGTCAAGAACCCGGACGAGGAGAGCATCTATATCAAGCTGTTCTGGCGCACGCTCTGGATGAGCCTGTCGATCACGGTGTTGTGCCTAATACTGGCCTATCCCATCTCCTATCTGTTGTCGACGCTGCCGACGCGCACCAGCAACCTATTGATGATCCTGGTGTTGTTGCCGTTCTGGACCTCGCTGCTGGTGCGGACCTCGGCCTGGATCGCCATCCTGCAGCAGGAGGGGGTGGTCAACGACCTTCTGGTCTGGCTCGGGTTGCTCGATACCGAGAACCGTCTGGCCATGATCCATAACCAGGTCGGTACCATCGTCGCCATGGTGCACGTGCTGTTGCCGTTCATGGTATTGCCGCTTTACAGCGTGATGAAGACCATATCGCCGAGCTACATGCGGGCTGCGCGCTCTCTCGGCGCCAACCAGTTCACCGCGTTCGTGCGGGTGTACATGCCCAACACGGTGCCCGGCATCGGTGCCGGCGCCATCCTGGTGTTCATCATCGCTATCGGCTACTACATCACGCCGGCGCTGGTGGGGGGTCAGAGCGGCACGCTCATCAGCAACTACATCGCCTACCACCTCGAGGGTTCGCTCAACTGGGGCCTGGCCGCGGCGCTGGGCGCAATATTGCTCGGCGCGGTGCTGGCGCTGTACCTGGTCTACGACAAGGTCGTCGGCATCGACAACATGAAATTCAATTGATCGAATAATATGGCCCTGCCCGCACACGCCGGACGAATCGAGACCATCTGGTACTACACCTTCAGGGTGATATGCGGCCTGGTCTTCTTCTTTCTGATTGCGCCGATCGTGATTATCATCCCGCTGTCGTTCAACTCGGTGCCATTCTTCACCTTCACCGAGGAGATGCTGTCGTTCGACCCTGCAGGGTATTCGCTGAAATGGTATGAAGATTTCTTCACCAATTTGAACTGGCAGGGAGCGGTCAAGAACAGTTTCATCATCGCCATTTTCTCCACCATCATCGCCACCACCCTGGGCACCATCGCGGCGCTGGGACTGAGTCGCTCCGAGATGCCGGCGAAGACCGTGGTCATGGGGATCCTGATCTCGCCAATGGTGGTGCCGCTCATCATCTCCGCGGCCGGGATGTTCTTCTTCTACACCGACATCGGTCTGGCGTCGACACACCTGGGGGTGATCCTGGCACATGCCGCCCTATCCACACCGTTCGTGGTCATCACCGTCACTGCCACCCTGGTCGGCTTTGATCACAGCCTGACCCGTGCGGCTGCGACCCTGGGCGCTTCGCCGTTTCGGACCTTCAACAAGGTCATCGTTCCACTGATACTGCCCGGCGTGATTTCGGGCGCTCTGTTCGCGTTCGTCACCTCGTTCGACGAGGTGGTGGTGGTCAAGTTCGTCGGCAGCTATGAGCAGCGGACCATACCGTGGGCGATGTTCTCCGGTATACGCGAGCAGATCAGCCCGACGATACTGGCCGTGGCGACGCTGCTCGTCGTCGTCTCGATCATGCTGCTGGCCTCGGTCGAGCTGCTGCGGCGGCGCTCCGAGCGTCTGCGCGGCATCCGTTCCTGAGCGCCCGCCCGGCCCGGCAGTACCCCGCCGCACGCGCATCGCGCGACGAGCGAGCCTCGTGCCGGCGCCGGCGTCGCGTATGCAGTGGGACGGCGCGGGCGCAGTCGTCGTGGGCGGGTAAGTCCGCGTCGTGCGACGGCATGTTGCCCGCCCTCGGCACGGTTAAGCTGCCGGGCGGCGTGCCCGGGGGGCCGGCGCACGGCGGGACCGTAACGGTGCCGCGGGCACCCCGGCGTAATTTCTTTGGAGGATAGCCAGCCATGTTCGATCGAGCAGACACCATTGCCGAGTTCGACCCCGAACTCTCGGGTGCGATCCGCGACGAAGAGCGGCGCCAGGAGGAGCACGTCGAGCTGATTGCCTCGGAGAACTACACCAGCCCGCGTGTTCTGGAGGCGCAGGGGTCGGTCCTCACCAACAAGTACGCCGAAGGGTACCCCGGCAAGCGCTACTACGGTGGCTGTGAGTTTGTCGACGTCGCCGAGCAGCTCGCCATCGACCGGGCGAAGCAGCTGTTCGCGGCGGACTACGCCAACGTGCAGCCGCATTCGGGCTCGCAGGCGAACGTGGCCGTGTATCTCGCGCTCGTGAACCCCGGCGATACCATACTCGGCATGAGCCTTGCCGACGGCGGCCACCTCACCCACGGCGCCAAGGTGAACTTCTCCGGCAAGCTCTACAATGCCCATCAGTACGGGCTGTCCGAGGATACCGGGGAGGTGGACTACGCCCAGGTCGAGCGCCTCGCCGAGGAGCACAGGCCGCGGATGATCGTCGCAGGCTTCTCCGCGTACTCGCGCGTCATGGACTGGGAGCGGTTTCGCCGCATCGCGGATTCCGTGGGCGCCTATCTGTTCGTCGACATGGCGCACGTGGCGGGTCTCGTTGCCGCGGGGCTGTATCCGAATCCGGTGCCTGTTGCCGACGTCGTCACGACGACCACCCACAAGACACTGCGCGGGCCGCGGGGCGGCCTTATTCTGGCGCGGGCGAACGAGGACATTGCCAAGAAAATGAACTCGCTGGTTTTCCCGGGCACGCAGGGCGGGCCGCTGATGCACGTCATCGCGGCCAAGGCGGTGGCCTTCCAGGAGGCGCTGCAGCCCGATTTCCGCGCCTATCAGCAGGCGGTGGTGGACAACGCGCGGGCCATGGCGGCCGCCATGCTGGCGCGCGGCTACAAGGTGGTTTCCGGCGGCACCGACAACCACCTGTTCCTGGTCGACCTGATCGGGCGCGAGTACACGGGCAAGGATGCCGAGGAAGCGCTGGGGCGGGTCGACATCACCGTCAACAAGAACACCGTGCCGGGCGAGCCACGCTCGCCCTTCGTCACCAGCGGGCTGCGCATCGGCACGCCGGCCGTCACCACGCGCGGCTTCAACGTCGCGGACTGCGAGCGGCTGGCCGGGCTGATCTGCGACGTGCTGGACCGCCCCGACGACGCAGCGGTGGCGGAGGCCACGCGCGCCTCCGTGGCCGAGCTGTGCGGGCGCTACCCGGTGTATACCGGCTGAGGACAGCCCGCATGTGGTGCCCGCTGTGCAACCATACCGAGACCCGCGTGGTGGACTCGCGGCTGACCCGCGACGGCATGCAGATCCGGCGGCGGCGCGAGTGCAGCCGCTGCAACAACCGTTTCAATACCTTCGAGACCCCGGAGCTGAAGGCCCCGCGGGTGATCAAGTCCGGCGGCAACCGCGAGGCGTTCTCCGAGCACAAGCTGCGCCAGGGCATGCTCAAGGCCCTGGAGAAGCGGCCGGTGGAGACCCGCGAGGTGGAGCGGGCCATCCGCGGCCTGGTGCGCGAGATCAGCAGCGTGGAGGAGGCCGAGATCCCCGCCAGCCTGATCGGGGAATGGGTGATGCGCGAGCTGAGCCGGCTCGACCAGGTGGCCTACGTGCGCTTCGCCTCCGTCTACAAGCGCTTCGAGGATGTGCAGGCCTTTCGCGACCTGATCGAGCGGCTGGAGCGGGAGCACCCGGGCGGACTCGACCAGCGCCAGATTTCCCTGCTGGACCAGCCGGCGGGGCGCAAGCGGCAAGGCAAATGAGCTGGGACGCCTTCGATCACCGGTGCATGGCCGAGGCCCTGCGGCTGGCCCGGCGCGGCCTGGACGGCACGCACCCGAATCCGCGCGTGGGCTGCGTCATCGCCCGCGACGGGCGCGTCCTCGGCCGCGGCTGGCACGCCTTTGCCGGCGGGCCGCACGCCGAGATCGGGGCGCTGGAGGAGGCCGGGGAGGGCGCGCGGGGCGCTACCGCCTATGTCAGCCTCGAGCCCTGCAGCCACCATGGCCGCACCGCCCCCTGCACCGCGGCGCTGATCGAGGCCGGCATCGCGCGCGTGGTGAGCGCGGTCAGGGACCCCAACCCCAGCGTTGACGGTGACGGCGAGCGGCAACTGCGGGACGCGGGCGTGGCGGTGGAGAGCGGCCTGATGGCGGCTGCGGCCGAGGCCCTCAACGCCGGGTTCTTCAAGCGCATGCGGGGCCAGGGGCCGTGGGTGCGGGTCAAGCTGGCGCAGAGCCTGGACGGCCGCACGGCACTGGCCAGCGGCCAGAGCCAGTGGATCACCGGCGAGGCGGCCCGCCGCGACGTGCAGGCCTGGCGCGCGCGCGCCTCGGCGGTGCTGACCGGCATCGGCACCGTGCGCGCGGATGATCCCGCGCTCAACGTGCGCACCCCCGGCTGCCGGCGGCAGCCGCTGCGCGTCATCGCCGACAGCCGCTGGCAAACGCCGCCCGCAGCCCATACCTTGTCCCTGGAAGGCGAGGTGCTCATCGCCGGCCGCGCGGACCTCGAGGCGCCGGCGGCGCTGGCCGCGGGACCGGCGGAACTGCTGCCCTTGCCGGCGCGCGGCGCGCACCTGGACCTGCGGGCCCTGATGCAGGCGCTGGCCGCGCGGGAGGTCAACGAGGTGCAGGTCGAGGCCGGCGCCACCCTGTGCGGGGCTTTGCTGGAGGAGCGGCTGGTGGACGAGATACTGCTGTACCAGGCGCCATTGTTGCTCGGCGCGGGGGCGCGCGACGCGTTCCGGTTCGGGCCACTGGCGAGCATGGAGGAACGGGTGCCGCTGCAGTGGCTGGAACAGGTGCGCGTGGGGCGCGATCTGCGGTTGCGGCTGCGGCCGGATTACGGGGATCGCTGATGTTCACGGGCATCGTGACGCACCGGGGCGTGCTGGCCGCCCGCAGCGAGCGGGGCGGCGACCTGCGCCTGGAATTCGAGCTTCCCGGGGGGACATTGCCCGAGTGCGGCGCGGGCGACAGCATTGCCGTCAACGGCGTATGCCTGACCGTGCTGACCGCCGACCCCGGCCGCTTCAGCGTGGACGCATCGGCCGAGACCCTGCAGCTCACCACGCTGGGCGCCTTGCCGCTGGGCGGTGCGGTGAACCTCGAGCTGGCCCTGCAGGCCGCGGACCGCCTCGGCGGGCACCTGGTGAGCGGCCACGTGGACGGCATGGCCCGGCTGGTCGAGCGGCGGGCCGACGGCCGCGCCGAGCGGCTGGAGTTCGAGTTGCCCGCGGAGCTCGCCCGTTACGTGGCGAAAAAGGGCTCGATTTGCCTGGACGGGGTCAGCCTGACGGTCAATTCCGTGGCGGGTGAGCGCTTCTCGGTGTGCATCATTCCGCACACGCTGGCGGTCACCACCCTGGGCGAGCTGCAAGCGGGGGGGCAGGTGAACGTGGAAGTCGATATGATCGCCAGGTACCTTGAGCGTTTGCTGGCAGTGAAGTGAAGGCATGAAGCTGAATAGCATACCGGAGCTGGTCGCGGACATCGCCGCCGGGCGCATGGTCGTCATGATGGACGACGAGGACCGCGAGAACGAGGGCGACCTGATCATGGCCGCCTCCATGGTGCGCCCGGAGGACATCAATTTCATGGCCCGTTACGGGCGCGGCCTGATCTGCCTGCCGCTGACCCGGGAGCGCTGCCGGCAGCTCAACCTGCCGCTGATGGTCAACAAGAACGAGGGCCGCTTCGCCACCAATTTCACCGTTTCCATCGAGGCGGCGGAGGGCATCACCACCGGCATCTCCGCTTACGACCGCGCCCACACCATCCGCACCGCGGTGCGCCCGGACGCCAGCGCGCAGGACCTGTCCCAGCCGGGGCACGTGTTCCCGCTCATGACCCAGCCGGGCGGGGTGCTGGCGCGTGCCGGCCACACCGAGGCCAGCGTGGACCTGGTGATGCTGGCGGGGGTGGAGCCGGCCGCGGTGCTGGTGGAGATCCTCAACGAGGACGGCAGCATGGCCCGCCGTCCCGAGCTGGAGGCCTTCGCCCGCGAGCATCAGCTCAAGATCGGCACCATCGCCGACCTCATTCGCTACCGGCTGGAGAACGAGCACCAGGTGGAATGCGTCTCCACCCACGAGGTGGTCACCGATCACGGGCCCTTCCGCCTGTACACCTACCGGGACCACATCGAGCACCGCCTGCACCTGGCGCTGGTGAAGGGCGAGATCGACCCCGCGGCGGCCACCCTGGTGCGCGTGCATGTCCAGAACCCGCTGAACGACGTGATGGGCATCCGGCGGGACGATTTCGGGCTGCCGCTGCGGGTCGCGTTGGCCGAGGTCGAGCGCGTCGGCGCCGGCGTGGTGCTGGTGCTGGGCGGGCACGAGGAGGACGACGCCCTGTTGCGGCGCATCCAGGAGGTGCCCGAGCCGACCGTGTCGCGCAACGGCGACAACCGCCGCGCGCAGGAACTGCGGACCTACGGTATCGGTGCCCAGATCATCGCCGACCTGGGGGTGCGCCGCATGCGCGTGCTGAGCGCGCCGTTGCGGCTGAGCGGCTTGTCCGGTTTCGGCCTCGAGGTGGTGGACTACGTCGAGCCCGGCGAGGTGCAGCCGTGAGCCGCAGCGAGACCGGCCGGCCAGGGCAAGCGGTCCGCATCGGCGTCGCCGTCAGCCGCTTCAATCGTTTCATCACCGACCAGTTGCTGGCCGGGGCGCTGGATGCCCTCGACCGGCACGGCGTTGGCGAGGACGCCCGGGTCGTGGCCTGGGTGCCGGGCGCCTTCGAGCTGCCGCTGGCCGCCGACCGCCTGCTGCGGGACGCCGCGTGCGATGCCGTGGTCGCGCTGGGGGCGGTCATCCGCGGTGGCACCGCCCATTTCGACTACGTGGCGGGGGAATGCAGCCGGGGCCTGGCGCAGGTGGCGCTGCAGCACGGCAAGCCGGTGGCCTTTGGGGTGCTGACCACCGACACGGTGGAGCAGGCCCTGGAACGCGCCGCGCCCGAGCAGGGCAACAAGGGGTTCGATGCCGCGGTGGCGGCCCTGGACATGCTGGGCCTGCTGCAGCGGCTGGCGGACGGTGATGGCGCGGGGGACGGATGATCGCAGCCGCTTCGAGCCGCGCCGCCGGGCGCGGCGGCGGGCGCTGCAAGCCCTGTACCAGTGGCAGCTCAACCCGACCGAGGTGCCGGCGCTGGTCCGCCAGTTCAGGGAGCAACAGGATTTCAGCCGGGTAGACGCCGCGCTGTTCGAACGCCTGGTGGCGGGCGTGGTGGCCGGCCGCGAGGAACTCGACCGGCGCCTGGCCGCCTTCCTGGACCGCCCTGCGGAGCAGCTCGACGTGGTGGAGTCGATGATCCTGCGGCTGGCTGCGTTCGAGCTGCTGCACAGCCCCGACGTGCCGCTGCGCGTGATCCTCGACGAGGCGGTGGAGCTGGCGCGCCGCTTCGGGGCCGAACAGGGCCACAGCTACGTCAACGGCGTGCTCGACCGGGCGGCCAGCGAATGGCGCGCTGAGGAGTACCGCGCCGGCTCGCCGGCCGAGGACCATGCGTGAATTCGAACTGATCGAGCGGATCCGGCGCCGGGCGGGCGCGGCGCCGGCCGGCGTGGCGGTCGGCATCGGTGACGATGCCGCCGTGCTCGAGCTGCCGCCCGGCCACCAGCTGGTGGCGACCACCGACACGCTCAACGAAGGGGTGCACTTCTTCGCCGGCACCGCGGCCGGTGACCTCGGCCACAAGGCGCTGGCCGTCAACCTCAGTGACCTGGCCGCGATGGGCGCCGAGCCGCGCTGGGCGCTGCTGTCGCTGTCCTTGCCGGAGATCGGCCCGGGCTGGCTGGATGAATTCATGGACGCTTTCCTGGCGCTGGCGGGCCGGCATCATGTCGCGCTGGTGGGTGGCGATACCTGCGCGGGCCCGCTGTCGTTGACGGTGACCGCGCTGGGCGTGGTCGAGCCCGGCCGCGTGCTGACCCGCACCGGGGCCCGGCCCGGCGACCTGGTCGTCGTGTCCGGCACGCTGGGGGATGCGGCGCTGGCGGTGCAGCAGCTGGAGAACGGCGAGACCCCGCTTCCGGAGGCCCTCGCGGCGCTGCTGCGCCCGCAGCCGAGGGTCGCCCTCGGCGCGCGCCTGGCGGGCGTGGCGAGCGCCGTGATCGATATCTCCGACGGGCTGCTGGCGGACCTGGGCCATGTCGCGCAGGCATCGGGCTGCGGTGCCGAGATCGAGCTGGAGCGGCTGCCCTGCAGCGCAGGCCTGGCCGCCCTGCCGGAAGCACGGCGCTGGCCGCTGCTGCTGGCCGGCGGCGACGCCTACGAACTGTGCTTCACCCTGCCGGAGGAACGGTCCGGCCGGCTGGATGCGCTCCGCGACGAGCTGGGAACGGCCCTGACGGTCGTGGGCCGCATGGACGAGGGCGAGGCTGTTCGCTGCCGCGCAGGGGACGGTACACTGTACACATGCGATCGGACGGGCTACGACCACTTCGCCTGATCGGGCAACGCCTGCGGCGGGCCGTGGAGCGCGAGGATGCCCTGGCCGGCGAGGCCCGGCGCGAGGCGCTGTCCACCCCGGACGGCTTCCTCGCATTCGGGTTCGGCGCGGGGCTGGCGCCGCTCGCGCCAGGTACCGCGGGCACGCTGGTCGCGGTGCCGATCGCGGTGTGGCTGAAGCTGCAGTCGGCCCTCACCCTGGTGCTCCTGCTCGGCCTGCTGTTCCTGCTCGGGGTGTGGCTGTGCGCGCGCGTCAGCCGCCGGCTCGGCGTCGCGGACCACCCCGGCATCGTGTGGGACGAGATGTTCGGTTACTGGCTGACGGTAGCCTTCGTGCCGCTCGACTGGCGCTGGATGCTGGCCGGTTTCCTGCTGTTCCGGGCGTTCGACATCGCCAAGCCGTGGCCGATCAGCGAGGTCGATTTCTATGTCCCGGGGGGCTGGGGAATCATGCTGGACGACGTGGCCGCGGCCGTCTACGCCGGTGTCATGGTGGCGGGCGTCGCCTACGTGTTCGGGGGGGCTTGAAGCGCGCGGCGCTCAATCCATGTAGCTGAACACCTTGATCACCCGGTCGACGCCCGACACGTTGCGGGCGACCTCGGCCACCGCGTCGCCTTCCTCCCGCGTGACCAGCCCCATCAGGTAGACGTTGTTGCGGGCGCTGACCACCTTGATGCGGGTGGCGTCGAATCCGGGTACCGGGTTGTCCTTGACCAGCGCGGCGTTCACCTTGGTGGTCAGCCAGGTGTTGTCCAGCTTGCCGCCCATGCCGGCCCGCTCGGTCACCTCGAGCTCGTTGACGACCCGCTCGGTGTTCTCGACCGCCTCGGCCAGTTCGGTCGCCAGGCGCTTCTTGGCCGCGTTCTGGACTTCTCCCACCAGCAACACGATGCCGTTGTATACCTCGACCTTGATATGGTCGTCGGCGTCCAGGCCGGGGTCGGAATGCAGCCGGTCGACCACCTTGATCTCGACGGTCTGGTCGTCGATGACCGTGCCGGTCGAGCGCCGATCGGTGACCACCACCGCCGCACCACCGGCAACCACCGCCGCGCAACCACCCAGCAAGGTGCCGCACAGCATCAGGATCAGCAGTCGTTGCGCGAGGCCCGGGACGCTGGCGGCATTGCGCGGGTAACTCATGTCGGTGCTCCGTTCAGCTTTGCTGGGCATCGAAGGCGTTGCGGATCCACTCCACCCGCGGCCGTTCGGCATGCCCGCTGAGGGATATTACGTCAAACCGGCAGGGCCGTGCTGCAAATTCGCGGTGGCGGGCGAGGAAATAGGCGGCCGCGCGGGTGATTCGCCGTTGCTTGCGACCATCTACGGATGCGGCGGGCCCGCCGAAGCCGTTGCGGCGGCGGTAGCGCACTTCGGCGAACACCAGGCAGCCGCGGTCCGCGAGCACCAGATCGATTTCGCCGCTGCGGCAGCCGAAATTGCGCTGCACCACCCTCAGGCCATGCCGCCGCAGGTAGGCCTCGGCGAAACGCTCCCAGCGCTGCCCGGTGCGGCGGCGGTTCAAGGCCCGCCGGGCGCCCACGCGATGGGCACCGGGTGGCCCTCGGTGAACATCGCCCAGGCTGGCTCGCGCTGGAGCGACCCCGCTTCGGACAGGCGCAGGGTGCCGACTGCGCCGCGAAAGGCGAAGCCCGGGTCGCGCTCCATCAGTTCCAGCCACGGCAGCAGGTTCCAGGCATCGCGGCCGAGCGCGTACAGGCTGTCCAGGGCACCCTCGCGCAGGCTCGCCAGGGACGGTGCCGCTGAGGTGGAGGCCGCGCTTTCCCGCCAGCGGGTGGTGGGAAAAATCACCCCGTTGAGATCGCGGTCCGCAGCCGGGTCGACGGTGCCCGAAAAAACGCGTCCCATGGCGAACACCGGCTTGTCACCGGCTTCGTGGAAGCGGAGCTGGGGCTTGATCTGGCGGCCCTGCACGGGGTCGGCGGCCAGGAAGATCACGTCGAAATCGTCCCGGCGCACCGGCTCGAATGCCAGCGGCAGGCCGATCCGGGCTTCCAGCCGGGCCTTGCGCTCCTCGCTCTGGTCGATGCGCAGCAGGTGTTTGAGCAAATCGCCGAGGTTACTCTCGTCCGGTGGAAAACGCGCGCTGTCGGTCACCACCCCCTCATGGGCGGTCAGCGCCGCCGTGAAGGCCGCCTCCATGCGCCGACCCCAGGCGGTATCCGCGGCCAGGGTCAGGACGCGCGCACCGCCGTCTGCCGCCACCTGCCGGGCGACTGCCCGGGCCTCCTGTTCCTGCGACAGGGACAGCGCGTAGCGCAGGCCCCGCCCGGGCCGGACTTGCATGTCGGGCGCAGCCGGCTCGTTCAGGAACAGCACCGGCACGGCCAGGTCGCCGACGGCGGCCAGCGCCGCGACCGACTCGCGGCGCAGCGGGCCGATCAGCCAGTCCACGCCGTCCGCCACCGCCTGGAAGTAGGCCGACACCGCGGACTGCGGGTCCTCGCCGGTGGGGTAAAACTGCAGCGTCGCCTCGCCGGGTCGATCCAGGTAGGCGCCCAGCAGGCCGTCGCGAATGGCGCGCGCGGCGGCCGCCAGGCCGCCCTCCGCGGGCAGCAGCACGCCCACCTGGCGCGGCAGCGGCAGGCCGTGCAGGTAACGGGTGCCGAGTTCCACGTATCCTGGCCCGTCGACGGCGTGGCCGGGATGGGCGGCCGACCAGTCCCGGGCTGCCGCGCCGAGCCCGCCGCCGGCCGCCAGGGCCTGGCGCAGGTGGCGGATCAGGCCCGGCCAGTGGCCGAAAGCTGCGTCCCGGAATGTGTCGTCCGCGAGGGCCTCGATCTGCTCGGCGGGTACCTGCTCGAAGAGCCCCAGCAGCTCCAGCCCCTGCTCGATGGTGTAGGCCGGTTGTTCCTGCAGGCGCGCGGCCACGGCCGCCAGCGCCAGGCTGCCGGCGCCACCTTGCAGTTGCGCGAGGCCGCCGCGCAGCCGCCGGTAGGCGGGCTGCAGGTCGGGTTCGAGGCGGCCCTGGGCCATCGCCAGGTAGCGCGCGGCGGCGGCCGCATCCCGCTCGCCGAGCGCCAGCTCCGCCATCGCCAGCGCGTAGCGTGCCTCCTCGCGTGCGGTGAAGTGGCGCGGGTCGAGCCCGTCCAGCGCGCTCCGGGCAGCGCCCGAGCGTCCGGCGGCGAGCCACGCCTCGGCGGCGTTGAGGCGATACGCCTGGCGCTCGCCGCCACTGGCGGCCTGTGCCGCGGCCAGCCAGGCATCGGCCGCCTCGGCATGCCGGCCGGCCTGGGCGGCGCTATCCGCGCGCGCCGCTGCCGCTGCGGGCGCCTCCCCGGCCTCCCGGGGCGCCACCGCGCAGGCGCCCAGCGCAACCGCGAGTGCCATCATCGGCAGTTTTTTTGCCCAGGCGGCGGCCATTTCGCTTCGCGGCACTCCTTCAACGACCCGGCAGCGGGGTGATAACCTAGGATACCCGCTCACCCCGGTAATTCATATGCAAGCCCCCGGCCTGTATGTCGTAGGCACACCGATCGGCAACCTCGAGGACATTTCCGCGCGCGCCGTGGCGGTGCTGGCCTCGGTGGCCTGCATCGCCGCCGAGGACACCCGCCGTACCCGGGTGCTGCTCGAGCGTTACGGCATCCAGACCCCCATGCTCGCGTTGCATGAGCACAACGAGGAGCGGGTCGTGCCGGGGCTGGTCGAGCGCATGCGGGAGGGCCAGGCCATTGCGCTGGTCTCGGATGCGGGCACTCCGCTGATTTCTGACCCGGGCTTCCGGCTGGTCCGTTCGGCCCGCCGGCAGGGGCTGCCGGTGGTGTCGGTGCCCGGCCCGAGCGCCCTGACCGCGGCGCTGTCCATCGCGGGCCTGCCGTGCGACCGGTTCGTGTTCGAGGGCTTTCTGCCGGCCCGCGCAGCCGCGCGCCGCAAGCGCCTGGCGCAGCTTGGCGGCGAGCCCCGGACGCTGGTGTTCTTCGAATCCAGCCACCGCATCGTGGAGGCGGTGGCGGACATGGGCGCAGTATTGGGCCCTGACCGCGAGGCCGTGATCTGCCGCGAGCTGACCAAGCGCTTCGAGACCGTTCTGACCGGCACGCTCGCGGCGCTGCACGAGCGCCTGGGGGCGGATGCCGACCAGCAGAAGGGCGAATTCGTGGTGTTGGTGGCGGGCCAGCCCGCGGCGGCGGAACTGGCCGCAGGGGTCGAGCTGGCCCGCGCCCTGCTGGAGTTCCTGCCGGCCAGCCAGGCCGCGCGCGTGGCCGCCCGGGTCACCGGCGCTGCACGCCGCGCGCTGTATGCGGCCATCGCGGAGGAATGAGCGGGCGGTGTGATGAACCAAAGCTGTCATTGCAGGTCAGACTGGGCGAAAATAGTACCGGGAGCCGGCCAGGCAATCGCTCTGGCGGCCGCGAGGCCGCCGGGGAGGAAAGTCCGGGCTCCGCAGGGCAGGGTGCCAGGTAACGCCTGGGGGGCGCGAGCCTACGGAAAGTGCAACAGAAAGCAAACCGCCCCACTCAAGCGAGCGGGGTAAGGGTGAAAAGGTGCGGTAAGAGCGCACCGCGCAGGTGGTAACACGCTGCGGCTAGGTAAACCCCACCCGGAGCAAGACCAAGTAGGAAAGCGATACCGTGGCCCGCGGTGCTTTCGGGTAGGTCGCTCGAGGCCATTGGCGACAATGGTCCCAGATGAATGATTGCCCACGACAGAACCCGGCTTATCGGCCGGCTCCCACCCTTCCATCCCATTGCCACAATTGGGGCCCGCCAGCCGCCCCGCCTGCTGCTGTAATCACGGGCAAGTCCTTGACGTGCTTGACATTCGAAAGCACAGGGACTATCGTGCAAATATGTGGGAAAATGTGGTAAATAATTACAATTAAGTGGGAATGACGTGTTCTTCGGTGAAACCGCAGTCAACCTGGACGCCAAGGGGCGCTTCGCGATCCCCACGCGTTACCGTGAGGCGATCCAGAGCCGGTGCGGGGGTCGCATGGTGCTGACCTATAGCGCCTTCGACTCCGGCGCCCTGTGGCTGTATCCCGAAGAGGAGTGGCAACGGGTGCGGGATGAGGCCATGAGCCTCAGCACGTTCAACGCCTCTCACCGCGGCCTGCAGCGCCGGCTGGTCGGCAGCGCGAGCCCGGTGGAGCCTGACGGCAACTGGCGGATCCTGCTGCCCCAGGCCTTGCGCCAGGTGGCGGGGCTGGAAAAACACATGGTGTTGCTGGGCATGGGTTCCCGGTTCGAGATCTGGAACGAGAAGACCCTCAACCAGAAGCGCCTGGAGGAGGAGCAGAGCCTGGGCGGCGAAGCTTCCGAGGAGATGGCGCGCCTGGTGCTGTAGGCGATGGCCGGCGCCGGGCGGCAAGGAATGAGACTGGAGGTTGCAACCGGGTAGATGGGCGCATATCCGCACCAGCCGGTGCTGCTGGCGGAAGCCGTTACATCACTGGGGATTCGCGGCGACGGAACCTACCTGGACGCCACCTTCGGCAGAGGAGGACACAGCCGGGCCATATTGGCGCGGCTGACCGAGCAGGGACGCTTATTTGCCCTGGATAAAGACCCGCAGGCAGTGGAAGCGGGCCGCAGGGCACTGGGTGACGATCCGCGATTCGCGATCACCCAGGGGAGCTATGCAGACATGGGTCGGTGGACCCGTGCCTGGGGCGTGGCGGGCGAACTGGATGGAATCCTGTTCGACCTGGGTGTTTCCTCGCCCCAGTTGGACGACCCGGAGCGGGGTTTTTCGTTTATGGAAGACGGCCCTCTGGATATGCGGATGGACCCAACACAGGGCATTTCTGCCGCTGAGTTCCTGGCATCGGCAGACGAACGGGAGCTGTCCCGAGTGTTTTGGGAGTTCGGAGAGGAGCGCCATGCGCGCAGGATTGCCAGAAGCATCGTGAAGGCCCGGCGGCACGAACCGTTGGAGCGCACTTCACAGCTGGCCGGGCTGATCGAGAAGGCCATCGGCCGCCGTGAGGGCAAGCATCCGGCCACGCGATGCTTCCAGGCAATCCGCATACACATCAATAACGAATTGGCAGATCTGAGCAGCGGCCTGCAGGCCGCGATCGAGCAGTTGCGCCCGGGGGGAAGGCTGGTGGCGATCAGCTTTCACTCCCTTGAGGACCGCCTGGTCAAGCGGACGATTCGAGAAGCCGTACGACCAGGCCAGGTCCGAAGGGGCCTGCCGGAGCCGCCGGATTGGCGGCCCCGGTTGCGCTCGGTTGGCAAAGCCATTCGACCCTCTGACGCCGAAATCTCCGCAAACCCCAGGGCCCGCAGCGCGGTCATGAGAGTTGCGGAGAGATTGGCGTGAGCAGCCGCTTACTGATCCTGATCATCGTACTTCTGGCCGATGTGGGCAGCGCCCTGGGCGTGGTCTACACCCGCCACCAGAGCCGGCACCTGGCCGTGCAGCTGGGCGCTCTGGACAGCCAGCGTGACGACGCCATCGCCGAGTGGAGCCGCCTGCAACTCGAGCAGGCCTGGCTGGCCGATGCGAGCCAGATCGAACGCAAGGCCCGCCGGCAGCTGAACATGGATCAACCCGAGGAAATCCGCGTGCTGGTGGTTGGCCAATGATCGTCGCGCACGGGCGGGAATTCCACAACAGCAGGCTGTATGCCCTGCTGTTGATCTTTCTGGTTGCCAGCGTCGCGCTGGTGGTGCGGGCCATCAAGCTGCAGGTCATGGAGTCGGAATTCCTGCAGGACCAGGGCGAGGCGCGTTTCCTGCGGGAAGTGGACATCCCCACCACGCGCGGCATCATCAGCGACCGCAACGGCGAGCCGCTGGCCGTCAGCACCCCGGTGGACTCGGTGTGGGTCAATCCCCGGGAGCTGCTGCAGGTCCCCGAGCAGATCGAGCCGCTGGCCCGGGTGCTGGGCGCCGATCCCGACGACATCGAGCGCAAACTGAACCAGCGCTCCGCGCGGGAATTCGTCTGGCTGCGCCGGCGCCTGCATCCCGACATGGCGGCGCAGATCCGGGCCCTCGCCATACCGGGCGTGTTCCTGCGCAAGGAGTATCGCCGCTTCTACCCGGCGGGCGAGGTGGCCGCGCACGTGGTCGGCTTCACCAATATCGACGACGTCGGCCAGGAGGGCCTGGAACTGGCGTACAACGACTGGCTGCGCGGCGAACCCGGCAGCAAGCGCGTGATCAAGGACCGCCTGGGGCGCACGGTGGAAGAAGTCGAGCTGGTGCACGAATCCCGCCCGGGCAACGACCTGCGCCTGACCATCGACCGGCGCCTGCAGTACCTTGCCTATCGCGAACTGAAGCGCACCGTCCTCCAGCACGGGGCGCGCTCGGGCAGCGTGGTCCTCATGGACAGCGAGACCGCGGAGGTGCTGGCCATGGTGAATCAGCCGTCCTACAACCCCAACCAGCCCACCACCCCGGGCGAAGGCCTGCGCAACCGGGCGGTCACCGACGTGTTCGAGCCGGGCTCGGTCATCAAGCCCTTCGCGATCGCCGCGGTGCTGGAGCAGGGCATCGCGACGCCGCACACGCCGGTGGACACCACCCCGGGACACCTGACCCTGTCCGGGCACACCATCCGCGACCACCACGATTACGGCTTGCTGAGCGTCACCGGCGTGATCACCAAGTCCAGCAATGTGGGCGTCAGCAAGCTGGCGCTGCAGCTCGAGGCGGAGCAGATCTGGGGCCTCTACCAGCGGCTGGGGTTCGGAGAAGCGACCGGCACCGGCTTCCCGGGAGAATCGGCTGGCGTGCTGCGCAACTACCAGCGCTGGCGGACGCTCGAGCAGGCCACCATCTCCTACGGCTACGGGCTGTCGGCCACCGCCCTGCAGCTGGCCCAGGCGTATGCGGCCCTCGCCAACGAGGGCCGGCTGCGGCAACCCACCCTCATCCAGGGCGCGGGCAATCCGCCGATGTCGGTCATGGACCCCGCGCTGGCGCGCCAGCTGACGGCCATGCTGGAAACCGTGACCGGCCCGGCCGGCACCGGCCGGCAGGCGCGGGTGGCCAACTACCGGGTGGCGGGCAAGACGGGCACCTCGCGCAAGGCCAGCGCGTCGGGTTATGCCTCCCGCTACATCGCCAGCTTCGCGGGCTTCGCGCCCGCCAGTCGGCCACGGCTGGTGTGCGTGGTCGTGATCGACGACCCCACCGGCGAGCAGTATTACGGCGGCGAGGTGGCGGCACCGCTGTTCGCCAGCGTCGTCAGCGGCGCGCTGCGGCTGCTGGACATCCCGCCGGACGACTACCAGGCACTGATGGTGCAGTCGGCGCCGACGGCCCCGGGCGGTGGCCCATGACCTACGGCATGAGTCTCCAGGTGCTGCTCGAGGGCTGGTGTACCGGCGTGCCCGACGTGGCGGTCGCGGGCATCAACCTGGATTCCAGGCGCATCGGCGAAGGCCACGCCTTCGTCGCGCTCCAGGGCAGCCGCGCGCACGGTATCCAGTTCGCCGAACAAGCCATCCAGAGCGGCTGCGCGGCGATCATCTGCGACGAACTGGCCGACCTGCCGGACCTGGATGTGCCGGTGGTGCGGGTCGAGCGCCTCAGCGAGCGGCTCGGGGAGCTGGCGTCGCGCTTCTGGGCGGCGCCCTCCGACCTCCTCACGCTGGTCGGGGTCACCGGGACCAATGGCAAGACCTCGGTGACCCATTTTCTCGCCCAGGCCTGGCAGCATGCCCATGGCTCGGCGGGCGTCATCGGCAGCCTTGGCTACGGACCGCTGGATGACCTGCAGCCGGCCGACCACACCACCCCCGACGTGTTTCGCCTGAACGAGATCATCGCCGGTTGCCTGGACCGCGGCGTGGACCGCATCGCCATGGAGGTCTCCTCCCACGCGCTGGAGCAGGAACGCTGCCAGACCCTGCAATTCGATGCGGCGGTGTTCACCAACCTGAGCCGGGATCACCTCGATTACCATGCCGACATGCCGGCCTACGCGGCGTCGAAGAAGCGCCTGTTCACGGAATTCGTGCCGCGCTTCGCGGTGATCAACCGCGACGACCTGACCGGCCGCGGCTGGATCGACGAATTGCAGACCGTCTCGCAGGTGCTGAGCTACGGCATGGCGCCGGGCGCCGAGTTGCAGGCCGAGATCCTGGCCATGGACGCGGATGGCATGTCGTTACGCGTAGACGGCCCCTGGGGCGGGGCCGAGCTGCGCACCGTGCTGTTGGGCGCCTTCAATGCCTCCAATCTGCTGGCCACCGCGGGCACGCTGGCGCTGCTCGGCATGGACTGGGACGAGGTGATTGCGCAGCTGGAGATGATCGAGCCGGTGCCGGGGCGCATGATGCGCTTCGGGGGCGAGCCGGGGCAGCCGGTGGTGGTGGTGGACTATGCACACACGCCCGACGCTCTGGCCCAGGCGCTGCAGGCGGTACGGGCGCACCAGCAGGGCCGGCTGCTGTGCGTGTTCGGTTGTGGTGGCAACCGCGACCGGGGCAAGCGCGCGGAAATGGGCCGCGCGGCCGAGGCACTGGCCGACGAGATCTACGTGACCAGCGACAACCCCCGCTACGAGTCGATGAATTCCATCATCAACGACATCCTGGCCGGGCTGGAGCAGCCGGGCCAGGCCCATGCCGAGCCGGACCGGGCGGCCGCCATCACCCAGGCGATCCGCAGCAGCGGTCCCGGGGATATCGTGCTGATCGCGGGCAAGGGCCACGAGACCTGGCAGGAGGTAGCCGGCCAGCGCATTCCCTTCAGTGACGTCGCCACGGTGCGGGCGGCGCTGGAGCACGCGGCATGATCACCCTGACATTCGCCGAACTCGGGGCCGTGCTGGGATGCCAGCCGGACGATGGGTCGACGCGCTTTTGCGGGGTCAGCACGGACAGCCGCACGGTGGCGCCGGGCATGCTGTTCGCCGCGCTGCCCGGTGAGCGCGTCGACGGCCATGAGTTCATCGGCCAGGCGGTCGAGGCGGGCGCGGTGGCGGTGCTGGCGCAGCGCGCAGGGCCGCCGATCGGCGTGCCGCAACTGGTCGTGGACGACGTGCTGGCGGCGCTCGGGCGCCTGGCCCGCGCCTGGCGGGATCGGCACCAGCCACAGGTGGTGGCGATCACCGGCAGCAACGGCAAGACCACCACCAAGGAGATGGTGGCCAGCATCCTGGGGCTAAGCGGCGAGGTCCTGGCCACCGCCGGCAACTACAACAATGAACTGGGACTGCCGCTGACGCTGTTCGGGCTGGGCGCGGAGCATCGCTACGCGGTGCTGGAGATGGGCGCGGCCAAGGCGGGCGATATCGCCTACCTCGCCGGCATCGCGGCACCGCGGGTGGGCCTCATCACCAACGTGGGGCCGGCGCACCTGCAGGGGTTTGGCGACGAGGCCGGGGTGGCACGCGCGAAAGGGGAGCTCTACACGGCCCTGCCGCCGGACGGGGTGGCGGTGGTCAACGCCGACGAGCCCTGGCGCGACATGTGGCTGGACAGCGTGAGCGCCGGGTCCACGCTGTTGTTCGGCGGGGGCCCGCACTGCGACGTGTGGGCCGAGCCCTCCTCGCAGGGACACCGGATCCACTCCCCGGCCGGCACGTTCGAGGTGCGCCTGCACCTGCCGGGCCGGCACAACCTGCAGAATGCGCTGGCGGCGACCGCGGTGGCCTGCGCGCTGGAGGTGCCCCGCGAGCAGATCCGCGCGGGCCTGGAGCGAACCCGGCCGGTGCCGGGGCGCCTGAACCTGGATTACGCGCGCGGCGGCTGGACGGTCATCGACGACACCTACAATGCCAACCCGGCATCGCTCTACGCCGCCCTGCAAGTGCTGGCCGAGGTGCGCGGGGAGTCGTGGCTGGTGCTGGGCGACATGAAGGAACTCGGCCCCGAAAGCCGCAAAATGCATGCCGAGATGGGGGACGCCGCGCAGGCGCTGGGCGTCAAGCGGCTGTTCGCGATCGGCGAGGTGACGCCGGCGACGGTCGACGCGTTCGGGGAGGGCGGCCGGCATTTCAGTGACCACCAGGCGCTGATCGAGGTGTTGTGTGCCGAGCTGAGGCCGGAAGTGACGTGCCTGGTGAAGGGTTCCCGCTCGATGGGCATGGAGCGCGTGGTGCATGCGATCTCCGGGGACTGCGCGGGCCGGGAGGTGGCGGAATGCTGACCGAGCTGTTTCGCTGGCTGGCGACCTTCAACCCCGATTTCAACGTGTTCGGTTACATCACCCTGCGCGGCATTCTCAGCGCGCTGACGGCGCTGGCGGTGTCGCTGGTGTTGGGGCCGTCGTTCATACGCCGGCTCGTGCGGGGCCAGGCGCAGCAACCGATCCGCGAGCTCGGGCCGAAATCGCATTTCGCCAAGGCCGGGACGCCCACCATGGGCGGCGCGCTGATCCTGTTTGCGATCGTCGTCTCCACGCTGCTGTGGGCCGACCTCGGCAACCGCTACGTCTGGGTGGTGCTGCTGGTGACGCTGGCGTTCGGGGTGATCGGCTGGGTGGACGACTACCGCAAGCTGGTCCTCAGGGATTCCCGGGGGCTGCCCGCGCGGTGGAAATACCTGGCCCAGTCCGCGGCCGGGCTGGCGGCGGCCATCTACCTGTACCGGAGTGCGCAGAGCCCGGCCGAGACCCAGTTGATCGTGCCGTTCTTCAAGGACGTGCTGATACCGCTGGGCATCGCCTATGTCGTCGTGACCTACCTGTTCATCGTCGGGTTTTCCAACGCCGTCAACCTGACCGACGGGCTGGACGGGCTGGCCATCATGCCCGCGGTGTTCATCGCGGTGGCGCTGGGCATCTTCGCCTACGCAACCGGCCACTCGGTGTTTTCGAGTTACCTGGGCATTCCCTACATCGGCGGCGCCGGGGAGCTGACCGTCTTCTGTGGCGCGCTGGCCGGCGCCGGCCTGGGTTTCCTGTGGTTCAACACCTATCCCGCCCAGGTGTTCATGGGCGACATCGGCGCGCTGGCCATGGGCGCCGCGCTGGGTCTGGTCGCGGTCCTGGTGCGCCAGGAACTGGTGTTCTGCCTGATGGCCGGGGTGTTCGTGATGGAGACCGTGTCGGTGATCCTGCAGGTGGCCTCCTTCAAGCTCACCGGCCGGCGCATCTTCCGCATGGCGCCGATCCACCACCACTTCGAGCTCAAGGGCTGGCCCGAGCCGCGGGTGATCGTCCGCTTCTGGATCATCTCGGTGATCCTGGTGCTGGCCGGCCTGGCCACCCTGAAGATCCGATGAGCACGGCCACCCTCAGACAGCAGGCGCAGCGCGCGGGCCAGATCACCCCGAGCGCCATGGACCTGTGGCTGCTCGTTCCGACCGTGCTGCTGATCAGCCTGGGGGTGGTGATGGTCGGCTCCGCATCGATCGCGGTGGCCGAGAGCCAGGGCGTCAGCGCCGCGCATTATCTGGCCCGGCATGTCATCTACCTGTTGCTGGGCCTGACGCTGGCCAGCGCGTTTACGGTCATCCCGATCGCCTTCCTGGAACGCATCTGCCGGCCGATGATGGCGCTGGCGATTCTGTCGCTGCTGCTGGTGTTCATCCCGGGGCTCGGTCATGAGGTCAATGGCAGCAACCGGTGGATTCGGCTCGGCATCCTGAATTTCCAGGTGGTGGAAGCGGTCAAGCTGATGGTGATCGTGTACATGGCGGGTTACCTGGTGCGCAAGGCGGACCTGATCCGCAACCGCTTTTTCGACACCCTGAAGCCGCTGCTGCTGGCCGGCGTGCTCACGATCATCCTGCTGGCGCAGCCGGACATGGGCAGCGCCGCGGTGATCACGGCCCTGGTGGGCGGCATGATCTGGCTGGCCGGGGCGGCCTGGCGGCATATCGCGGTGTTGGGCCTCATCGCCCTGCCGGCCTTCGGCTTTGCCGCCATGGAGCCGTATCGGCTGCGGCGCATCATCAGCTTCATGGATCCATGGGCCGACCCCTACAACAGCGGATTCCAGCTCACCCAGGCCCTGATCGCGGTCGGGCGCGGTGAGATCGGTGGAGTCGGGCTCGGCGCCAGCATCCAGAAACTGTTTTACCTGCCGGAGGCGCACACCGACTTCATCTTCGCGGTGTTGGCGGAGGAACTCGGTCTGCTGGGCGTCCTGCTGGTGCTCGGCCTGTTCATGTTGCTGGTCACGCGCATCATGTCCATTGGCCTGATGGCCCACCGCTACGGGCGCCCGTTCGCGGGTAACCTGGCCTATGGCATCGGTTTGTGGATTGCCCTGCAGGCGCTGGTCAGCGTCGGCGTCAACCTCGGTGTCCTGCCGACCAAGGGCCTGACCCTGCCGCTGATCAGCTCCGGCGGCAGCAGCGTGCTCATGACCCTGCTGGCCCTGGCGGTGGTGTTGCGCATCCGCTACGAACTGGTCTGCAGCGGCGAGGCGCCCTCTGCGTCCGGCCGGCGGATCCGGAGCGTCCACCCATGAATGGCCTGGCCCGCCAACCCGTGCTGATCATGGCCGGCGGTACCGGTGGTCATATCTTCCCCGGCCTCGCGGTGGCCGAGGTCCTGCGTGGGCGCGGGATCGACGTGCACTGGCTCGGCGCACGCGGGGGCATGGAAGGCACGGAGGTGGCCGCGCATGGCATCGCCATGGACGAGGTCCGCATCAGCGGCGTGCGGGGCAAGGGCATCCTCGGCTGGCTGTTGCTGCCGTTCCGGTTGCTGCGCGCGCTCGGCGACGCCTGGCGGAGCCTGCGTCGGGTCCGCCCCGCCTGCGCCATCAGTTTTGGCGGCTATGCCGCCGGGCCGGGCGGCCTGGCGGCGTGGTTGAAGGGCGTGCCGCTGGTGGTGCACGAGCAGAACCGTGTGCCGGGCATGACCAACCGGTTCCTCGCGCGGCTGGCGGCTCGCGTGCTGCAGGCGTTTCCCGGCACCTTTCCCGAAAGCGCCCGGGCCGAGACCTGCGGCAACCCGGTGCGCTCCGATGTGGCGGCGCTGCCGGAGCCCCGGCAAAGGTTTCAGGCCCGCGCGGGGGCGCCGCGGCTGCTGGTGACGGGCGGCAGCCAGGGCGCCAGCGTGCTGAACCGGGTGGTCCCGGCCGCCGTGGCGGCCCTGCCGCTGTCGCTGCGCCCGCACATCCGCCACCAGGCCGGCCGCGGCGCGCAGGCCAGCACGCTGGAGGCATACCGGGATCAGGGTGTGGAGGCCGAGGTGTGCGAGTTCGTCCGCGACATGGCGGCGGCATACGGCTGGGCGGACCTGGTGGTCTGCCGCGCCGGCGCCCTGACCGTCTCGGAACTGGCCGCTGCCGGGCTCGGTGCGGTGCTGGTGCCGTTTCCGCATGCCGTGGACGACCACCAGACCCGTAATGCCGAGTTTCTCGAGCAGGCGGGCGGTGCCCGCATTCTGCCGGAGGCGGCGCTGTCGCCCGACTCGCTGGCCGCTGTGCTGGCCGCGCTGCTGGCCGACCGCGGCTTGCTGATGGATTGGGCGGAGGCGAGCCGCGCGGTGGGCGTCCGGGACGCCGCGCAGCGCGTGGCCGCCGCCTGCACGCCCTGGGTGGCCACGTGAACGTGCCTTCCAGCCATCTGCACCCGATGCGGCGCATCCGCAAGGTGCATTTCGTGGGTATCGGCGGCGCTGGCATGAGCGGCATTGCCGAGGTACTGGTGAACCAGGGTTTCGAGGTGACCGGCTCGGACCGGGTGCAGTCCCGCACCACCCGGCACCTCGAGCAGCTGGGAATCGCCGTTCACCACGGGCACGATCCCAGCCTGGTGGCGGGGGCAGATGTGCTGGTGGTATCCAGCGCGGTGCCTGCCGACAACCCCGAGCTGGAGGCCGCCCGCCAGGCGCGGGTGCCGATCGTGCCACGGGCGCAGATGCTCGCGGAGCTGATGCGTTTCAAGCGTGGCATCGCCGTGGCGGGGACGCACGGCAAAACGACGACCACCAGCCTCACCGCAAGCCTGCTCGCGGCGGCCGGGCTGGACCCGACATTCGTCATCGGTGGTGTGGTGAATGCCTGGGGCAGCCATGCACGCCTCGGGCAGGGTGAATTCCTGGTTGCCGAGGCCGACGAGAGCGACGGCTCGTTCCTGCGGTTGCAGCCGGTGATCGCGGTGGTGACCAACATCGACCGTGACCACCTCGACAGCTACGGTGGCAGCTTCGACAACCTGCGGCGCGCCTTCGCCGAGTTTTTGCAGCACCTGCCGTTCTACGGCGCCGCGGTGCTGTGTGCCGACGATGCCGAGGTGGCCCGGCTGGTGCCGCAGGTGACCCGCGCGGTGGTGACCTACGGTTTGTCCGAGGACGCGGACATCCGGGCCGTCGACGTGCGGCAGGACGGCCGGCGCATGCATTTCGGCGTGTGGCTGCCGCAGGCTGCGACGCCCCTGCCGATCACCCTGAACCTGCCCGGTGTCCACAATGTCCGCAATGCCCTGGGCGCGATGGCCGCGGCCTGGGAACTGGGTGTGGATGTACCCGCCGTGGCGGGGTGCCTGGAGCGCTTCGAGGGCATTGGCCGGCGATTCGCCGAGGTCGGCGATTGCCGCCTGGGCGGCAGCCAGGTGCACGTGGTCGAAGACTACGGCCACCATCCGACCGAGATCGCGGCCACGCTGGCGGCGGCGCGTGGTGGCTGGCCGGCCGCCCGGCTGGTCGTCGTGTTCCAGCCGCATCGCTTCAGCCGCACGCGGGACCTGTTCGATGATTTCGTCCGCGTGCTGTCCGAGGCCGACCTGGTGGTGCTCACCGAGGTCTACGCGGCCGGGGAACCGGCTATCGAGGGTATCCACAGCCGGGCGCTCTGCCAGGCCATTCGTGCGCGCGGCAAGGTGGACCCGGTGCTGATCCCGGAGGTGCAGGACCTGCTCGACGGCTTGTCCGACCTGCTGCGCCCCGATGACCTCGTGTTGCTGATGGGCGCCGGCAGTATCGAGCAGGTGGCGCAGCAATTGCGTGACCGTCCCGACCTGCGCGAGGTGGCGCTGTGACGCGGCTGGCCGACTGCCGTATCTCGGACCCAGCCGACTTTGGCCGGGTCGCGTTGCTGGTGGGCGGCGAGAGCGCGGAGCGGGAGGTGTCGCTCGACGGGGGCGAGTGCGTCGCCGGTGCGCTGAAAAGACGCGGCGTGCGCTTCGAGGTCTACGATGGCACACCGGATCTGTTCGACGCCATCCTGGCGCGGCGCATCGACCGCGTGTTCAACCTCATGCACGGTCCGGGCGGCGAGGACGGCGCCATCCAGGGCGCCCTGCAGCTGATGAAAGTCCCGGTCACGGGCTCCGGCGTACTCGGCTCGGCGCTGTCCATGGACAAGGTCCGTTCGAAATGGGTGCTGGAGCGCCTGGCTATCCGCACCGCGCCGTTCGAGCGCACGGGCGCGCGGGACGATGACGCCGCGCGCATCATCGAACGCTTCGGCTTGCCGCTGTTCGTCAAGCCGGCCGGCCTGGGCTCCAGTATTGGGGTCTCCCGGGTGGAGCGCGCGGAGGAGTTGCCGGCGGCCATCGAGTTGGCGGCCGGCTACGGTGAGGAGGTGATCGTCGAGCCCGGTATCGAGGGCGACGAGTATTTCGCCGGCATCCTCGGGCGGACGCCGCTGCCCCTGATCCGCATCGAGACGCCCCGGGCGTTCTACGACTACGAGGCCAAGTACCACTCCGATGATACCCGCTATTTCTGCCCCGCCGGCCTGGAGCCCGCGCTGGAGCAGCGACTGCAGTCAGAGGCATTGGCAGCATTCGATGCCCTCGGGGCCGCCGGCTGGGGCCGGGTGGACTTCATACTGGACGGTCAGCAGCGGGCCTGGTTCCTGGAGGTCAACACGGCGCCGGGCATGACCGATCACAGCCTGGTGCCGCAGGCCGCCGCCGCCATCGGCGTCGATTTCGACGAACTGGTATGGCGCATCCTGGAGACCAGCCTGTGATGGCGGCGCGGGTGCCGGTCCCGATACGGCGGAGCCGTGGCTTCGTCGGCGCGGTGACGACCTTCGGTCTCGTGCTCCTGGCGGCGCTGGGCTCGGCGTGGGTGTATTCCGGCATGGTGACGCGCGACCAGTGGCCGATCCGCTGGCTGGAGGTGGACGGCGCCTTCGAGCGGGTCAGCGCAGAACAGGTGCGGGCGGCGCTGGCACCCAGCGTGGCCGGCAGTTTCTTCACGGTCGACGTGGAAGCGCTGCGCGCTGCCGCACGGCGCCTGCCATGGGTTGCGGGGGTGAGAATCCAGAAGCGCTGGCCGGATACGGTGCACGTGACCATCCGCGAGTTCGAGCCGGTCGCTCACTGGACCGGCGGTTCGCTGGTCTCCAGTGACGGGCAGCCGTTCACGGTGCCGGGGGCGGACGGCATCCAGGGCCTGCCGTGGCTGGAAGGTCCCGACGGCCGGATCGACCAGGTGATCGAGGCCTGGGGGCAATTCAATAACCTGCTGCTGCCAACGGGCCTGGAGGTCGGTCGCATCCGCCTGGACCGGCGCGGCGCCTGGTTCCTGGTGCTGTCCAACGGCACGCGGGTGCACATCGGCCGTGCAGACGCCGCGCAGCGCCTGCAGAGGCTGGTCGCCAGCTGGCCGGTCCTGATGCGGGGGCAGGAACTCGCGCCCATGGGGGTCGACCTTCGCTATACCAACGGGTTCGCGGTGCAGTGGCGCGGGCCGTCCGAAGCAAGAGCGGGGAGCTATGGTCAAGAAAGTTGAAAAATCGCTGGTCGTCGGGCTCGACATCGGCACCTCCAAGACGGTGGCGATCGTGGGCGAGATCCAGGCCGACGGCGCCGTGGAGGTGATCGGGCTGGGCTCCCATCCCTCCCGCGGCCTGAAGCGGGGCGTCGTGGTCGACATGGCCTCCACCGAGCAGGCCATCCAGCGCGCCGTCGAAGAGGCGGAGCTGATGGCGGGGTGTGAAATCCATTCCGTGTTCTGCGGCATCTCCGGCAACCACATCAAGGGCCTGAACTCAGATGGCACGGTGGCCATCAAGGACAAGGAAGTCACCGAGGGTGACGTCGACCGGGTGCTGGATGCGGCCCGGGCGGTACCCATCGCGGCCGACCAGAAAGTCCTGCATGTGCTGCCACAGGAATACGTGCTGGACAACCAGGAGGGTATCCGCCAGCCCATCGGCATGGCCGGCGTGCGGCTGGAAGCGCACGTGCACGTGGTCTCGGCGGCGCTCAGCGCAACCCAGAACATCAGCAAATGCGTCCAGCGCTGCGGGTTGAGCGTGGACGAACTGATCATGCAGCCGCTGGCAGCGAGCTTCGCTGCCCTCAGCGAGGATGAAAAGGATCTCGGGGTATGCCTGGTGGACATCGGCGCGGGCACCACCGACATCGCGGTGTTCACCGGCGGCGCCATCCGCCACACGGCCTGCATTCCGATCGCAGGCGACCAGGTGACCAACGACATTGCCGTGGCGCTGCGCACGCCCACGCAGCACGCCGAGGACATCAAGATCCGGTATGCCTGCGCCCTCGAGCAGTTGGCCGGCACCGAGGAAACCATCCAGGTGCCCAGCGTCGGCGACCGGCGGTCGCGCCGGCTGGCGCGCCAGACCCTGGCCCAGGTGGTCGAGGCTCGCTACCGGGAGCTGTTTTCCCTGGTCATGGCGGAACTGCGGCGCAGCGGGTTCGAAAACATGGTGGCCTCGGGCCTGGTGCTGACGGGTGGCGCGGCCAAGATGGAGGGCGCGGTGGAGTTGGCGGAGGAGATTTTCCACATGCCGGTGCGCCTTGCGACACCGCAGTACGTGACGGGCCTCACGGAAGTGGTTTCCAACCCCGTGCATGCCACCGGTGTCGGCCTGCTGCTGTACGGCAGCCGCACCGACGGCAGCCGCAGCCTGTCCGGCGGCGGCGGTGGGGAGACTTTGATGGACCGCATACGCGCGTGGTTCCGGGGCGAGTTTTGAGGACGACGGAAATGCGACGGGTGCGCCGGCACCCGCCCGCCTGCTGGTTGGCCAGCGGCGGCGAAGCCGGCCAACGGTTGTTTTAAAACGGCGAGCGAGAGGAGAAAATCACAATGTTTGAATTGGTGGAGAACTACACACCGAGCGCCAAGATCAAGGTGATCGGTGTCGGGGGCGGCGGCGGCAACGCGGTCGCACAGATGATCGACGCCAGCATCGACGGCGTCGAATTCATAGCGGCCAATACCGATGCCCAGGCGCTGCGACAGTTCAAGGGCAAAGCCGTGCTACAGATCGGCTCCAGCGTCACCAAGGGCCTGGGGGCCGGCGCCAATCCGGAAACCGGCCGGCAGGCAGCGCTGGAGGACCGCGACCACATCATCGAGATGCTGGGTGGCGCCGACATGGTGTTCATCACGGCGGGCATGGGGGGCGGCACCGGCACCGGCGCCTCGCCGGTCATAGCCCAGGCAGCCAAGGAGCTCGGTATCCTGACCGTGGCGGTCGTCACCAAGCCGTTCGCCTTCGAGGCGCGCAGGCGCATGGCGATTGCCGAGCAGGGCATCGAGGAACTGTCGCGGCACGTGGATTCCCTGATCACCATCCCGAATGCCAAGCTGACCCAGGTCATGGGCGAGGACGCGTTGTTGCTGAACGCGTTCAAGGTCGCCAACGACGTGTTGCAGGGGGCGGTGCAGGGCATCGCGGAGCTGATCACCCGCCAGGGCCTCATCAACGTGGATTTCGCCGATGTGCGCACGGTCATGTCCGAGATGGGCATGGCGGTGATGGGCGCCGGGCGGGCCAAGGGCGAGGACCGCGCCCACATGGCCGTGCAGTCGGCCATCGGCAGCCCCCTGCTGGAGGACATCAACCTGTCGGGTGCGCGTGGTGTGCTGGTCAACATCACCGCCGGCATGAACCTGACCATGAAGGAGTTCGACGAGGTGGGCAGCGCGGTGGCCGATCTCGCCTCCGACGACGCCACGGTCGTGGTCGGCACGGTCATCGATCCGGAGATCGGCGATGAATTGCGCGTCACCGTTGTGGCCACCGGGCTCGGCGACCAGCGGAAGCGGAAACTGGAGGTCGTTCGCACGGGCACCACGGGAGAGCCCGACTCCGCTTTCGCGGAGATGACGGGCGTGGTGGACAGGGCGCCGAACCCGTCCGGGGCAGAGGCATCGGGTGCCGCCACCGGCGACATGTTCGCCCAGCCGGATGTCGACTACCTGGACATACCCGCCTTCCTGCGCAGGCAGGCTGACTGAGTCGGCCCCCTGGTGCAGGAATCTGCTCGCCGTTCGAGGCCGGCCCGGGCACGGGCCGGCCGAGCCTGCACGGGGCCCGTGGGCGGGTAAATGTTACCGCCCTGTTAAAATGTTGTTAAATTACAACAAAATGTTGCTAAAAGCCCGAAAAATCGCTTTTTGAATCCGGGTCGCTGTGCTAGTATGCCGACGGCTTTTCGGGCTTGAGGTCTGAAAATTGATAAGGCAACGAACCCTCAAGAACGTCATCAGGGCTACCGGCGTCGGTATCCATTCCGGTGAGAAAGTGTTCATGACCCTGCGACCTGCAGCGGTCAACACCGGCATTGTGTTCCGGCGCGTCGATCTGGACCCGGTGGCGGAGATTCCGGCCATGGCGACCAATGTTGGCGACACCAGCATGTCGACCACGCTGGTCCACGATGACGTGCGCGCCTCCACCGTCGAACATCTGCTCTCGGCCATGGCGGGCATGGGTATCGACAACGCCTACGTCGATCTCAGCGCGCCAGAAGTCCCGATCATGGACGGCAGCGCCGGGCCGTTCGTGTTCCTGATCCAGTCCGCCGGCATCGAGGAGCAGTCCGCGCCCAAGCGCTTCATCCGCATCCTGCAGTCGGTGGAGATCCGTCAGGACGACAAGTGGGCCCGTATCGAGCCCTACGACGGGTTCCGGGTGTCCTTCAAGATCGACTTCAATCACCCCGTGTTCCGCTCCCACACCTCCTTTGCCTCCGTGGATTTCTCGACCACCTCGTTTCTGAGGGAAGTGGCGCGGGCCCGCACATTCGGGTTCATGCGTGATCTCGAGATGTTGCGCGATCGCCAGCTGGTGCTCGGAGGCAGCATGGATAACGCCGTGGTCCTGGACGACTACCGCGTGCTCAACGAGGACGGCTTGCGCTACGAGGACGAATTCGTCAAGCACAAGGTGCTGGATGCGATCGGCGACCTGTACCTGCTCGGACACCCCCTGATCGGGGCATTTTCCGGCTACAAGTCGGGGCACCATCTCAACAACCTGCTGCTCCGCGAACTGCTGGACCGTCCCGACTGCTGGGAGGAAGTGGTGTTCGAGGATCCGACTACCGCGCCGATTTCTTACCTGCATCCCGCCCAGGCCATCTGAGCGGTCCCCAATTCGTGCGGTCCGCCGGCCCCGCGATGGGGGCGCGGCTCGCCGCGCGTGCCTGCCGACTCAGGTGCGCTTCGGCGGCTTGCCGCTGCCCCGGATGATGGCCTCGATCTCCGGATCGCCGCTGTCCCTGGCGAACCGGTCCAGCGCCTGCCGGGCCGCGGGGGACAGGGGCCGCCGCGTGCGTTCCGGCGTTGTCCCTGCCGGCAGCGGCGCTACCCGCACCTCGAGTTCAGCGATGCCCGTCGTACCCGCCTCGGCCAGGTCCTGCAACAGTCGCTGGCTGTCCAGGCGCAGCCGAGCGGCGACGGCGGCGCTGGACGTGACCAGCACCAGCCGGGCCTCGTGCCGCACCGCGATCCGCGTCAGGGCAGCCAGTTCCGGAGCCAGCAGGCGACCCAGGACTTGCTCCAGGCGCTGGTACTCGCGGGCCCGGGCCAGCAGTTCGCCGAACCCGGCCCCGCGGGTGCGGAGCCACTCGTTGACCGGTCGCGCGCGGCGCGCTGGTGCATCCGGGGGTGACATGCATCAAGGGTACCCGCTGGCGGTGCCGGACGCCATGCCCGGCGCGGGTCGTGCGCGGCTGGCGGCCCTGCTGGCCGTCTTGTATCGTATGCCCTTAGACCCCAACTAGGACTCAGCGCGAGGGGGAGCGTGTCGTTGCCCCGGGGGACCGAACTTCTCTCATGCTCAATAAACTGATTACCAAGATCCTCGGCAGCCGCAACGAGCGCGTCATCAAGCGCATGGGCCGGCTGGTCCAGCAGATCAACGAGCTCGAGCCCGCCATGCAGGCGCTTTCCGACGAGCAGTTGCAGGCCCGCACGGGCGAGTTCCGGGAGCGCCACGCGCAGGGCGAGAGCCTGGAAGACCTGCTGCCGGAGGCATTCGCCTGCGTTCGCGAGGCGAGCGTGCGCAGCCTGGGGCTGCGCCACTTCGATGTGCAGTTGATCGGCGGCATCGTGCTGCACCGGGGCATGATCTCGGAGATGAAGACCGGCGAGGGCAAGACGCTGGTGGCGACCCTGGCCGTCTACCTCAACGCCCTCACCGGCAAGGGCGTGCACGTGGTGACGGTCAACGACTACCTGGCGCGCCGCGACGCGGAGTGGATGGGGCCGATCTACCGCGCGCTCGGCATCAGCGTGGGGGTGGTCATCCCGGGCATGAACGCGGCCGCCAAGCGCGCCGCCTATGCCTGCGACGTGGTTTACGCCACCAACAACGAACTGGGTTTCGATTACCTGCGCGACAACATGGCGTTCACCGTCGACCAGCGGGTGCAGCGCGACCTCCACTACGCCATCGTCGACGAGGTCGACTCGATCCTCATCGACGAGGCCCGCACGCCGCTGATCATCTCCGGGCCGGCCGACGAATCCCCGCAACTCTACGTGCGCATCAACAAGGTGATCCCGTCGCTCACCCGGGCGGAAAAGATTTCCGAGGAGGGCGAGGAAGATGTATTCGAGGGTGATTTCACCATCGACGAGAAGCAGAAACAGGTCTACCTCACCGAGGACGGCATGGCGAAGGTCGAGGAGTTGATGGTCCGGGCCGGGCTGCTGAAAGCCGATGACAGCCTGTACAACGCCAATAACCTCAACCTCGTGCACCATCTGAATGCCGGCTTGCGCGCGCATCACCTGTTCCACCGGGACGTCGACTACATCGTGCGCGACAACGAGGTGGTGATCGTCGACGAGTTCACCGGCCGCACGATGCCGGGCCGGCGCTGGTCGGACGGGCTGCACCAGGCGGTGGAGGCCAAGGAAGGCGTGCCCATCCAGCGCGAGAACCAGACGCTCGCCACCATCACCTTCCAGAACTATTTCCGGCTGTACGACAAGCTGGCGGGCATGACCGGCACGGCGGACACCGAGGCCTACGAGTTCCAGTCGATCTACGGGCTGGAGGTGATCGTGATACCGACCCACCGGCCGATGATCCGCGACGACCGCGACGACCTCGTGTTCCTGAAGGTGGAGGCCAAGTGGCAGGCGATCATCGAGGACATCAAGGACTGCGTAGAACGCGGACAACCCGTGCTGGTCGGCACCACTTCGATCGAAAACTCCGAACTGCTGGCCGGCAAGCTGGGCAAGCAGAAGATTCCCCACGAGGTGCTGAACGCCAAGCAACACGAGCGCGAGGCGCAGATCGTGGCCCAGGCCGGACGGCCGTCGGCCGTCACCATCGCCACCAACATGGCCGGGCGCGGCACCGACATCGTGCTGGGCGGCAGCCTGGACGCGGAACTGGCCGCCCTGGACGAGGGGGTGGACGACGACCAGCGTGCGCGCATCCGCGAGCAGTGGCAACAGCGACACGATGCCGTCATCGACGCCGGCGGGCTGCACATCATCGGCACCGAGCGGCACGAATCGCGGCGCATCGACAACCAGCTGCGCGGCCGCTCGGGCCGGCAGGGCGACCCGGGCTCGTCGCGTTTCTACCTGTCGCTGGAAGACAACCTGATGCGCATCTTCGCCTCCGACCGCATGTCCAGCATGATGCAGCGGTTCGGCATGAAGGAGGACGAGGCCATCGAGGCCGGCATGCTGAACCGCGCCATCGAGAACGCCCAGCGCAAGGTCGAGGCGCGCAACTTCGACATCCGCAAGCACCTGCTGGACTACGACAACGTCGCCAACGACCAGCGGCGCGTGGTCTACCAGCAACGCAACGACCTGATGGAGTCGGACGAGGTGCATGAAACCATGCTCGAGTTCCGGGCCAACGTGTTCGATGCCATCGTCAGCCAGTTCGTGCCGCCGGGCAGCATCGACGAGCAATGGGACCTGCCGGGCCTGGAGAAGGCGCTGGAGGGAGAATTCGGCATCTCCCTGCCGCTCACGCGGTGGCACGACAACGACGAGCTCGACAACGAGGAGGTCCTGCGCAGCAACATTTCGCAGGCGGTGAGCAATCACTTCGAGGCGCGGGAGGCACAGACCGGCACAGGGGTCATGCGCCATTTCGAGAAGGCCCTCATGCTGAACGTGCTCGATCAGCAATGGAAGGACCACCTGGCGAACATGGATTACCTGCGCCAGGGGATCCACCTGCGGGGCTATGCCCAGCGCCAGCCGATGCAGGAGTACAAGCGTGAGTCGTTCGAGATGTTCACCGAGTTCCTGGACAATGTGCAGCACGAGGTGGTGCGGATCCTGGCGCGGGTCCAGGTGCGTGCGGAGGAAGACGTGGCGGCGGTGGACGCCCAACGCCGCCAGGAGACCTCGATGCAGTTCCGTCATGACGAGGCATCGGCGGTGCCCGCTGGCGGCCAGGCAGGCCCCGAGCGCGAGCAGCCGTTCGTGCGGCAGGGGCGCAAGGTGGGGCGCAATGAGCCGTGCCCCTGCGGTTCCGGGCGCAAGTACAAGCAGTGCCACGGCAAGCTGAACTGACTGGGCGCCACGCCGATGCGGTGACCTGACCGGCGTGAGCCATTCCCTGCCCCGAAACTACGCCATCACCGGCCCGGCCGCCGATGTCGCCGAGTGGTGGCGGCGGTTCGAGCGGCTGGTGGACAGGGTGCCGGGCATGGTGCAGCTGCGATGCAAGGCGCTGGCGCTGGACGCCCTGCGCGAGCGCGCGGCGCGCGCCCAGGTCCTGTGCGCCGAGCGCGGCATCCCCCTGCTGCTCAATGGGCCGGCGGCGCTGGTCAGCGAACTGGGCCTGGCCGGGGTGCATCTCGGTACTGCCGCCCTGCTCGCCGCGGGCGAGCGGCCCCTGGGTCGCGAGTTTCTGGTGGGGGCCTCCTGCCACTCGGCGGCGGAGTTGCGGTGTGCCGCGGAACTCGGCGCCAGTTTTGCCTGCCTGTCGCCGGTGTTTTCGACCCGCAGCCACCCGCAGGCCCAGCCACTGGGCGTGGAAGGCCTGCGCACCCTGGTCGCGCAGACGCCCTTGCCGGTGTTCGCGCTGGGCGGTGTCGGGCAGGCCGATCGGGAGCGGCTGATCGAGGCCGGCGCGCACGGGATAGCCGGTATCTCGGCCTTCTGGGGCTGAGGCGCGCGCTTACTCCTGGCCCGCGTTGGCCAGCGCCAGGTACTGCCGGTGCAGCTCGGCCACCCGCTCCAGTGTCGCCGCCAGCGAGCCGGAATTGTCGATGAGGTCGTCGGCGATCGCCAGCCGTTCCGCGCGGGTGGCCTGGGCGCGCAGAGCGGCGTCCGCCTCGCTCTTGCTGGCCCGGTCGCGATGCGCGAGGCGCTCGCGCTGCACCTCGGGGGGCACGTCGACCACCAGCACGCGATCGATCCCGGGTCCCCGGCCAAACTCTGCCAGCAGCGGAATGACCAGCACGCAGTATGGCGCCTCGACCTCACCGATCTGGCGGCGGGCCTCGTCCAGGATTTCGGGGTGCATCAAGGCTTCGAGCTGGCGGCGCTTCTCCTCGTCGGTGAAGATCAGCTGGCGCAGACGGCGGCGCTTCAGGCGTCCATAAGCATCCAGCAGCTCCTTGCCGAACGCACCCACGATCGAGGCCAGCAGTGGCGTTCCGGGTTCCACCAGGTCACGCGCAATGACGTCGGTGTCGATAACGGGCACGCCCAGACGCGTGAACTCGCCCGAGACGGTCGATTTGCCGGACGCGATTCCACCCGTGAGGACGACGACGTAAACCGGTTGCGCTCTCCCTTGCGGCATGCTCCTGCTATCCCAATCCGCTGAACCGCAGCCAGCCCATGACGATGGGCTCACCCCAGATTAGCGCAATCCAGCCGGCTGCGGCAATGTAGGGGCCGAACGGCATGGGCTGATCCTTCCGGTGGCGCCGCAGGGCCAGCAGCGCGAGTCCGACGACCGCCCCGACCACGGACGACAGCACCAGCACCAGGGGCAGCATCTGCCAGCCCAGCCAGGCGCCCAGCGCCGCCAGCAGCTTGAAATCACCGTAGCCCATACCCTCCTTGCCGGTCAGCAGGCGAAACAGGTGGTAAATAGACCACAGCAACAGGTAGCCAGCCGCGGCGCCGATGATGCTGCTGACCGGGTCGGTGAACACCCCGAGCAGACTCAGCAACAGGCCGGCCCACAGCAGTGGCAAGGTCAGATTGTCGGGCAACAACTGGTGATCGAAATCGATGCCGGCCAGCGCCACCAGGAACGCGGTGAGCACCAGGGCCGCCAGGCACTGCAGGGTGGGGCCGAAGTGCCAGCCCACGAGCAGGAACAGTGACGCGGTCAACAGCTCCACCAGGGGGTAGCGCAGGGAAATCGCCGCACCGCACCCGGCGCACCTGCCTCTCAGTGCCAGGTAACTGAGCACCGGGACATTCTCACGGGCCCGGATGGGGCGACCGCAGCCCGGGCAGCGCGAGCGGCTGAAGACCAGGTCGGGCGGCGGCGCATCATCCGCGGCCTCGAGTTCGAGCAGTTCCCGGCACTGTCCTTTCCAGTCGTGTTCGAGCCGCGCAGGCAGGCGCAGTATGACCACATTGAGAAACGAACCGAGCAGCAGCCCAAAGACGACCGTCCCGGTCAGGAACAGGGGCGGGTGCTCGGCCAGCAGCGCGAGCATCAGTGGGTCAGATGACGGCCGCCATCTTGAAGATGGGGAGGTACATGGCGATCACCATGGTACCGACCACGACGCCGACGAACACGATAATGGCCGGCTCCAGCAAGCTGCTCAGCGCATCCACGGCATTGTTCACTTCTTCCTCGTAGGCCTCGGCCACCTTGATCAGCATGTGGTCCAGCGAACCGGACTCCTCGCCGATGGCCGCCATCTGGATGACCATGTTGGGGAACACGTCGGTCTGCTGCATCGCCAGCTGCAGTTGGTGACCCACCGCCACGTCCTCCCGAACGCGCGCGGCCGCATCGTTGTAGACCTGGTTGCCGGTCGCGCCGGATACGATCTTCAGCGCGTCCACCAGCGGCACGCCGGCCGCGAACGTGATGGCCAGGGTGCGGCAAAAGCGCGCAATCGCGGCTTTCTCCAGGATGGCGCCTACAATCGGTAGCTTCAGCGATACACGGTCGAGCCAATGCGCGAACGGCCGCGAGCGCTTCTTGAGGGTTACCAGGCTCGAGATCACCACGATGAGGCCGATCAGCAGCCCGAAGCCGTTGGACCGCAGCCATCGACTCACGCTCACCACGGCCTGCGTGAAGGCCGGCAGATCCGCCCCGAAGTTCGCGAAAATCCCTTCGAACTGCGGAATGACATAGATCAGCAGGATGGCGGAAACGATGATGGCGACCGCGATCACCGCGGCCGGGTAGTACAGCGCCTTCTTGATCTTGCCCTTGATGCTCTCGATGCGTTCCTTGTAGGAGGCGATCTCATCGAGCACGGTATCCAGCACGCCGGCGCTCTCACCGGCCTTCACCAGGTTCACATACAGCTCATCGAACTGGCCCGGGTGCGCGCTCAGCGCCTCGAACAGGCTGCCGCCCGATTCCACGTCGGACCGAATGCGGTTCACCATGTTGCGCATGCGGGGATTCTTGACGCCACCCGCAATGATCTGAAACGCCGTCACCAGGGGCACGCCGGCTTTCAGCATGGTCGCCAGCTGGCGACTGAAGACAGCGATGTCCTTGGGTCTGATACGGTGGCCGGCGCCCCCGAACAGGGGCTTGGGTTTTTTCCGGACCCGGATCGGGTTGATGCCCTGGCGCCGCAGTTCGGCCCGGACCAGGCTGGGGTTGGCGGCAACCTGCTGCCCCTTGAGCTTCACCCCGCGCTTGTCGCGGCCCTCCCACAGGAATGTGACGCTTTCAGCCTGCACGACCGCCATGGCTTAATCCTTGGTGACCCGATTGATTTCGATGAGGTCCGTGATGCCCTCGGCCACCCTGTTGAGGGCGGAGCGGCGCAGGTCATTGATCTTCTCCGCGCGCGCCTCCTGCGCGATGCGGATGGCGTTGCCCTCCTCCAGGATGATGCGCGCGATGTTGTCGGAGATCGGCATCACCTCGAAGATGCCGGTCCGTCCCCGGTAGCCGTCGTTGCATTCGCTACATCCACCCGGTTTGAACAGCTCCAGGCCCTTCAGTTCATCTTCCCCGAAGCCGGCTTGCAGCAGGGCCTCGGGGGGCAACTCGTCCTGCACCTTGCACTTGTGCAGTTTTCGCACCAGGCGCTGGGCCATGACCAGGTTGACGGCGGAGGTGATGTTGTAGGTCGGCACGCCCATGTTCATCAGTCGCGTGATCGACTGCGGCGCATCGTTGGTGTGCAGGGTCGACAGCACCAGGTGCCCGGTCAGGGCGGCCTTGATCGCGATCTCGGCGGTCTCCAGGTCGCGGATCTCGCCGACCATGATGACGTCCGGGTCCTGGCGCAGGAACGAGCGCAGCGCGCGGGCGAAGGTCATGCCCTGCTTGAGGTTCTGCTGCACCTGGTTGATGCCCTGCACCCGGATTTCGACCGGGTCCTCGACGGTGGAGATGTTGCGACCCTCCTCGTTGAGCAAATTGAGCGCGGTGTAGAGCGTCACGGTCTTGCCGCTGCCGGTGGGCCCGGTCACGAGGATCATGCCGTAGGGCTTGGCGATGGATTTCTCGTACTGCACACGCTGGTCCGGCTCGAATCCCAGGCCTTCGATGCCCAGGCGCGTGGCGGCGGAGTCCAGGATGCGCAGCACCACTTTCTCCCCATGGAGGATGGGACAGGTGCTGACGCGGAAATCGATGGACTTGGCGCGTGATACGCTCAGCTTGATGCGGCCATCCTGCGGTATGCGCTTCTCGGCGATATCCAGGCCGGCCATCACCTTGAGTCTCGAGGCCAGACGCCTGGACATTTGCACCGGCGGGCTGGCGACGCCCTTCAGCACGCCATCCAGGCGATAGCGAATGCGGTAGAGCTTCTCGTAGGGCTCGAAATGGATATCGGACGCGCCCTTGCGGATCGCATCGAGCAGCACCTTGTTGATGAAGCGGACCACCGGTGTCTCATCGACCGCCGGATCCGCGGATTCATCCTCGGACTGGTCCGCCTCCAGCTTGAAACCGACATCTTCCAGGCCTTCCTCTTCGAAGTCGTCGAATTCCGTATGGGTCGCCTCCAGCGCGCGCTCGATGGCGCTTTCCAGCTGGTTGGCAGCCACCAGGATCGGCTCGACGTGAAAGCCGGAACTGAAGGAGATTTCGTCGATCAGGTCGTGGTTGGTTGGATCCGGCACACCCACGAACAGGGTGTTGCCGCGCAGGTACAGCGGCAGGGCGCGATGTTTCTGGATGAGTTTTTCATCGACCAGCGACATCGGTGCGTTGGCGATGTCGAAGGCGGTCACGTCCAGCAGCGGGACGCCGTATTCCTCGGACGCGAGGGTGGCCAGCACCTCGAGATCCAAGCCATCCTCGCCGATCAACCAGGCCAGCACGGTGCGCCCTTTCTTGGCGGCCTTGTCGTGCGCTTCCAGGGCGGCCTGCTCGTCCAGCAGGCCCTCGGCGACCAGCCGCCGGGCGAATCCATGCAGGTGGCTGGAGACTTTCAGCTCAGTGCTCATCAGCGGGTCACTCCTTGTTCCCGCGTATATTATACGAACAGGTTACCATCAGATTGCAACTGTCAGATGATACAGGGAAATTTCTCGGCGCGACGGGGGAGCCGTGTCGGCGCCGCCGGCGCTCATCGCCAGTGGTGCGAGGGGACTGGGGCCCCGGCAGGGCATGTTTCATCAATATTCATCCGCTCGTCCTAACTGGACCACGCCATCCAAAGGGCGTTGTCCGCCGCGCTGTGGCCGGGTCTTCGCCCGGCGTTCCCTGCAACCAGAACGGGCAATCACTTCCCCTGCCGGCTATTGTAGTTGAGGGAGCGGAGTGGTGCAAATTGAGGGTGGATTTTGTATCTATCTGAACATGAAAGAAAAAACCCCTGCGAGGCTGGGGTTTTCTCTTTTCTGGAACTGTGGGATCGTGCAAATATTCAAGTATCGATGGTCCTGCATTGCGACGGCAGGTATTTCAGCTGGTCGGCTGCCGTTCCCCCCGGCTGACAATCCCAGTCGATACCGGCTTCAATGTTCGTATCATTGGGTATCATGCGCACCTCGGTGGTCGACGCCAAGGCGGGGTCGATCTGGCCCTCATCGAGGTTGACGGTGAATTCCCCGTTGCCATCATAGTCGGTCGGCAGACAGTAGTAGGTGTCACCCGTCGTGTTGCCGATGCCCGCTTCGTTGGCGTCATTGGGCCAGCGCCCTTCGGACTCGCGGAATTCGGATACCGCCAGCTTGGTCACGGCCGCGTTGTTCACGCACTCGGCGATCTTGGAGCGGATGGTGTAGTCGTTGTAGGCCGGAACCGCCAGCGCGACCAGGATGGCCACGATCGCGATCACGATCATCAGTTCGATCA
>JABAOE010000301.1_pt1 | contig 42641 bp, 41 predicted proteins | sample 7062141 | NCBI WGS metagenome assembly JABAOE01 (sample SAMN14538627, study PRJNA623070) | marine sediment metagenome | biome: marine biome [ENVO:00000428]; feature: marine pelagic biome [ENVO:01000023]; material: deep marine sediment [ENVO:00002113] | place: India: Gulf of Khambhat ...
CCCGGCGTTGACGATACCCATGTCCATGCCCGCCTGGATGGCGTGATACAGAAAGGCGGAATGCATGGCTTCCCGAATGATGTCGTTTCCGCGAAAGGAAAAGGAGAGGTTGCTCACACCCCCGGAGATATGGCAGCGGGGAAAGAGCTCTTTGATTTGCTTTGCCGCTTCGATGAAATTGATGGCGTAATCGTTGTGTTCCTCGATACCCGTGGCCACCACCAGGATGTTCGTGTCGAAAATAATGTCGCTTTCGTCGAAGCCGATTTCTTCCGTCAGGATTTTGTGACAGCGCTTGACCACCCGGAGCCGGTCTTCGACGCTGGTGGCCTGTTTTTCCTCGTCAAAGGCCATGACGATCACCGCCGCGCCGTACTGCTTCACCAGACGCGCCCGCCGCTTGAACTCCTCTTCGCCCTCCTTGAGGGAGATGGAGTTGACCACCGACTTTCCCTGGACGCACTTGAGTCCCGATTCGATGACATCAAAGTTTGAACTGTCGATGACGATAGGAACGTGGGCAACGTCCGGCTCCGCGGCGATGTAGTTGAGAAACTCCTGCATGGCCTTGACCGAGTCGAGCATCCCTTCATCCATGTTGACATCGATCAGGTTGGCGCCATCCGCGATTTGTTCCCGAGCTACGGAGAGGGCCTCTTCGTACTTTTCTTCCCGGATCAACCTGGCGAATTTCCGAGAGCCCGCCACATTGGTGCGTTCGCCGATCATGATGAAATTGGACTCCGGCCGGATGGTGAGCTCCTCCAGTCCGCTCAGGTGGGTGAACCCGTCGGGCTCGGGAGGCTTTCGAGGCTTGGCGCTGCGTACGGCTTCGGCGATGGCGGCGATGTGCTCCGGCTTTGTGCCGCAGCAACCCCCCAGGAGATTGACCCATCCCTCCTCCACCCAGTTCTTCAGGGCGTTCGCCAGTTCGCCCGGACCCATATCGTAGCCGCCGAATTCGTTGGGTAGCCCCGCGTTGGGGTAGGCAAACACCGGCCTGGGGGATAGACGCGCGAGCTCTTCCACATGAGGGCCCATGAGGTCCGGTCCCAGAGCACAGTTCATTCCCACCGCGGTCAGGTCGGCGTGGGACACGGATGCAAGGAAAGCTTCGAGGGTCTGTCCTGAAAGGGTGCGCCCGCTTCTGTCCGTGATCGTCACGGACGCAAATACGGGTATACGGGTGTTGCGCTCTCGAAAGAGATTTTCGATGGCGAACAGGCAGGCCTTGAGATTGAGTGTGTCGAAAGTCGTCTCCGGGAGGAGAAGATCGACATCGCCGTCCAGCAGTCCCCGAACCTGGTCGGAATAGGCTTGAACCAATTCGTCGAAGGTGACGGCCCGAAATGCCGGATTGTTGACATCCGGTGAGAGTGAAGCCGTCCGGTTTGTGGGGCCGATGGCGCCGGCCACCAGTCGGGGTCGGTCGGGTGTTTTCCGGCTGGCATCGTCCGCGGCACCCCTGGCAACCTTGGCCGCGGCGACATTGATATTGTAAGCCTCCGCCTCGAGTCCGTAGTCCGCCAACGAGATCGCGTTGGAGTTGAACGAGTTGGTTTCGATGATGTCCGCGCCGGCCTTGAGGTACTCCTGATGGATCTTCTCGATGGCTTTCGGCTGAGTTACCGAAAGCAGATCATTGCATCCCTTGAGAGGCCGGCTATGGTTGGCGAATCGCTTGCCACGAAAATCCTTTTCATCCAGTTGGAGTGCCTGGATCATGGTGCCAGTGGCGCCATCGAAGAGGAGAATTCTCTCGGAGATGAGATCTTGGATTTGCTTTGTGGTGTCTCCCATCACGAACCATTTGACTGTAGATCAGGTTTATTTTAGCATAATCCCCGCGGATCACTAGTGTAAGCCGAGGCTTGGTGAAATGACAACTATAGGTTACGTGGCTTTTATTGAATTGATTCAGATTCTTTCATTAATTCTCTCAAGGAGGCGAAGCGATGTCGGATTCAGCCAATTACACCATGGAACAGTTTATCGAGGATGCCAAAAAGGTCTTTGCTAGCACCGAGGACCCACGAGCGCAAGCGGGTGGCATTGCCAAGCACATGGAGAAGCTGCTGGCGTCGCCGACGCTTCCTGACGAGATCAAAAAGCGCGCCGCAGGCCGCACAGGGCGCATCGATCTCCACGTGGATCCCCAGTACGGTCACCCGGGACCCGGGTTTTGTCTTATGACGTCTCTTCCCGATCCTAAAGGTGAGGGAGGGTCACGGGAGCGCTATCCCCATGACCACGGCGCCTCGTTTGTCGTTTATGGTGTCTACAAAGGGGCCACGCAACAAATCAAGTTCCGCTGGACCTGTCCGGAAGGCGGCAATCGCAGTGAGCCGGAGTTGAAGGAATACGACCGCTTTACCCAGAACACGGGTCAGGCCGCCTTCTTTCTCCCTGGCGAGATCCACATGACCGGTACGGTGGGAGGCGAACGCAGCAGCATCATCCGGCTCGAGGCGCAGAAGCTCGACCGTGTAAAACGACACGCCTACAAGGCCAAAGGCGCAAATGTCGTATTGATGTAATAGTTAGGTTGAGATACGTCGAGCGTTAGTTACGAGTCGGAAACGAGTAGGTCCACGATCTCGTGAAATTTCACAGCGGTCTTCATTGAGCCGAAGTTGAAGCTCTGCTCGATCTGGAGCTCCTCGTCGGCAACCCCCAAGATTTTGCCTTCACGTTCGACGCCATCCTTCATCATAATCTTGACCCACCGGCCCGTATAGGACTTTATCTTTTCCACGTCGATTCGGCTGTAGGTTATTTTTTTTGGTTCTTTTATAATGGGCACCTGGCGTCGAGGACGTCTTCTCACCGGTGCCACGGTCTCCGTAACTTCGGGTTCCGGTTTCTTGGCAACCACGACTTTAGGCTTGGTAATATCCACAAACTTTCCGGCCTGGTCCGTATAGCCGGCCATTGTCGTTTTCCATTTCCCCTGGGCTTTATCCGATAATACAGTTATCGTTTTCATTCCCTTGTTCCCCTTGACACGCATCAGGAATACGGCTTTCCCACGGTCGCCGAGATTGGCAAACATGCCGGTAAAGAACCAACCGATTTTGACCGGCTTGCCCAATTCTTCCCGGACGCGCTCATTGGTTTGCAAGTATTGCTGGGCGGATTGGTAGGCCTCGGAGTCTTTGAGGAACATTCTCGTGCCGATGGACACTCCCACAAGCAGGACTATGCTGATCACCGCTACAGTGGCGAAGAGATTGGTTCTAACCAATTGCTTTCGAGCAATTTCCGTCGTGCCTACAGGGGTGGACTTTGGTCTGATGACGTAAGTGCTGGCAATTTTGTCGTGCCAGGCCTGTTTATTTTTATCTATTGCGATCCAGAGAAATCCGAGCCCCAGCCCCAGTAGCGAGAACATGGACGCCACTTGCCTCACTGCAATCTGTTGAATCGTTGGATTGGCTCCATTGGTGGATATGATTTTCATTTGGAGGAGGTAATAGCCCAAGGTAAACCCCAGGGCGTACTTAAGCCCGATCATGTAGCCGAAAAAAATTACCACTTTGACGATTGCGGTGGTGACGGTGGATGAGAAGCTTATGAAGACAAAGAAGAAGCCGAGTAATAGGCAATCGATTAAACTGGCAAGCCCGCGCTTGACGTAGGTGCCGTATTGATTGCGAACGTAGACATTATGTTCCATGAATCTTATTCACGCACATCGGCGATGCTATGAACGGGGACGCGAACCGATATGCTGCCGTATTCGTAATCCTGTTCGAGGTGAACAATCTGATCTTTGACGTCGACGATCCTGCCTTCCCGTTGTAGACCGTCCTTCATCATGAGAATCACCCACTGACCTTTGTAGTCTTTGAGTGCCTGGAAGTTGATCTTTCGACTGCCAGCTTGCCTTGAGTTTCTTCGCGCCAGTTCCTGTTCTTTCAGCCGCTGCTCCTGTTCTCTCTGGCTTCTCAGGAGCTCTTTCGATTCATTCAATATTCCGGAGAGCTCTTCGATACTTGTTTTGGTGTCTGCCGGCCTTGGTGCTTCAACCACCTGGGGGGTCTCGATCCGTTTCGGTTTGTCCTCTTTCGAGTGATAGGTCTTTACGTAATAGCCGCCTCCCAGGAGAATAAGGACGAGAGCGATCTGTTTGAGGGGTAGTCTGAAAGGATGCCTCCGGGCTTCCTCTTCTTCCGTTGGAATTCGGAACTTTGGTCGTGCCGCCGTAGGATCGGCGCCGGCGGCTCCGGCGCCCGCAACGGCACCACCAGCCGCAACCGTTCCACTGCCCCCGACCTGGACGCCGTATTCTATCTTTTCCGTTGCAGCATCGTCCTCAGGCTCAGGGACATCGACATAGGTTTCCTCGGAGGTCGAGTCAGAATAGTACTGCTCTTCACCCTCCGGCGGGGTCTCAGGGGTGTAGTAGGTCTCTTCCTCCTCCCTGCTTTCAGGTGGCACAGTGGCGAATGTCTCGCCTTCGTACTCCAGGCTATCCGTAGCCTCGTTTTCTGTGTTTTCGTCTTCCGACTTCTTGTTTTCGTCTTTGAACTTAAAATCCATTGATCCCACCCGGTCTTGAAAATTTTGTTTGTGTGTCAGCTGAGTCGCGTAAGCCAGGTCAGCTTGCCATTCTCCTGTTAATTTTTGGTTTTTGCCCGTTGCAGGTAGGGCAGGGCTCGCCCCGATAAGGGGCAGAAATCATGCCAATGAGGGATCAGCCTATGAAATCGGATAAAAGCGTCTATGTTTCAATAGCTTACGCGGCTTTAAGGGATGTGGGTCAGGTGTGTACACACGTAATATTATGGCTCTTTTGATCAAGTTTGCCCCTCCATCTGTCAAATTATGTACCACCCAAAATCTAATAATTCTGGGTAGAAGCAGGGCAAAGCACAATGGAAACAGAATGCCGTAGTGATGGCAGGGGAAGCCCATTGCGAGCAGCTAAGACGGGTTCCTTACCCTGACGCCTGAACACGACGTCCTAATAGGGATCTGATCGGCATAAATGTTTTAAACATAATAAACGCTTTGAACTCTCTTTCGTCTTGAACGATTTGAACCATCTCCAAGGTTTGAACGATTTAAACTGCCTTTTAAATTCGGCATGAATTTGGCACACGGATTGCCAGGCTAATATCCAAATCGGACAGTTGGGCCGTGTGCGGCTGCAAAATGAGTAGTCTTTTAAAGGGTTCTGTAAACGCAGGAAACGGATGCGGTCCGCAATGAGGAAGGAGAGCGTAACACTATGAGACGATTAACTATATTTTTTGTGGTTCTTGCGGCGGTGCTGGTATTGACCGAAACGCATGCTTTCGCGCAGCGTAACTACGGAGGAGGTGGGAGAATGCGGGAGACACCCGCAATGCGGGGAAGAGGGTGGCAGAATAATGAGAGAAAAGCCAATCAGCGGAATGTCCGTTCGAGGGGAAGGGAATCCAGGAGTACGGTCTACGAAAACGGGAGAAAGTCTTATGACGAGCTGCTTAGCCGAAACGAGAAGTTGTCTGCCAGATTGCAGGGGTTACTGGGCGACCGAGATCTTAATGAATCGGCTGCCGGATTCAAAAATCTTGGTCAGTTCATTGCGGCAGCCCATGTTTCGAAAAACCTGGGGATTAATTTTGATGAATTGAAAAACGAAATGACGAATCCGGACTCGCCGAAGAGCCTGGGTAAAGCGATCCGTCAACTACGGCCGGATGTCAGCGCGTGGAAGGAAAGCAGAAGAGCCAACAAACAGGCTAAAAAGGATCTGAAAGAAACCTCGGATTAATTGTCCGGCTTTCACGACTAGAACTTTTTTAGCATTGAGCGGTTTGAACGATTTGAATTTCCCCAATGATTGAACGACTTGAACTAATTGAACGATTTAAACACGCAAAGCGTTCTTACCACCAAGACCAAAATTCCACCCTTAAATACCGCGTAAATCGTCGGGTCATAATGTCGATAAGACGGCGCTCGCCAACGTAAATCTTGGCGTTGCCCGTCATGTCAGGCTTCAGCAGGAGGGCAGGGTTTTTGATCCGTGTGCTTACACGGATGGTCTTCTGCATCAGCGGGTTCTCCTGCTCGGTGACCGCCGGCGCTATGGACGTGACTTTGCCATAGAAGTTCTTTTCCGGATAGGCCCTGACCTTGAGGAGAACGTCTTGGCCGACCGTAACATCCCCGATCTCCTTTTCTGGAATGGAGATCTCTGCGGTGACCGTCGTGAGATCATAGACCTCCGCGATGAGATCGCCTTCCTTGACATGCTGGCCGAGCTTTTCTTTGAGCTTGGGAGTGGTGACAACACCCGTGATGGGACTCAATACCCTGGCTAGACGTACCTTCTCCTCGAGGTGATCTTTCTCTGCGTTTAGCCGGGCGACCTCCGCTTGTGTCGCCTCGATTTCTTCAGGCCTGCTTCCCGCCATGAGAACACTCAGGCGTCCCTTCGCCTCGTCCAGCTCCTTTTCGGCGACCGCGGGGGATGGGGTACGCCGGCTGCCAACACCAGTTTAGCCACAGTAACGTCCTCAGCTGAGGTAGCAGTTTCTAATTGTAATTTGTTCCGGGCAGCGGGTTGGCCACGGCTTCTTCTAGCGTTTTCGCACGGCTCCATTCGGAAGCCGGCCGGCTCTTCCCGTCCGAACCAATCTGGTCCATGGCGGCGTAGATCTCGATATTGAATCCATCGGGATCGACAAACTCCACTCCGGGATTGCCCCCTGGACCACGGCGGCCTTCGTAGATGATCTTGACGTTATTGGCTTTCAGGAAGTCACGGATCTTGAAAAGCTCCGATACTGTAGCGACCTCGAGGGCGCAATGGTGAAAACGGACCTTGCCGGCCTCGGGCAGCTCGTTTTTCTCTTTTGCCGGAGCCAGGGCGATGGTGTGGTGGTCCGTTGCATTGTAAAGAAAGACCATGCCGTTTTCGTTCTTGTCCGACACTTTGAAGCCCATGATTTCCGTCCAAAACTTGGTTGACCGCTCAATATCGCTGACCTGAAAGACGACATGACCGAGTTTTCGGATTTTGATGGGAGACTTATTCGCGGCCTGGTTTGACATAGATTCTCCTTTTCTGAATTTGCCTGTTTTTCAGTTGTGTCCCTTTAATCACTCTGCGCAACTGCCGTCAATCTAACTTCTTAACATGAATCGCCCACCAACTTAAGCGGCTTGGTCTGACGGGCTCCCGTGATGTCCAAACTGCCCCAAATATGTTATAAATCTCCGAATTTTAAGTGAGGGTTACCAAAAAATATGCGAATTTCAATTCTTGCCGTACTTTTTGCTGTGTCTGTATTTTCCCTGGCCTATGCCGATAGTGGCGTGGTTACAGTTGGCAGCGTTCACAGTGTAAAAAGAACTGCGGACAGGCTCGAGGCTGCCTTGAAGGCAAAGGGAATGACGGTCTTTGGCCGGATTGACCATGCGGAAGGAGCAAAATCGGTTAACAAGACGCTCAGGCCCACAGAGCTTATTATATTCGGCAATCCCAAAATCGGTACGGTCCTGATGCAATGCAAGCAGAGCGTGGCGATCGATCTCCCGCAGAAGGCTCTCGTTTGGGAGGATGACAAGGGGCAGGTGTGGTTGAGCTATAACAACCCGGCCTATCTTGCCGACCGGCACGAAATCGGGGAATGCAAAGAAGCACTGACGAAAATAAAAAAGGCGCTCCAGAATTTCGCTCGTGCCGCAACCAAACCCTGAAGAATTTCTTATCCTAGGGCTGCAGGTGAGACTGCATGAACTGGTCCAATCGCGTGCGGACGTCGGGAGGAATATCTTCCCGTTGCAGACTCTGTCCCAGATCCATCGTGTCGCGGTAGCTTGTTAAAAACTGCCAGCAGTTTGTGCAATCGGCGATATGGGATTCAAATGCCTGGCGCACGGGCCGATCCAGAGTCCCTTCAACATAATTGATAACGAGATCCACGATATTTCGGCAGAGAAGCCGGTCAGGCTTGGGCCAGGTCCATCGATCGGGTCCCGAGACGAAATAAAACAAGGCTGCGGCCAGTAACCCGAGCTCTCTCTTGGTGGAGTCCAGTCCTGAGAAAAGCCCTTTGGCGAAGATGTTCACGGGCAGCAAGGTCAGCATCCAGATCGCAACAACAACCATTACCCAGCGGGGGAGTACTCCTACTGCAAGGAGCGCACCGACGACGAACACCAACAGGGTAGGTAGAGTATTGTTTAGGTGGTTGCTAAAGACACCACCGGGAAAGAGGGCAGACGCGACGAGCGTATAGGCTAAACTCAACCGGGCAATGAGCAGTACCAAATCTTTGCGCTCGGCGAACATGAAAGGTTTATTCAATACCTTACGATCGAGACTCCAGCTCGACGCCCCGCTCAGAGCCACGGCTAGACAAAGTCCCATCAAGGCGATGTCACGGCTCAAGCGTATTTCTCCCACCACAGGGTTGGCTACGGTGAAGGACCAGAACATCAAACCCATGGTAACCGCTACCATGGGGGTAAAAATACCCAGGATCATTACGATCCCCATGACCATCTCCATCCAACCCTGAATCTGAAGGAAAGACGCGATGGAGATGCCGAGTATGTCGGTTATCTTTTCGGCAAAAAAAGGGGAAATCCAACCTTTGGCGGGGTTGATGTAGCCTTGAGCCAGGGCCTCATGTCCGGCGACACCGAACAGAGTCGGAAACGCTAGCTTTGAACCACCAATGAAAAAAATCACCCCCAGGGCGGCCCGGAGGATAGTGATCAAGTGGTCCGACTGCATTCCTTTCCAAAAGCGTGCGTCCAGTAACATGGTACGTTCCCTCCCCGTATTAGTCTTTTTTCTTTCTTCGCTCGGTGAAGTAGTCATCCAGCACCTTGCGCAAGAACAATCGCGCCCTGTGCAGGCGCGTTTTGACGACACCGACGCTGACGTCCAAAGTAGTGGCGATCTGCTGGTGTGGAAGCCCTTCGATTTCAGCCAGGACATAGACTTCTTGATACGTCTCCGGGAGATCCTTGATGGTGTTGCTCAACAAGGTGAGGGCTTCGTGTCGGAGCACCGTGTTTTCCGGCGATAGTTCCCAATCCACTAATTCATGTCTGAAGGCCCCTTCCTCGGTGAACTGTGAGTCCATCGAATCCAGTAGATCCTCCCGTGACCTGGAACGCGCCCGAAGCCGCATGAGTGCTGTGTGAAGCACAATTCGGTACAACCAGGTGGTCAAGGCCGCGTGGCCATTAAAGGTATGGATCTTTTGATACACCTTGAGAAACGTCTCCTGCAGAACTTCTTCGGTTTCGTCCTGACCCACGATGCGCAAAGCTGTGCGATACATCATCCCGCCATGCTGAGTGATGATGGATTCTAAGGCCTTGGGGTCCTTCCGCTTTAAGGCCTCGACCAGTTCTGCTTCACTGGGCATCCGGATTGCCCCCATATGATTGTTAGATGCCAATCTCGACGGAAGGTTACAATAAGACTGCGGAAAAAAGTTAATGAGATTGCAAATGCCGCAGTAAATTGATACGGCAAACTTCCTAGCACTAAGATGGCGTCACGTTGGTCGATATCCTTTAGGAGGTAGAATCATGAGTAAGACGACGCTTTATGAACGCTTAGGCGGTTACGATGCCATCGCGGCGGTTGCCAACGATCTGTTGCCCCGATTAAAGGGGGACCCGCAACTCGGGCGCTTTTGGGCGCACCGCGGGACCGATGGCGTGGAGCGGGAAAAGCAACTGTTGATCGATTTCCTGAGTGCTAACGCGGGTGGTCCCATGTACTATACCGGGAGGGATATGAATACCGCGCACAAGGGAATGAGGATAAGCGAGAGTGACTGGGTTGCGGCGCTGGGTCATGTCAAGGCCACGCTGGTGAAATTCAAGGTCCCTTAGGCTGAACAGAACGAGGTAATCGCGTTCATAGAAAGTACGAAATCTGACATTGTAGAAGTGTGATCCCCAGCGTGCGGATCAGGTTACACCACTGACAGTATTGATTATTTTTTGGTTGCAGACTCCTACTGTTTCTTGGGTTCGTAGCGCGTTAACCCTTACTTTTCGGAGGCATCATGTTCGACAAATTCTACTGGTTCTTTTCCCATCTTGGTCTCATGGGCGTGACGGCAAGTTTTATTTTCGGCTTCCGGCACGATCCCCAGGCACCTTTTGAGAACGTTTACTTTAATGTGGCGATATACGCAGTTTTTATCGTGGTGCACATCATCATGACGCTTCCATTTTTCAAGCGGCTGGTATTCGGTCAGCCCGAGGGGACCCCCTTCGAAAGACGAATCTATATTACCGTGTCCATTGTGACCTGGTTGGCGGTTTATGTTTTTCACAAGGCCGTGCCCGGATTTGGATTCACCATGCCCTTTGTTGTGCAGTTCGTAGGACTCTGTGCCGTTTTACTTTCTTTCTTTGCGTTTTTTGAGTTTGCCAACTTTTCGGTCCTGGGCAGTTTACTGGGTGTGCCGGGAACAGAGCTTTCCCACACCACGGGTACCGAGACACCGTTACTGACCGAGGGGCCATACGCTACGGTGAGGCATCCCATGTACCGAGCGTTCTTTTTTTTGGCGTTCTCGTCTTTACTGATCCACCCCAACACGGCGCAGCTTTTGTTTGCCGTGATGGTGAGCGCCTCGTTCATTGGTTTCGTTCCTTTCGAGGAGCGCCGGTTAATCAATGCTCGCGGAGACGATTACCGCGAATATATGAGAAAGACTCCTTATCGGGTCTTTCGAGGGATTTGGTAAGGGGGATGGGAAGTGGCTCAAAGCCATGGGCGGATGCCCGTGGCTTTGAGTGCCGTTCTCCGATTCTTAGGAATACTGGTGGGCGCTGTCGAACACTTCCATGGGCCGCCCGCGCCAGGGAGATGCCTTGGCGGCGTCGCTGATGCAAACCACAGGGCAATGCGCCATACGGGTCAATGCATCAGAAATGCTGGATGAGAAGACCCGCGACAGGATTCCTCTGTGTTTCTTGGTTACGACGATGAGATCGAAATCATTCCCAGCGGCGTATTGCACGACCTCGTTCGCCACTTTCCCCAGGCTCACTTCTGTCCGCCACTGTAGCTGGCTGAGCTGGCTTTCAAAGTTGTGGCCAATGAAGTTATTGAGCTTGGAAGCCTTCTGCCCGAAGAGCTTGTCAACGACGAGCTCTGAAGCCTGATTGTGCCTGACGCTGTCCTGGAAGATCGCCGCCATTTCATGGATCTCGCTTACCGGAATCTCCGCTACGTGGAGAAACACCAACTCCGCATGGTTTTGCTGAGCCAGGGAGATAGCGTAAGCCACACCGGCTTTTGACTCACTGGAGAAATCCACCGGGCATAAAATTTTTCGAATCATCTGTGGGTGGGCGTCTCTCACGACCAGTGTGCGACCATCCATCTGGGTCCCATTGATGGCTTTAACGGCCTTTTCCGCCTCCTCCTCATTGCTCATGACCACAAAACCGTAACCTCGTGATTGGCGGGTGAATCTCCCCTTGATCACTTTGCCGGATTCCACCGCTCCGTACCGGGCAAACATTTCCTTGAGATTTCCATCGGATACGTTATAAGGCAATCCTCCAACGTAAAGTTCTTTGCTCATCTACTTCCTCCTTCTTGCTTCTAGTCGCACTAATGCCATGTAGTTACACCATGACCGGTGAACTCATGTAAGTTATTGAAATAAATATAAAAAGATCTCTAGCTCCAGAGATCTAACGACCACTATCCAGCCACAGGTGGGAGCTACGCTGCTGAGGCAGGAATCAAATGGATAATTAAATATTACAAAATCAATTAAGTACGGTCAAGTACCCCCTAGAACTTAAAGAAAACTTGATGTATAAAGAACGGTTTGCCTAAATTCGGGGCACTGAATTTATCCAATAAAAATAGGAGGTTGTATGAAAGGGCATAATACTTTTGGGGCATTTGTGATTGGTGCGGTCCTGGTGGTGTTTCTGTTCATTTTGATGGGTGCAAGTAGTGGAAATAGGGGCGGAAGGTACCATCTGACCGTGGCTCGAGACGGATTATACGTCATCGACACCCAAACGGGTCAGATCAAAGTCGTGAAGGCCCTGAAAACTAAATGGGAATCGGGCACGACCGTACTGGATTGGAAGACGAATTACACAGAGCTGAAAAGTTACAAAGAAAAATAGACCTGCAGAGCTGGCGCTTCGTGTTGCCGTGAGCGGCGAGCCGGGAATTGTGCTGTGCTAGCTCCAGAGCTTTCTTGAGGCGATGCGGGCGCCCTCGGCCATTGCTTCGAATTTCGCCCAGGCGATTTTTGGATGACCCACTCTGGTTCCTAGACCGCAGTCTGTGCCGGCGATCACATTTTCTCGTCCCACTACATTGGCGTAACGAATGAGCCGCTGGGCAACCAGCTCCGGGTGCTCCACCATATTGTGTATATGGCTTACAACTCCCGGGACGAGGATCTTTCCCTCAGGAAGTTTCGTTTCCTCCCATACCTGCCACTCGTGCTCATGGCGTGGGTTGGCCGCTTCCAAAGAATAAGCCCCCACCGGAATCTTCAAAATCAGATCCAGGATATCTCGAAGCGGGATGTCATATTTGTGGGGACCGTGATAACTTCCCCAGCACACATGCAGGCGTACCCTGTCCTGGGGGATGCCTTTCAAAGCGTGAATGATGGCCTCCACCCGAAGCGAGGCGTATTTTCGGTACTCAGCCAAATCCATTTGCGGATGCATCTGCCATGCGTCGGGTAGGTCCGGGTCGTCAATTTGAAGGATGAAGCCGCCCTCCACGATCGTTTTGTACTCTTCGTGCATGGCGTCCGCTATGGCGAATAGAAATTCCTCATCGCTGGAGTAATATTCATTTTTGAGCCAGTGTTCCATGGTGCCCGGCGCCACCGCCGGTAAAAAAGCTTCTTCAGCATCAACATCCTGCAGCGCGGCCTTGAAATTTTTCATGTCGGTTTGCAGCGCGCTGTGTCCGACATACTCAAGGGGGGCATCGCAGGAAAAGATCCGATCGTGAAAACCCCTGCTGGCCCGGCTCAAGTCGAAAAATTCGGGGAAGTCATTGATGTCACGGCCAAAGATCATGGTGGGTTGAAAATCCGCTTTTGGGGCCCCTTCGATATAGCCTTTCAAACGCTCGCGCATGTAGCGTGAAAAGTTGGTTTTACCGAATTCGCCGTCGTTGACGATATCGATACCGGAGTCCAATTGTTGCTTGACTACTTCGGCCACGGCGTCCCTGAGACGACCGGCATATTTTTCGTGATCGTAGGGCTGACCTTCCAGTTTTGCGTTCAGCATCGCCATGAGGTCGTCCGGGCGGGCAAGGCTTCCCACATGGGTGACCAGTATTCGATCTGTGCTTCGCTTCATCGGTGCAGTTTCTTCATGAATGGCATTCCTTGATAGAAACTAGGCGTTGGGTTCCATCCGGAGTTGATTACCAGGGTCCCCTTCCCATGGCCCAGCGGTCTAAGCTTGCAAGATATTCTCGAAAGAGTACCATGCGCATAGCCACGGCACGGCGTGCCAGGTCCTGTATTTCCGGTGAGGTGGCGTAGCGTTTGAGGATCTGCTGCGGGATACTGCCATGACCTTCCTCGTCACCGGTGATTCGCCGGTAGGGTTGTTTGATCCAATCCGGTACCGTTTCTGCCCTGAGCGACATCTGGGTCAGATAGGTTGCCACGGATTCCCCCGCCAGTGAAAAGCCTGCAATGCGCTGACAGGTTTCCGTAAGGCCCTCAAGCGCATTGAACATGGCCGTTTGAGCGGGAAGGGGACGGTAATCGAAGGGCTCTTGCCCCAACTTGGAAATTCTCTCGGATAGGAGCCCGGCATGCACCATCTCCTCGTGGGCCGATTTCGCTAGCAGGGTTTTGACTTCGAACTCCGGTGTTGTCTTTAGCCATGTTCCAAAGAGGTCCGCTGCACGAAGTTCGTTGTGCAGCCTGCTTTTCATCACGCGAATGCGTTCTTCGTCGCTTTTTAGGGGAATGTACGAATAGGCTGGGGGTTGGTTATCCAAGGTGCCGCAGAAGTCCCTTACAATGTCCAACAGTTCCTGTACGAATTGTTGGCTGTCCATGCCAATCTCCATCTACTCGTTATTCGAAGTCACCAAAAGAGAATGGTCTCTTAGCTACGGACGAGACATACCGACCCGGGCAACGCAACGGAGGGATCGAATGACCGACTCGTTCTATCCCACTAGCTTTCCGTTGGACTTGATGTACTCCGCAGTGCGGTAGGCGAGGGCGCTTACCGTGGGTGTGGCGGCGAAACCGGTCATGGTTGGAAAGACCGCGGAGCCAACAACAAAGAGATTTTCCACGTCGTGGGTCTGACAGTAGCCGTTGACCACTGACTTTTTCGGATCGTCCCCCATACGTGCGCCACCGGCCCAACGGCTGCCACGGTTGCTGGGTCTGGTCCAGAGATGGGTTGCGCCGGCCTCCCGCATGATGCCTTCCGACTTTTCGCCAACGTATTTCCACATACGGTGCTCATTCTGGTGAAAACTAAACGTTACTCTCGGCAGGGGAATTCCCCAGGCGTCCTTGCGTACCGGATCCAGGTCGACAAAGTTATCTTTGTGGGGGAGGGTTTCCGGGTGAATGCCGATATCGAAGCATCGGCTATAGTAGCGGGTAAGGTTCTCTTTGTACTTTTCTCCCCAGAGAGGCCATCCCGGAGGCATGAGATCGCACCGTTCAATGGGTGCGCCGCCGCCGCTGGTCCCGATGGTACCGCCACGAATGAATCCCACACCGGCATGGTCAAAGTTGTTCCCGTTAAAATCATCCATTCGCATGCCGCCGTTGGGACCGATGAACCCATTGATAATGGTGTTGTCGAATAGTCCCGTGGTGCGAACGTCGCCATGTGCCATGATACAGCGGCCCAACATGCCGCTCGAATTGGCCAGTCCCTTCTTGCCTTCTCCGGACAGGAGAAGCAGCCGGATGTTTTCATAGAGAAAACCACCGAGGATAACGACCTTTGCCGGTTGTTCAACGACTTTTCCGTCCGGATCGAAGTAGGAGACACCGCTGGCCCGTCCGTTTGATCCCACGTTGATTCGAAAAACCTTGCAGCGTGTGCGGAGATCCAGATTGCCCGTTTCCAGCGCGGCCGGGATCACGGTGAAAGGGGAAGAAGTTTTCGCATGCACATGGCAACCGTAGTTGTTGCACTGTCCGCAATATGCGCATCCCGAACGCTCGGGGATGCGTTGGTCGTAGGGCATCGGCGGCTTGTACGTCTGTGAAAGGATTCCTTGCGGTGTTTCGTATGCGTGATAGCCGAGCTTTTTACAGGCTTCACCGAATAGCTGCGTCCGGGTACTCGGTCTGAGAGGCGGCACCGGGTAGCCTTTTTTGCGCGGGCCTTCGAATGGATTAGACCCCGATCTGCCTGAAACGCCCATTTCCCACTCAAATCGCTCATAGTAAGGTTCAAGGTCGTCATAGCTTATGGGCCAATCTGCGATGTTGTATCCTTTCAGATCGGCACCCGCTTTTTTTGCAACGCCGCTCCGTACGTCGTTGGTGTAAACCTTGAAATCGCCGGGCGAAAATCGGGTAGCGCTGCCGGTCCAAATCATCAATCCGCCGCCGACGCTGTTGCTAGGTGACGTGGTGTACTGAAGCCGGGTCTTGGCGCCCCGTTTGGGACGGACGCTGATGGGCTCGTTTTTGACCTTTTCTTCCAGCTGACGCCTGGCAATAGCTCGAATGGAGTCTTTGTACGCGTAATCCTGAAACTCGAGCATGGGGCCGCGTTCCAGCCCGACTACCTTTAGTCCCGCGGAGGCGAGCTCTTTCGACATAATCCCGCCCACACACCCCATACCTACGACGCACACATCAACGGGATCTGGCATTCCACTCCTCCTTGGTCGCAAAGGGTCGGTCCATGGCTACCGGTTCCAGGTCCACGCGCTGGTTGATGTACGAATGAGCATAGCCAAACTGGTGCCCGGGGAAACCCACCAGACGCCACCCCACCAAGTCACGGTTGCCACCGTAGGCGGGTTCGCCGAGTACGCCTTCCATAGTGTGATCACGGAGCATTTCAAAAAATTCCGTTGCCTGCTTGAAGTCCTGGACCTGGCCCGTCTCGAAGTCCGAGAGAACGGCGTCTTGGTCTGTGGCGGAGATGCGCAGAAATCCGCCTCCGAATCGCCGCTTTGCATGGCGGTTCAGCGCGCGACACCCGCTGCGATAAAGCGGCGCTTGGTCCGGGAACGCTTCAACCAGTAACCGTTGAATGTAGTTGATGACCCCCGCTTCGGTAGCCCCGGGAGTGGAGGTCGTGGGAAAAATCCGGGCGGCCGCCGCTTCCACAATGGCAGCGTGAGTTTTGATCAATGCAGGTCCAGCTGTTTCTTTGTTGCTCATAGTGACGTGAACAATAAGCGAAAACAGTCGGTCCTGTCAATTGCAAGAAAGAATTTTTTTGCTACCGGGTCGGTTTGCTTTTCGGTTTGGCCTTACTCGAATCGAACTCGAAAAATCCCCAGAGCAGACTTCGTGAGACCCAGCCTTCGTCGCCTTCGTCGGTTCGTACTTTGACCCAATCTCCCTGCTTGGTGAGAACGCGGAAAGCGACACCCTTATCAGCCGTAAGGATAATGGGATGATTGGTGCCTGGACCCTGTCGAACGTTGGCTTTGGGTACTTTCACCGCGGCCGCGGGATTTCTATCCGTCAGAGGAGCATAGATCCAGTCTTCGAAACCTTCAAAATCCCTGACCTTAAGCCACTTTCCCCTTCGTCCGAGGACCCGATAAGGATAGTTCTCTGGAACCTTTCCGACTTTGTCGAATTTCTTGCCCGGCCCGGATCGAATGTTAGCGATCTTGACCTTGACCCTTACCATTTCAGCCGCAAGGGATGGAGCGTCTAACACAACAAAAGAGGTTAGAATGGCCGAGATGACGAGAAACCTGGGGAGAAAAGTGGCCATGGCTTTTGCCAACGCGCGGAAAACGCATGATCGCCCATCGTTTGCTGGAGACAAATATTGAAACCGCATGCCTAATTTTTAAAGGTCGAGAGTTGCGCTGTCAAGAAATTTTACCCCCAGGGTCAGGTCTACGAGCGGTGTTTGGTTGTATCGGTTGCGTCGTAGGAGACCCAACCTGGGGACTAATCTTTCATGATGTTCGAGAACCTTTTGATGATTTCGCTTCTATTTTCTTTGATATGAATCCAGTTGATCGGCAATGCCTTCTTGGCAATGGAATTGAAAGGGGGAGCCCCCTTCGGGGGAGCAATCAAAGGGTTCACGGGATAGAGGTTGCCGAATTGGACGACAGCCCTTTGCCCTTCATTAGAAAGGATGAAGTCAATAAATCGTTTCGCCGCCGCCGGGTTCCGGGTGGTCTTGATGATGGCCACGGGGCTCGCGATGGAAACAGCTCCGCTCTGTGGATAATTAAATCCTAAGGGGCCCCCGCTCGCAGCTTGGTTTCTGGTGATAAAATCCAACGCGATGGCAATCTTGAATTTCCCGTTGGCTACTTCCTTGACGATTCGAGTGCTCGATTTAATAACCTTCAAACCGTTGCCCTTGAGTTTTTCGAAGTAATCCCATCCTAATCGGCTGGACAGCGCCTCAACCGTATCGAGGGAGGACCCCGAGTTGTTCGGATTCGGCATGGCAATCTGGTCCTTCCATTTTTTGTCGAGCAGGTCTTGCCAATCTTTTGGCGACTCCGCCGGTGGGACCAAGTCTCTATTGAAAGTAATTCCCATATTGAGGATTCTGCCTGCGGTGAAGAACCCGTCCGGATCTTTGTATATGGAAGGAATAACCGAGGCCTTGGGCGAAGTGTACTTCAAGAGTAATCCTTGGTCTTTGAGATCCAGAAAATATGCTGGATCCGCCACCCAGATTAGATCCGACTCGACCCGGCCGCTGGATGCCAGGTCAGATTTCACTCTTTGAATGATCTGGTTGGTTCCGGCCCGGTAACCGGTAAAATCAATGTCCGGATTGAGCCTGGCGAAGGTTTTTGTGATCGGGAGGATGATGTTTTTGGGAACTGACGTGTAGATTTTTAGCGGCGTTTTGCCGCTTGCAATCCGGGGTAGCGGGGCTACGGATAGAGCTGCCAAAACCACAACAAATCGCAAGAGTTTCGAGGGGCTACGACCCATACAACCTTCTCCCTTCAATCCGTCAAGTCTCGATTTTCGTATCTGTATACCAACCAGAGCCGTCCTCCAAGTGCTTGTCACAGAGGGTTCTCCCATGTCAAGCCCTCGGTACTCTCCACCGAAGCCCCGTGGACATGCCGAGGATGTTGTAATATAGTCGCTCGCTGCTGACTGTTTCGGCGGACTACCCATCGAAGGAGGAGTTACCTGATGTTATCCAATCGACTCATGGTGAGGATGTGGATCATTTTTTCGTTGCTCGTATTGGTATCGACCCAAAGCCAAACGGAGCTCAGGGCCGAGGATTGGTTAAAAGGGAAGAGCGTTCGAATTTTGATTGGTTACCCACCGGGCGGAGGGCATGACCTGGAAGCCCGTGTTATGGGACGGCATCTGAGCAAGTATCTTCCTGGTAATCCAAACGTCATCGTACAGAATATGCCCGGCGCGGGCGGTATGATCCAGGGGGCCTACATTTATAACAGGGCCAAACCTGATGGCCGGACTCTTGCGGTGTTTGGAGGTAGCCACACCACAAATGGTGTCCTACGCGACCCGAAAGAGCTTAAATACGATATGGTAAAGATGCCTGTGGTGTGGGCTGTTGGAGGGGTGGACGTTGATATTGCGCGCGATTTCCTCAATGCCCGAACAGCAAAAGAGTTGGTTAAGGTAGAGCCGGATAAAATCATTGTAGCCGGGCGTTCTAAGGGTGGCTCGTCATGTGTCGCGGGACAATTGGTGCTATCACTTCTTGAAATCAAAGGTTACCGGCCAGTGTGTGCTTACGCCGGCACGGCGGTAATACGCGGTGCCATGGAGCGGGGCGAGGTAAGCTTTTTCAATGCCAGTGATGCCCACCTCGTGGGTAGCGGGGCTTTTGTGGACATGTATAAAAGAGGATTGGTTTACCCCATGTGGCAGCATGGAATCCTCAGAGAAGACGGGAGGATTGTTCGTTCCCCGACGGTGGCGGGGGAGGTTCCCACACTATTTGAAGCATACCAGGAAGTTTTTGGTCGCAAGCCTTCGGGACCAGCCTGGGACGCCTGGAAAGCCCTTAACCTTGGCCTGTCTCAATTGAATCGCACCCTGCTCCTACCTCCCGGCACACCTCCGGACCGAGTAGCGACTCTAACCAAAGGAATTGCCCGAATGGCAAAAGACCCCAAGTTCGTAAAGGATTGGGAGCGAATCTTCGGGCAAAAACTAGGGCCGGTTCTGGTTAGTGCGAGAGAGGCAACCAAAATCAAAAACGAGTATATGGCGCCCGCCTCGTGGCGTACTTGGCTGAAGAAATTCGTGTGGGGTTGATCCGATACTCCGCATGCAGCGGTGAGAACAAGTATGAGTCATCGTCCAGCCCTTCACGTTGCCACGCTTTCCGGCTGGTACCGCTTCGAGAGAAGCGACAGCGGCCTTAAGGAGACGGCCAGAGCGCTGACTTATTGGTCATTGAGCTGCCTCGCCGTTGATCCGGAGCGACCACAAATCCTTTACGCTGGAACGGACCATTCCGGACTTTTCTATTCGCACGACAGCGGAGCTCATTGGCAACGGGCAAACCCGGGAACGCCGCACTTGAACCTTTTTTCTCTTTTGGCTCTGCCGGGCTCTCTCCTGGTAGGAACCCGACCCGCCGCCGTCTATCGGGGTGTTCCCGGCAAGGATTGGGAGGAACTGGAAGGCGTACGCCAGTGTAGTGCAGGAGGAGTTTTTCCACCCAACCCTGAGCTTGCACCGAGGATCCGCGCGCTGAGTGAAGATCCCCGTTTACCTTCACGCCTCTACGCAGGGGTGGAAGTCGGGGGATTGTTGGTCAGTGACGATGGTGGAAACAGTTGGCAGGCTGCCAACGAGGGCCTTACGGATCCAGACATACACCAGATTTGTCCTAGCGGGCACAACCCGGAATTAGTTATTACCGCCTGCGGGGAAGGGGTGTTCTGTAGCAACGACCTGGCCCGTCATTGGAAAGAAGTTACCCCAAAAGGCGCAAGGACCTACGGGACTTCGATTGCTGAGTCAACCAACGGGACGCTCTACGTCGGTATTTCCGTTGGGCGGCCCAATACATGGCTCGGAACGGAGAGAGCCAACTCGGCCATCCTCACAAGCCGCGATGGAGGCGAACACTGGGATGTGGCGGTTGAAGGTCTTCATGGGGGGATCATGGATTCCATTCCGGAACCTGAAAACGATGGAATCCTCGCCGTGACCTCGGAAGGTGAAATCCTTTCCATTCAAGATTCGCGATGTCGAACCTTGGCGAGCGGGCTTCCAAGTATTTCCGGAGTTGCGTTCGGCGGCTAGAGCACTGTACGTCAAAGGGTCCGCTATCTGCGGGCATAAACCTGCATTCCGCCACCACGATCAAACCCAATGATATTGTAAGGCTGTGGGTTTGGCCCTTCCATCCCGGGTGAGCCAATGGGCATACCGGGAACCCCCAGGCCGGCAAGAGCAGACCTTTCGTCCAAAAGTCTCTTTATCAGGTCGGCGGGTACGTGACCTTCGATAACGTATTTGCCAACCAGAGCCGTGTGGCATGAATAGAGCGCCGGAGGAACACCGTATTTGACTTTGACCGCTCTCAGCTGACCTTGACCAAGGTCTTTGACCGAAACACGAAAGCCGTTTTCCGCCAGGTGACCCACCCAGCTGGAACAGCATCCTCAACTAGGGCTTCGGTAGACCGTGACCTCTGGTCCGGGGAGTTCGCTCTGGGAGTACAGGACTGTGGTGGCTACCAGTGCTACCACGGCCACTCCAATGAAAGAGAGCCATCTTTTTCTTTTAACGGTCATACTAATTAACTATTTTCCTACAGCTGTTTTTGTTGTCAAGGTGTTCTTTTCCCGAATAAGGGAAGGTGCAGACTTATATGCTCTTTTACCAGGTACTGTCCTTTTGGGCCCACACCGTGGATGTGCACTAACTTGGCTCCATAGTGCCCGGCCAGACTCACCATTACGAGAGATAATAATAAGAGAATAGACGTCGACGTTTGCAGGCTATAGCGCTGGAAACGGCTTGTGCAGGTCAACCCACCCACTGCAACGGCAGCGGCTGATAGGTACAGAGTTGCGCCGGCAAATAGGTCATGGCTCCAGAGGGCGTTTTGAGATGCGGCATTCAGGCCAACCGTATGTGGGTGAAATACGTACCCCGCGAGCAAAGCCCCCAGAAACCCGAATGAGGCGAGGGCGATCCCTGATCTTCTGAGAATGATTTGCTGGCGTAGCATTCCGAGTAAATAAAAGGGAAATGCCGCAATAATCAATACAATTGGAAAATGGACGATCAAAGGATGAAAGGTGGGAAATTCCTCGCTCACTTGTGCGGCATTGGCCTCCCCTGAAGGTTTTTGATCGCTCGATGTCGTTACCGTGGTTGAGCGGCTTTTTTCCGAATGTGGGCGGCCGTCCGCGTAGAGGATGTTACCTGACAATAATATTAAAGAGATAAGGACGACGAGCCTGGTGAAAAACATCCTGTCTCCTTTCGCCTTTACAATCCTCGCCGATTAGTTAGGATACCCCGGTGTTTGAAATCGACGTGCAGTGACTACGAGTCCATCTCCCTTTAGAACTTTTCCGACCAGGGGCGCAACTCAATGTAGGACGCCCAGGTGCTTCGATGCTGGCGGTGAAGATTGAGATAGGTTTGGGCAATGGAATCCGGATGAAGCATGCCGTCAGGCCCGCGTGCTTTGATACGCTCAGGATCGGCCTTGGCGCTCAATATGCCGCCGTCGATCACCACCTGAGCTACGTGGATATTCTGTGGCTGGAGCTCCCGTGCCATGCTCTGAACCAGGCCGCTGAGTCCAAACTTGCCCATGGCATACATGGATGAGTTAGCAAAGCCTTTGATTCCCGCCGACGCGCCGGTAAAAAGAATCGTTCCGCCTCCTGCTGGTATCATGCGTTTGGCAGCCTCGCGCCCGATCAAGAATCCTCCATAACAGGTCACCAGGATGGCCTTCTCAACTTCCTCAGGATCGAGCTCTGTAATGGGACCTCGCACACGGCGGCTCGCATTGTAGACGACTAAATTGAGTCCTCCCAAATCTTTGGTTACCAAGCTAAAAAGATTTTCCACGTCCTTGGGAACAATGGCGTCACAGGCGTAGGCTCGCCCGTTGATCTCTTTGATCAGGCCGTCCAGTTTCGCCGGATTGCGGGCCGCGACGGCCACTTTCATGCCTTCTTTGCTGAACAGCCTGGCCAGCGAGGCGCTGAGTCCCGGGCCGGTTCCGACGACCAATGCGGTTTCTTGGTTAGCCATCTATTGTCCTCCCACGTGTGAAAACGCGCTAAGGTTGAAATACAAAAAAGGCCTTGTTCGAATTTGAGATCCACGACTCCATAAACACAGCATCCGTCGGTTTGCGGTTCAATTCCGCCATGGCACCTACCAGGCAGAACCAATTCACCAGCTCATGGTGCCCGCGGTCTTCAGCCTCTTCGAGCTTCGTATCACGCCAGGTGTCCCAATCGCCAGCGCATAACGCGTCAAAATATCGTTTGTCGGATTCCACATCGGGAAACATAAGTCCGTGTTTAGCCGTCAGGAAGGAATGTGACCAGCTGGACGATGCAATAAGGGCCACTTTCCAGGGTGAGTTCTGAAGAGCGCGGGCGGTGGCGGCGCCAATCTGAAAGGCGCGCCAGGGTTGGGGCCCCGGGGGATCGTCGCTGGGTATATTCTGAGCCTGTGAAGGTGTGAGGGGCCTGCCTTTCGCAGCAACTACGCTCCGGCCATAGCTGTTAACGGTGAAGGGAATCAGGGGGTGGGGAAATCCCTTTCGATCCCAATCAAGATAAAGGACGGAATTCATAAAGGCGTGCCCCAATCCCTGATGGAGGGGTTTATAGGAATAGGCAATATCGATCCCCTCATTGAGCAGCGCCTCGGCAAGGTACTTGCCGCCCAGCCGATGCCCTTGAATGGTGAAAGTTTTGTCGTCCGGCTCATTCCACGAGTTCACCCCTCTCTTGTTATGCAACCATGGCTGCACTTCGACCGAGTCATAGGCGAGAATGGAAAAAGCGGGCACGCAGTCTTCGCGGTAGTTCTCGTATTGATCGTCCCCCCACATCACGCAAAAGTCAGGTTGGAAATCGTCCAGGGCTTGCCGCGCGATGCGAAATCGGTCGATCATGGCTTGCCGGTGCTGATCGGAGTGGGCCTTTCCTTCATCGTCACCCCACTGTTGGCGCATGCCTTCCGGCCAGTTTTCGATGGATCTCAGCTGCTCCGGCAGGGCCGGATCGGCAAGCAGCAACTTGATGCGACCGGTCATGTTCCCCTGTACGGAGAGGGCAGGGTAGTGAGTGATGCCGAGTCCAAGTATCTGTCCCATGGTTCCCTCCTAGATGACTGGGAAAGGCTGATACACTTGAGGTCCAATGATCCAGTAGCAGACTGGTCCTGCGAAGCAGCGCTGAAAGTTATGATTAACAGCCTACCTGGCGTTTGGCAAGCTGGGCCATTTGTTATGGTTTGTCCCGTGGACGAGTTGAGGGGGGCGTGAACGGATCGACTTACGGGGACGGAACTTTTTTCCGTATTTGGGGTTTTAATAGCAAAGGTTGGTGCAATGACCGAATCTAAAATCCTAGGAGGTGCAACATGCAAGCCAGTAAGTTTTTGGCTATCATGTCTTTCGTCGTTCTGACCTTGATTTTCTTACCCGGCTTTCTTCTAGCGGCTGAGCGAGGAGTCATATCGAAAGAGGAGATCTTTCCGGGATATTGCCATATGCGATTCCCCGCCATGGTAGAAAGCTCTGTAGGAACGACGCATATGCTGCAGGAACCGACAACGACAGACATTGTCGATTTTTATGGTCCCTGCGATTACGATCCCCGGGGAGCTGAAGAAATCAGTGCTCAAAAGTCCGACAGACAATTGGAATACGAAGGCGAGGCCCGGTAAACCGAAGCAAAAATCTACTCCGTCAGGGGGAACGAGGCTGTTCCCCCTCCTGCCTCTTATTCCATTGCGGTTCCCGCCGGGAAGAATCATTACCCTTGAGTTCCCATGCCGATGTGGAGTTGCCGGGACACCACCCAAAACACCATAGAAATCATATAGTATCCCATCAGTTGACAGTGCGCTGACGGTTGTCTAAAGCACAACTGTTGCGAGTTGGCGGAATTGGCCTGCCCGAATCTATGTGCGTTTGGACGGCTCCCCCCGGGCAGACTCCTGTATTTCTCTGTGCGAAATCTCCACCGTCAAATGGGAGATTAAGAGGCCTACTCGCCTGGCAGGAAGAGGATTTTGGTGCTTTCTATATTTGGCAAAAAAGAAGGGCCGCCAAGTTATCTTTGCAAGGTATTTCTTGCAATAGGGTTTCTTAATTGTCTTTTATTCGCAATGGCCGCCCAGGTTAGCGCGCAGTCATGGATCAAGCTTGTCCCCACTGGCAGAGGACCCGGAGTGCGAACGTTCCATTCCTCTGTTTACCAGATGAGTTCCAATCGAATGATGGTGTTTGGTGGGACTCTTTCTCAAGACGGAAACGAATCAAATTTCCTTAATGATGTCTGGGTTCTAGAGAAAGCCGATGGTACCTCGGGAATACCTGCCTGGAGCCAACTGGTCACGGACATTGCCCCTCCCGCAAGAAATCTTCACACCGCCGTGTACGATCCCAACACCAACAGGATGATCGTGTTCGGGGGGCAAGTAGGTGCTTCAACCCGTTCCAACGAGGTTTGGATGCTCGAGAACGCCGACGGTACTGATGGGATCACGCCGACTAAGTGGACAAAACTCTCTCCAAGTGGCGGGCCGCCAAGCCCGCGTGACGGACACTCGGCGATCTACGATGCGGTGAACAACCGGATGATAATCTTTGGGGGACAGGACAATGAGGTCTGGGTACTTGAGAACGCGAACGGACTGGAAAACCGTCAGCCGGCAACCCCGAAGTGGCTGCAACTGACTCCTGACCCCGACCCAAATAGTAATGGCGGGGCTCCGATTGCACGAAGCCTACACAGCGCCGTGTACGACGCGGTAACAAATCGAATGATCATATTTGGTGGCTGTGGAACAGGTGCGGGGGGTTGTGCTCTGGGCGATCTTTGGATTCTCGAGAACGCCAACGGGCTCGATAGCAATGGACAAACGGCGACTCCAAAGTGGACGCAAATATCCCCGCAAGGAGGCCCCACGGCTCGAGGATCCCATAATGCGGTCTACGACACGAATACAAATCGAATGATTGTCTTTGGAGGGAACCCAAACGTTGGAACTGGTGATTTTTCCTCTCTCGTAACTGATGTTTGGGTTCTCGAGAACGCCAATGGGCTTGACAGTAACGGCAAATCTACCACGCCAGATGAAAAACCGATCACTCCAAAATGGACACGACTCTCTCCGGCTGAGGGGCCGCCGAGTGGCAGAAAGAGCCACACGTCCGTTTTCAATGTAGGAAACAATCGGATGATAGTGTTCTCCGGCCAATTAAACGAAACCTGGGTGCTAGACAACGCGAACGGGCTGAGACTGGATGGCGCGGTGATACCCGAATGGGTTGAGTTCCCCTTAGACTCCGGTACCGGAAGCACGCGCAACTCTCCCGTTGCACGCAACTTCCACGTTGCCGCCTATAGTGTGGCAAGAAAAAGAATGATTGTCTTTGGCGGTTGCGAAACGGGCTCCGGGAAATGTGCGCTCAATGACGTCTGGGTTTTAGAAAATGCCGACGGGCTCGATGCCGATGGGCAGTTGGTGATTCCAAAGTGGACGGAGCTCTCGCTCACCGGAGGTCCAACCGCGCGAGGCTTACACACGGCGGTTTACGATACAAATAGCAATAGGATGATCGTGTTTGGGGGAGATGAAAATGCCGGTTCCACAGGTGCTAAGGCTCTTAAGAATGACGTGTGGGTACTGGAAAATGCCGACAACTCCGATGAAACCGTTACGGCCAATTGGAGGCAGCTTAATCCTACCGGCGGACCACCGAGTCCGCGTAGCGGTCACACCTCTGTCTACGATGGTTTGCGCAATCGTATGATTGTCTTCGGGGGACAGGACGGCGAGGTCTGGGTACTCGAGGACGCAAATGGACTGACGGACAATGGGACCGTGAGACCCAAATGGACACAGCTTTTTCCAACCCCGGATCCAGAGAACATAAACAAGTTACCAACTGCGCGAAATCTTCACAGCGCCGTGTATGATTCGACAACAAATCGAATGGTGATCTATGGGGGATGCACAACGGATACCGGGAAATGCACGTTGGGGGACCTCTGGATACTTGAAAATGCTAATGGGCTCGACAGCGATGGACAGATAGCCACTCCAAGGTGGAGGGAGATCTCGTTCTCCGGCGGACCACGCGCTCGAGGCTCCCACACCGCCGCTTTCGACCCGAATACCAACAGGATGATCCTGTTTGGGGGGAGCGCCAATGCTTCGTCCAGAGAGGTCATCTCATTTACGAATGACGTCTGGACTTTGCAAAATGCCAATGGACTTAACAGCGCCGGAGAATCGGCTATTCCAAATTGGACGAAGCTCTTTCCGTCTGACGGTCCGCGAAGCCCTCGAATAAGGCATACTGCTGAGTATAATTTCAATCTGGCAAGCAATCGAATGACGGTGTTTGGTGGCCACCCCGGTTGTCCCTCCTGCGAGCACCTCAACAACGTTTGGCTCCTGATTAATGCCAACGGAATCATCCCGCCGGGTGAGCCAGTGTTTGGCACACCCACAACGACGGAGGAAGAAGACCAGACGCAGATTGCCACCTCGTCTGTTGATGTAACAGAAGCACCCGCCTCAGAGGTTACGGAAGCGGATCAGATCAACCTAGGTGAAACTCTTCCTGAGAGGACCGGTGCAGGTGTTGGAGGGCCGACTACAGCGCGGGAAGAACCAAAAGCACCAATCATCAAGATCCTGGGACCCAATCCCGCCACCATACGCATCGGTGCCGAATATAAGGATAGCGGGGCCACAGCCTTGGATAGCCGCGGTGAAGATCTCACGGGTCAAATCATCACCACTTCCAATGTGAATACAAAGGTGCCTGGCAGATATATAGTAGTTTTTAAAGTGACCGATGCGAACGGCAAGACGGCCACGGCTACCCGTACAGTGAATGTGGTGGGTGCATCCATACCCGACACAACAATTGTCTCGGCCCAGGATGGAGCGGGTCGGTTCCTGAGAAGCGGCGCGCGGACAACCTCGACATCCATCACTTTTTCCTTCACCGGATCCGATGATACCGGGTTGAAGGGGTTCGAATGCAGCCTGGATTCTGCTGAGTACACCGCTTGCATCAGCCCCAAGAGATTTAGCAAGCTCCCGCTGGGCAGTCGCGGTTTCAAGGTGCGCGCTATCAACCTATTGGGTGAAGAAGATCCCTCTCCCGCAAGTTTTGTGTGGTCTGTGCTCTCTTCCGGTGCGCCGGCTCCACCGGCTGGAGAGTTTGTGCTGTTGGGCACATTCATCGCGGGTACCCAGCGTCGAGCCATCGTTCGGGCAAAAAGCGGGGAGCTGATACGCCTTGCACCGGGCGAGGCGGTGGACGGGTTCGAAATCGCTGAGATCCACAAACAGCGCGCCGTGCTGAAAGGTGAAGACTCAACGCTAGAACTGATCCTGGATTTTACCCGCAGATAGAGTTCAATTCGTTAGTTAAGATACTCCGAATGGTTTACATAGCTTGTCTTCGTACGAGGTTCAGCAGACAAGCGGCCAATCGTTTACTGCCACGAATGAGTCTCCCACCTAGGTCGATAAACTTTGGGAGATCGCCTTTGGCGATAGACGCAAATTCCAGAAATAACCTCCATGGTGACATTCTTTAGAAGTTTTCACATCTCGAACCTCCTTTTTGTCCCTTTGATCGGTTGCAAATCAACCGAGCGAAAGTTATTTGTCGGAGGTTTTAGCTCGTTCCTGTAAAAGTTTCCCGTACTTGATCAGAATCTTTCCCATCCCATCCATCATCTCTTTTTGAATCTGCTGCCGGACTTCGGGTGTCATCTGCCACATGGCGGTTCCGTGTTCTTGCATCATCATTCCCATGAGACTCATCATTTCACCGCGAATGGATATCATCGCGCCCATGATCTCAGTGGAGCCCATCATTCCCATTCCAGAACCCATCATGCTCATCATCCCTGAGCCCATCATATGCGGACCCATGTGCCCCATCATACCGGGTCCCATGGACCCCCATCCGCCCATCCCTGGACCCATCATATGTGGTCCCATGTATCCCATCATTCCAGGACCCATGGGCCCAGGGTAGCCTTCCGTTGGGCCCCCTATTCCCATGCCCGGACCCATACCGCGTTGTGAACCCATTTGTTCCTGGTCCATCATGTGTCGTCCTCCCGGCCCACGTTGGGCAAGAGCGATATCTACCGTGCTGAGCAAAAGCACCAGGACCAATAATCTGATGAATTGTGTTTGCATTTCAAATTACCTCCAATCCGTTTATCACTGCTCACTGACTTGTCGCGAGACGGTATCTGCGTCCTATTGTCTTTGTTTCTTCTTCACTCTGAATGCTTTTGCGCCAAAGAACGTAAGCATGAGGCTTAGGGAAAATCGAAGTTCACTTCTGATCTGAGACCTTCTAGGATGGTAACTGTCTTTGATTGGCGCCCAAGCCGTTCATGCCAGACTTCTAATTCGTAATCGCCAACCGGTACTCCCGCTATAGAAAATCGCCCATCTGCGCCAGTCACGGCAAAATATGGGCTTGAGGTAACAACGATAAAGGCACTCATCCACGTATGCAGGACCTCGCACTCAATCTTAACAATCCCTGCTTTAGTGAGCCGCCTTTTGACCTGACGCCAGGTGGGAAGACCGACGTTGAACAGAGTATTCGAGTTTAAACGGGCGTGGACGTCATGGAGTATGGGGTCGCTGTTCCGAAGCACGACCTCGCTTCCCAAGCGTGCCACTTGAACATGGGGAGCGAACCTGCATGCTTTATTGTCGAGCACGATTTTACGGGATGATTTCTCGAAGTGATTGGAGGCCCCATGAAGGATTACGACGGCATTTTCAATGCCCCCGTCGACATTGACAAGTAAACTCTCGTCTGGAACGCTGGAGCCACAGAACTCCTTATTTTTAAATACCGGTAGGGGCTCTAGCTTCTTATAAGGACCCACCATGCGAACACTTCCTACGATACTGCCAGGAGCTGGTGATATGACGGTTTCCTTTGGCGAAGAGTTTTTCTGCCGAGCAAGTGTCACTCCAGAAATCTGAGGTGACAGGGAAATAAAAATACCAACAACCCCCATAATGACGAAAATCCGGTCGCTTCCCGATCGAACTTTGTTTATGCTAGCTTGAATCATTTCTCCGCTAAGACACTTAAAAGGCGTCAATCTTCGGTGAGCTTTAAAGATGTCAATTTACGGATCAACCGATCGTTTGAATGATAGTACAATCAGGAAGGTATTTCGATCCCAGGGCCGGTCCGTTAGAAGCTTCCTGTTTTGATTATGAAGTGCAGTGTCATCATGATTCTATTGCCGCTATTGGTGCTGGCTGGATGCGACAAAGTCGATGAAAAGCCAGTTCCGAACCGCTGGTTCAAGCCATCGCAGGTAGCATTGGGTCAGGACGTCTTTAGGACACACTGTGAAGTCTGCCATGGCGAACGCGGTAAGGGAAATCAGGGTTGGAAACAACGCCTTCCCGACGGTTCCTTTCCGCCGCCGCCATTGAATGGTACCGGCCATACTTGGCATCATCGATTATCTCTATTGCTTCGAATCATCGACGATGGAGGCAAGCTTTACTCCGGAAAGATGCCGGGATTTAAAGGTAAGCTTAGCAAAAAGGAGAAAATCGCTGTACTTGCCTATGTTCAAAGCCTTTGGAGCCCAGAGGTCTATTCTTACTGGGATAAAAATCTAAATGGAAATGAGGCAACTCGATAACTTATATTCGGATCACCGAATGTGCCGGCTGCAACGGCTGATACACTGTAGGTTCCGCGAAAATTAGCAGATTTTTGGTAAGTTTTTGCAACAAAACTAGTAATTTTACGAGTTGTGTGGAGCATCATCTTCAAGCTATTCTTTACACCTAGGAGAATGAAATTTGTGAGAGGCGAAAATTGATGAGAGGGGTTTTAGCAATGCTACAAAAGTTAATAAATCGGCTGCTCATTTTGTCGATGTTGTTGTTTCTAGCGTCTTGTGCCGGGTCGGCGTCTCAGATGGCTGCGAAGAAGGAAGGAGTGACGCCGAAACAGATCCGTCGTTGTGATACGAGGTTGTGTTTTATGGGGCTCGGCCCGGAGATTCTTGAAACGAAGACCAACGATGACGGGTCTTTGACGGAGATTTATCGTGTCAAGCGCAAACGAGGGTCCAGCACAAGGGCTTTTGCCCACGGGATCTTGTCCATTTCAACGTTGGGTATATGGAATGTTATCGGCACTCCCATCGAAGGACATCTGTCGGATGATGAATTCCTCGTGTTTCGAGTTTTTTACGACAAGAACGAAAAGTCAAAAAAAGTTGAAATCCAGGGATGAACATCCGCCGTGTCTTTGCGCGCAGGGCGGCGGAACACTTGTCATTCATTTGACCAAGCCTGAATCCAAGAAATCTCAGCGACGAAGATAAGAGGTGAGACGGAGACTACAAGCAAGGGTATTCTTGCTTGCAAGTCAGAGGGAAAGACGTTACCTTGGTCTGAGGTGGCAAAGCAGAACTCGACCTTTCCCCCATATCGATCTTATCAAATTCCCGGACTACTGCTGTTAGGACTTTTTTTCTTACTTTCTACCGGGTGCGCCAGCGTGGTCACTTCCGCGACCACGAGTCTAGCTAATAGTTTGTCGTCCGCCATTTTGGATCAAAATGATCCCAAGACCGTTCGAGACGGAGCGCCGGCCTACCTGTTGCTTGTTGACGGTTTAATTCGAGACGATCCAAACAACGTGCAACTGCTCATCATGGGAGCAAAACTCTATGCCACGTATGCCGGTGTCTTCGTGGATGATCCAGAGCGGGCGGCTCGTTTGATGAACCGGGCTCGGGATTACGGAGATCGCGCGTTGTGCAAGCGAAGGCGCGAGTTTTGTGCCACTGAGTCTCAATCCTACGACCAATTTGTGCAGCAACTTCAGTTATTGACCCCTGCCGATAATCCCGCGCTCTTCACCTGGGCCCAGGCCTCGGCGGGATGGATACAGACCCACAGTGATGACTGGAGTGCCATTGCGGACTTGCCCAAAGTGGAAGCTGCGATAAGAAGGGTTGTGGAGTTGGATGAGGGCTTCGATGAAGGCAGCCCTTTTCTATTTCTCGGGGTTCTCTCCACCCTCAGACCAGCCGCGGTGGGCGGTAAGCCGGAGGAAGGGCGAAAGCAGTTTGAAAAAGCCATCGATCTATCCGGTGGGCGAAACCTGATGGCCAAGGTCATGTTCGCAAAGCATTACGCACGTTTGGTGTTTGATCAAAAGCTGCACGATCAGTTGTTGAACCAGGTCCTGGCCGCGGATCCCGTGGCTTCAGGTTATACGTTGTCCAATACGATCGCCCAGGAGGAGGCGAAACGATTGCTCGCGAGCTCAAGCGAGTATTTTTAAAATAACACCATGAAACGAGCTGCTGCATCGTTATTGTTGAGCCTGGGCGCTACGGTCCTGTGGCTTGCCCCCGCGCTGGGGCAAACCCTGAAAATCGCCACCCTGGCGCCGGACGGAACCATATGGATGAAGGAAATGAGGAAAGGTGCGGAAACCATCAAGAAGCGCACGGATGGTAAGGTGCGTTTCAAGTTCTACCCCGGCGGGGTCATGGGAACGGACAAGAGCGTATTGCGTAAGATGAGGATCGGACAGCTCCAGGGAGGCGCCATTGCATCCGGTGCTTTTGCCGACGTTTATCCGGATAGCCAGACCTATGGTTTACCCATGTTGTTTCACTCCTACCGGGAAGTGAACCATGTCCGGTCGAGCATGGACGAGGACATGATGAAAGGCTTTGAGCAGCGGGGATACGTTGCCCTTGGAATCGCCGAGAGCGGGTTTGCCTACTTGATGTCAAAGAGGCCTGTCGTGAAAGTTGAGGACCTCAAGGGCATGAAGGTATGGGTTCCCGAGGGCGATCCCATCAGCAGAACGTTCTTCGAAGCCGCGGGCCGCTCACCCATCCCTTTGGCACTCTCGGATGTGCTCACCGGTCTTCAAACCGGCCTCATTGAAACCGTTGGCACTCCGGCCATCGGTGCCATCGCTCTGCAATGGCATACGAAAGTCAAGTATTTGACGAATGTCCCCGTGATGTTCACTTATGGCACGTTGGTGATCGATTCTCGGGCTTTTAAACGATTGAAAACAGAGCATCAAAGTATTGTCCGGGAGGTCTTGGGGGGGAGAATTGAAAAGTTAAACAAGCAGAACCGTGAGGACAACGCCAACGCCAAGGTCGCGCTCAAAAAACACGGCATCACGTTTGTCGAACCATCTCAAGAAGCCCTGGAGCATCTCCGCTCCATCGCTGCCGATGCCACACGAAAACTGGCGGGTAAAAATCTTTACACTCCGGAAGTATTGGACAAGCTGAAGAAGAACTTGACTGCGTTCCGCCAGAAAAACAATCCTTGTTCGGCCGGTCGCTAAGTTGCAGAAACAAGAAACTTCAAACAAACCAAGCAGTCGGTTGCTGCGGTGGATTGCAATTTTTGAAGACGGCCTGCTCGTATTTCTCCTGTCCGCAATGATCCTGGTGGCGGCGCTGCAGATCGTGCTGCGCAATTTCTTCGACCTTGGCCTCTCCTGGGGAGATCAGACGCTGCGGATCCTGGTGCTCTGGGTGGCTCTCATGGGGGCCGTGGCGGCCAGCCGCGAGAACAAGCACATCAACATCGACGTCCTTCTTCGATTCCTCACTGTACGGGGGCGCGCCCTGAGTCAGGTGGTCGTGGGTGGTTTTACGGCGTTAATATGCGGCTTTGTGGCGTACTACGCCGGACGTTTCGTATTCCTCGATTATGAAGCCGGTACAAAGATCTATGGCAACGTGCCAGCCTGGGTCGTCGAGATTATTTTACCAGCGGGGTTTGCGTTGATCTCATTACGGTACCTGATCTTCGCCTTCCAACAATGGAGAGTCTTTGTTCTAGGGGAGGATAAACCCTGATCCTCGGAGTTAGCATCGTTCTGCTCTTGCTTGCCCTTCTGGGCACGCCGCTCTTCGTCGTTATCGCCGCCGGTGCCATGGTTGGATTTTATGGTGCGGGGATCGACCTCTCCGTTGTCGCCATTGAATTTTACCGAATCGCCGAAACTCCGGTGCTGTTGGCGATTCCACTATTCACCTTTGCCGGTTATCTCCTGGGAGAAAGCGGGGCTCCGGATCGACTCGTACGGTTGACCAAGTCACTGCTGGGATGGCTGCCCGGGGGGCTCGCCATCGTGGCCCTTGCTTCCTGTGCCTTTTTTACGGCCTTTACGGGTGCCTCGGGGGTCACCATCATCGCGCTCGGCGCGCTTCTCTATCCGGCGCTCCAACAGGCCGGCTACCCCGAAAACTTTAACCTGGGACTCGTCACGACGTCCGGTAGCCTCGGACTGCTCTTCGCTCCGTCCCTGCCTTTGATCCTATACGGTATTGTCGTGCAGCAACTGGGGCTTGCTGGGGAGGTGACCATCAAGTCTCTTTTTCTCGCTGGCCTTCTTCCGGGGATCATGATGCTGGTCCTGTTATCCGGCTGGAGTATTTGGGTTGGGAGCGGGATCCGTGTTCCCCTGGGAGAACTGTCCCTGAAGCGTGCTCTGGATGCGGTCCGTGAATCCAAATGGGAAATTCCCCTCCCCATCGTTGTGCTGGGAGGTATCTACGGTGGTTTCTTTGCGGTTTCAGAGGCGGCCGCGGCTACGGCAATGTATGTGCTGATCGTTGAAGTGCTGATTCATCGAGAAGTGGGTCTCTACCATCTCATCGATATCATGCGAAAATCCATGGTGCTGGTGGGCGGTATTTTGGTAATTCTGGGAATGTCGCTGGCTTCAACGAACTATATGGTTGACGCTGAAGTACCCGTCACGCTGTTCAATTTCGTAAGCCAACATGTATCGAGTCCGATTACCTTTTTAATCCTTCTGAATGTGTTTCTATTGGTGCTGGGGACCATGCTCGATATTTTTTCTGCACTGGTCATCGTCGTTCCGTTGATTCTTCCGGTGGCGCTCAACTACGGAATCCACCCGGTCCACCTTGGAATTATATTTCTGGCCAATATGCAGATCGGTTATTTTACGCCTCCCGTGGGCATGAACCTGTTCATTGCCAGCTATCGGTTCGACCGGTCCATCCTGCAGCTATACCGCGCCACGATCCCGTTTTTTATTATTTTGCTCTTCGCCGTCCTTATTATTACGTATTGGCCGACGCTCTCGCTCTTTCTATTGGAATAACCGTCACGTAAATTGTAAGGGCACGCTGTCGTATTCGATCAAAAGATCTATACGCCGCGCCTTAGGGCTTCAATCCGCTCGCTAAGGGGCGGGTGTGTCATGAATAATCGCCGGATGCCGCCCTTCTCTCCACCCGAGATCCCAAAGGCTGCCATTTGTTCGGGGAGTTGTGCGGGCTCGACGCTTCGTTGCAGGGATTCGAGCGCGGCAATCATTTTGTCTCTCCCGGCCAGCCGTGCAGCGCCGGCATCCGCGCGAAACTCTCTGCGTCGGGAAAACCAGAAAACGATCACACTGGCAAGTATTCCAAGCACCAGTTGCGCCACAATGACCACGATGAAATAGCCTATGCCGTAACCACGCTCATTCTTGAACACCGCCCGGTCCACAATGTGGCCAATGACCCGCGCAAGAAAGATCACGAAGGTGTTGACCACTCCCTGGATCAGGGCGAGGGTGACCATGTCGCCATTGGCAATATGGCTTACCTCGTGGGCGAGGACCGCATCCACCTCATCGGACTTCATACTATGGAGGAGACCGGTGCTGACCGCCACAAGAGCGTTGTTGCGGCGGGCTCCGGTGGCGAAGGCGTTAGGATCCGGTGAATCGTAGACGGCCACCTGGGGCATGCCGATCCCGGCACCGTGGGCGTGGCGCTTGACGGCATTGACGAGCCAAGCCTCTGCATCGTTTCTGGGCTGGTCGATGACCTGTGCTCCGGTCAGCCGTTTGGCGGTCCATTTCGAAATGGCCAACGAGATGAACGAACCCCCCATGCCGAAGACCGCGGAGAAAATTAACAGGGCGTTGATATTGAGGTTTACACCCTGTTCATCGAGGATGCTGCCCACACCGAGGAGACGCAGAGTAATGCTCAGCAGCATGATAATGGCTAAGTTGGTTACAATGAAAAGAAAAACACGTTTCATGGCTTTCCAGCCTCCTTTTAATTTTGACGATAAGTCCCTTGCGAGGGATTAAAATCCAACTTAATTATGACCGACCCTGCGGCTTATTCAACCGTTCCAGCCATGATGTGAAATTATTCGTTTAGAAGGTCCGGTGGGCAGGAACGGAAGAAATCATCGTACGAGAATCGTAAATCGGGCTCCATAGGATTCACCCGGCTCTACCAGAATCAACTCCGGCCAACCGCTGGCTAGGGCGTTAGTGGCTGCCGTCATGGGCTCGAAGCAGATAAGGTCTCGCCCCGCCGGGGCCCATACTATAGCGTACGGATATCCGTATTCAAAGCAAACGGCAATGCTTCTTCCTCCGCCTTCAAGGGTAAAAGCCGTGCGATTACCATTGGTGCACACCAGGTCGTCGAAAAGATCATCGTAGATCCGATTACCGAGAGGACCTTTCTTTACCGCCACGGGCTCGCGATCGCCTGTGGGCAGGCTCTGCTCACTGAGCTGGTAGTGCCGGCGGACCGGCACGTCAACGATCCAGTCCGCGCGTTTGACGTTCGGGAGATGAAAGTAAGGGTGCCAACCGAAGGCTACCGGGACGCTCACATCGTGGGTGGCCGTCAAGGTGGTTTCAATGGAAAGGGACGCTCCCTGGCGGGATCCAGCCAGGGTCACCCGGTGTTCCATCCGGTGGGGGAAGGGAAAACCGGAAAAAATCTCGGACTCGGGTGTTACTTCCAGTTTACTGGTGAGCTGCGCTGCGGTCATACCCGGAATCTTTTCTATTACGGTCCACCGTTTGCGGCCGGCAGCAAGTCCATGAATGGGAAGCCCGTTGGGATCCCGCGCCACCAGATTTGCGATAGGATTGAGATCACCAATCACTTTTCCTACACGATAGGTATCGCTCTTTAGTCGGTTGCCCCAGGGATGGAGCAAGGGGATGCCGAAGGTCTTACCTTGGTCGACATAAGCTTTGATCCCCTTTTCCTGCACCAGAAGTTCTTCTCCTCTATGGGTGAGTGAAGCCCCGATCATCCCGGCGTCAGGAACGAACGTCGCCGCAACCTGGGCCTCTTCCGCTTCCATCCGGTAGGCGGGAAAGCCGTCGAACTGTGATTTTGAAATGGTGTGCTTCATGGATTAGATCCCGGCGTACCAAGAGTAACCCAGGTCCTCCCAGTATCCGCCTCTTCCGCCGCCAATCCCGTCGAGGCTGGAAACAAGCTCGATTTTCGAGATGTACTTGGCCATTTTGTAGCCCAACTGCATTTCTAGGCGAAGCCTGATGGGTGCCCCGTGCTGGACGGGGAGTGGCTTGTCGTTCATCTCATAGGCCAGAATGGTTTGCGGATGCATGGCGTCCAGAAGATCAATGCTCTGGTAAAAGTGGACTCCTTGGGAATCGACGTCCATGCAATAGAAGATGATGTATTTGGCTACGGGTTTTGGTTGCACCAGCTTTATGATTTCCGATAAGGGGACTCCTTTCCATTTGGCAATGGCGCTCCATCCCTCAACGCAGTCATGGCGTGTGATTTGGGTTCTCGAGGGAAGCTTCTTAACCTGGTTCAGGGAAAACTTTCCTGGGTTGTTCACGTGTCCCGTTACCTCCAATCTCCAGGATGCCCAGCCCCGCAATCCGTCCTGGACATACCTGGGGTCCAGCGGAGGAGGATTCCCATTGGGCTTGAAGTAACTCGAAATCTCCTTTTCACTGAACTCCTTTGCCAGAGCGCCTTTGGGGGTCAGCAGTCGAAGAGCCTTTTGATTCAAGCCTTCTGCGGACTCAAGAATCGAAAGGATGGTTTTGTTTTGATGGATCTGATCAAAAACGTTTTTGCAGCCCCCCAATAGTAGAGCCCCGGCCCCTTGAAGAGCCATGAATAGAAGAGTCCGTCTCGAAACATTTGAGCTATGGCTCTTCATTCTTTTCGTCCTCCTTGAAGGGTAACACCGCCGGTTCCTTTGATTCCTCCGTTGGCGCGTCGGCTCTCACGGGCGCTCTCTGGGCGTAGCGGACCTCCTGAGCATACCAACCCGTGATCATCGAGCGCATATTGTTGACGAACCCGGATACCAGCACCATGAAGACATGCCCGAAAGTGAACAGAGCAAAAACAAGTGTCGCTAAGAAGTGAATGGACCTGGCGGACTGTCTTCCTCCGAATAATTCGGGAAGCCAATGGTAGGCGACGTTTAATTGCGGAGACATGGCCAGGCCGGAGACGATGACCACGGGGGTGAGGATCAGAAATACGCCGAGGTAGATGATCTTTTGCCAAGCACTGTATCCCATCAATTGAAACTGGGAGGCCGGCATGAATTTCCTGAGGTGTCCTGTGATCAAGTTGTAGACGAAATAAAAAAGCCCGTTGAGAACAAAGACCCACGCAAAGAAAAAATGCCATCGTCTTCCCCCCGCTAGCCAGAAAAAACCGGGGATCGTCAGCCAGCTGGGAAAAGCGCGAGGGAAAGGACCTTCAGGGGTATTTTGAATACCCAAAAATCCCGTAGTGTTGACGCTCCAATTATAAAATCGAACGTATCCGATGATTTCTCCAGCCTCCTCTGTAGCGGAGATCGTGAAAAAAGCCTCTTCCGGCTCTGAGGTATGACCCCAGTGAAGGTTAGGATAGGCGTTGAATATCTGGAGACCGCTCATGATCAGGATAAGCAGAGCGAGAGCATTGATCCAATGAGTTAGACGGGTGACAAAATTGTGACGGTATTGGCGAGAAACCATGGTGGGGGCCTAATCAATCTTTAGCAGTAGTCTGGTAGAGGAAATCTGCCACGCCGGATACCAGGCCGCGCCGTGTCGGGGTTTCGTTCTGATAGAAAGAAACTTACGGGCGGCAGTATCTCAAATAATTTCCCACACCGTTGATGGACTTGCAACATCAACGGCCCTCTTTCTTGAATGGCTGGGTCTGCCGGTCTACCCTCGGGTTCCCAGAGCACGGTCCAAATTAAACGCCGCGCTGATCAAAGCTAGGTGGGTAAAGGCCTGAGGAAAGTTTCCCAGTCCCTCACCTCGATGGCCGGTTTCCTCCGCGTACAAACCCACATGGTTGGCGTAGCCAAGCATCTGTTCAAACATGAGTCTCGCCTCGTCCACCCGGCCCGCGCGGGTGAGCGCTTCTACGAGCCAGAATGTACAGATGTTAAAGGTCCCTTCCTCTCCTTGCAGACCGTCCGACGTTTCGTCCACATCGTAACGGTAGACCAGGCTGTTTGAGAGGAGTCCACCCTTTTCCGGCGGCTGCATCGTTGCATCAAGGGTCTTTAGCATGCGAGGATCAGTTGGCGAAACGAAGAAAACCAGGGGCATCATAAGATTGGCCGCGTCCAGATGAGTGCTGCCGTAGTGTTGGACGAAAGCATTGCGCTTTGGATTCCAGCCCTGATTCATGATTTCTTCATAGATTTCGTCGCGGACCTTCAACCATCGCTCGCGGTCCGCGGGGAACGAACGCTTGTCGGCGAGCCTGAGCCCGCGATCCACTGCGACCCAGCACATGAGCTTGGAATAGAGAAAATTTTGTTGCCCGCCCCGGACTTCCCAAATTCCTTCATCCTTGCGCCGCCAATTGCCGCACACCCAGTTCACCAGTTGTCTCAGGTGGGTCCAGAGGTCGTAGGAGATGGGGGTACCATACTTGTTGTAGAGATAAACGGAATCCATGAGCTCCCCGTAGATATCCAGCTGGAGCTGGTTCGCGGCCCCATTGCCGATGCGGACGGGACGGGACTTCTTGTACCCTTCCAAGTGAGTGAGAATCTCTTCCGACTCAATGTGGCGACCGTCGATGCGATACATAATGTGCAATGAACCATCGGGATTGAGTTCGTGACAGCGAGCCTCGACCCAGTGCATGAATTCTGCCGCCGCATCCGTAAAACCAATTCGCATCAGTGCGTAGATGGTAAACGCCGCGTCCCGGATCCAGGTAAACCGATAGTCCCAGTTGCGCTCGCCTCCAATGCCTTCCGGTAAGCTACAGGTGGGCGACGCCACGATGGCTCCTGTGGGAGCGTAAGTCATCAACTTGAGGGCCAACGCGGAGCGGTGAACGATTTCCCGCCATCGTCCCCGGTAGGTGCACTGAGTGAGCCATCGGCGCCAGTATTCTACGGTTTTCTTGAAGAGCTCGTATGCTTCCGGCTCCGATAGCCCCAACCCACAACCCGAGTTTGGGTCCACGTCCTGGAGTAGAAAGGTTGCGGACTCACCCTCGTGCAAGGTGAAGTCCGCGGCCACTCCGTTGCCGGCCTTTTTCAGCGGCACCGTGGTGGCAAGTCCTAAACTCAGCTCCGGGGAATTGAAACAGGCCCCCGCTGGTGTCAATGTGGTTTGATGTTTGTCACGGCCGTAGTTAAACGCCGGTGTACATTCCAGGCGAAATGGCATGCTGCCACGGACCACCGTAACTCTGCGCACCACTTGATGATGACCATGGCCATCCACCAGCTCGCCCGCCGGCATGAAGTCGATGATTTCGCCGACCCCGTCCGCGGACAGAAAACGGGTTACCAGAACGTTAGTCTCCGGCCAATAAAACTGCTTATGGGTCATGCCCTTGTCAACGCCGGTGATCTTGAAGCGACCGCCTTTTTTATCGTCCAGGATTGCCGCAAACACACTGGGGGAATCAAAATTAGGAAAACAGAACCAGTCGATAGATCCGTCGAGCCCAACCAGGGCGGCGGTGTGCATGTCGCCAATGATTCCGTAGTTTTCAATGGGTTGATATGACATGTTGATGCCTTTCTAAATTAAGAAAAATAGATTTGAAGCCCTTAAGAACCTTCCAAGAGGACAACTGCCCACTGCCTGGTAGTATAAAAGGAACCGAAGCTCAGGCCAAGTCGTCACGACACCGTTTAATTTAAATTCGAGCGTCCCTTTGCCGGGTTAGCTGACTGCATTTCACGAAACTCTGGTTTTGTTCGAATCAGAGATGAAGGGTTGCAGATCAATTAACCTCCTTCTTCAAACCCGGGGTAAAGCGTCATGCCGCCGTCCACAAACAGGCTGGTACCGGTAACGTAGTCCGCATGGTCCGAGGCGAGCCATACGGCGGCGCGACCGATATCAACCGCTTCTCCGATTCTTTTGTAAGGAACCAATTCCATCAACTTGTTGTAAGCCTTTGGTGTGCTCCATGCCGCGGTATTGATGGGTGTGCGAATCGCTCCCGGAGCGATACTGTTGACCCGAATGCGATGGGGAGCGACTTCCTGGGCGATGCTCTTCATCATGAGCATCACCCCGCCTTTGGAGGCCGCGTAGTTCACATGTCCCGCCCAGGGAATCACCTCGTGGACGGAGCTGATACAAATGATTTTACCCGCCGAGCAGGATACGGATTCCACAACCCCGCGGCGTTTGAATTCTCGGATAGCTTCCCGGGCACACAGAAACTGGCCAGTCAGGTTTACGTTGATGACTCCATTCCACTGATCCAGGGTCAGTTCATCGAAGGGAGCGTCAATTTGCAGACCGGCGTTGTTAACGAGAATGTCGATGGTGCGGAACTCCTTGAACATCCGCTGAAACATGGCCTGTACCTGATCTTCTTTGGATACGTCAGCCTGGTGAGCGAACGCTTTGCTGCCTTTAGCTTCGATGTCCTTTACCACTTCCGCGGCGGCATCATCACCTTTGTAATAGTTAACGACGACGTCGGCTCCCGCTTCCCCCAGGGCGTGCGCGATTCCCCTACCGATACCCGAGTTGGCGCCGGTAACCAGCGCTTTCTGGCCGGTTAGGCTCTTCTCGATGCCACAAGCGGGCATTACGACTCCAGGTAACTTTTCGTTCTTTTTCGCCGTTGCCATTCTCAATCCTCCTTAAGCTGTCCGATGGTGGTTGTTTCGTATTACCCGGTCATCCAGAGAATTCAATCCTCAAACTAATTCATGCGCTCACTAAGATGGTCTCCCACCCGCAGTGCGTTGGCGATAACTGTAAGCGCGGGGTTAACCGCCGCGGAAGAGGGAAAAAAACTAGCGTCTACTACGTACAAATTGTCCACCTCGTGGGCTTTGCAATTGATGTCCAAGGCCGATGAGTTTTGGTCGTGACCAAATCGAATGGTTCCATTTTGATGGGCCACTCCGGCCAGAGGGATTTGCTGTCCAAGAAATAAGTTCCTGGAGAATAGGCCCACATGGCACTGGTGGCCGTGTTCATCACACATGGACTGTTGGTTCATGAGGTCTTTGAGCTTGGCTACGAGCCGTTGGTGCGCCTCGTCGTTGTTAGGACGATAGGAAAGGACAATGTTGCCCTCGGAATCCAGGGTAACGCGGTTATTCGGGTCCGGTAAATCCTCCGACGTTAGCCAGAAATCCAACGAGTGCTGGGCCATCAGTTCGAGGGTGAATCCCGGTGCGATGGCCGGTGCGCCTGCCCGTAAAGTGTCTCTGTCCAGCTTTCCGACAAAAGAGATATGGCCCATGGGGAACTCCCATTCCTTAGAAGGTAGGTAAAAATCATTCAACGATAGAGTTTTTTGAAACACCGTCGGATTCGGACATTTGAAAACACCCATGAGAACAGAATTAACATGTCCCATGTAGTGTCGCCCAACCACGTCTGCGCCATTGGCCAACCCCTTGGGATGCTTATCGTTGGCCGATCGCAGTAAAAGCGCGGCCGAGTTAATGGCACCGCAGGAAACCACGACGACATTTGCCGTGTATTCTTCCGGGACTCCGTTTCGCTTTACCCTCACTTTGCTGACTTCACGGCCGGAAGGGCTTGTGTCCAACCGGTCAACATAGGCGTTGGTCACCAGAGTTACGTTGGGGTGCTCGAGGGCCGGATCAACGCACAGCACTTGGGCATCCGCTTTGGCGTAAACGAGGCAGGGATGACCGTCGCAGGTATCGCAACGAATGCATTTGCTCTTGTGACGGTTTCTTTCGTCCAGCATGACTCCCAGCGGTGTGTGAAATGGGTGAACGCCGGATTTCATGAATTCATCGCTCAGGTGCTGCATCCGAGGCTCGTGGCTTACGGCTGGGTAAGGATAGCGTTCCGAGGCCCCTGGTTCAGTGGGGTCTTCTCCCCGGTTGCCGTGAACGTGGTAGAGTTTTTCCGCCTGGGTATAATAGGGTTCCAGGTCCTCGTAGGAAATGGGCCAG
>JABAOE010000784.1_pt3 | contig 42571 bp, 58 predicted proteins | sample 7062141 | NCBI WGS metagenome assembly JABAOE01 (sample SAMN14538627, study PRJNA623070) | marine sediment metagenome | biome: marine biome [ENVO:00000428]; feature: marine pelagic biome [ENVO:01000023]; material: deep marine sediment [ENVO:00002113] | place: India: Gulf of Khambhat ...
CTGCAAAGTCTTTTGCATTTTTGATAACTTGTTTTGCATAATCTCTTCCGAACTCTAATGCTTCAGCAAATGTTACAGCCTTTGCTGCCATATGATGAATATGATGGCTACTTGTTAATCCTGGGAATGTTGCTTTTTTGATTGACTCTTCATGTTTTTCAGAACCTAAAACTAAACCACCTTGTGGTCCAAACAAAGTCTTATGAGTACTCATTGTCATTGTATCAGCACCTTCTCTTAATGGATCTTGGAACAATCCACCAGCAATCAAACCAGCAACATGTGCTGCATCATAATTAACATGCATTTCATAACCTTTGAGGAACTCTGCCAATTCTTTAACAGGATGAGGAAACAAAAACAATGAGCCACCAAACATTGCCATCTTAGGAAGGCGACCAGACTTTTTGAGATCTTTTACCTTTTGTTTTGTTTTATCAACATCAATAGTCATCTCTTCTGCATCAAAAGGATAGAACTCAATCTCTAAACCATGAACTAAACCAGCTGTACCTGAATGTTCTTTTTTACCATGAGAGATATGCCCACCTGCAGGAATAGAAGGGGCAATCATTACATCACCTGGATTAGTAAAAGCAGAATATACTGCAAGATTTGCGACAACACCTGAAATGGGTCTAACATCTGCAAACTTTGCTTTGAATAATTTTTTTGCAAGTTTCATGCATTCAAATTCGACTTCATCAATATACACACATCCAGCATAAACTCGCTCCCCAGGCCAACCTTCAGCATATCGATTTCCGAAATCAGAGATTATTGCTTCACGAACTGCAGGACTAGGAATATTCTCACTTGCAATGAGTGGGATGGAATTTTCAAACCATTTGTTATGATCTTGTAACTTTGAGAAAATTTTCTTGTAAGATTCTTTATTTTGTGAACCTTTGCCAGCCATGCCTCTGGCAATTAATTTTCCCAATTTAAAAACACCGATTAATTACAGAGATAAAAAAATCACTATCCAGTAAACTAAGGTATAAAAAGGGAATTCAGTGCTCAGTGATCGATGAGTGTACAAGCAGCTTCAAAAGGAAATATGCCAGTGGTTTTGCTTAAGGAAGGAGCATCAGAAACTAAGGGGCGTGAAGCTCAAAAAAATAATATCGCAGCAGCAAAAATAGTTGCCGAAATTGTACACTCCAGTCTTGGTCCACGTGGAATGGATAAGATGCTTGTTGATTCTCTTGGCGATGTTACAATTACAAATGATGGCGCTACTATTCTCAAAGAAATTGACGTTCAACATCCTGCAGCAAAAATGTTAGTTGAGATTTCAAAAACTACTGATAATGAAGTAGGAGATGGAACAACCTCTGCTGTAGTTTTGGCAGGAGCCCTGCTTGAAAATGCAGAATCTCTCTTAATACAAGATGTACATCCAACAATTATTGTAGATGGTTATAGAAAAGCAGCAAAAAGAGCAAAACAATACCTACAAGATATTGCAGATAAAGTATCTGCTAATGATAAAACTACACTAAGTAAGATTGCAAAAACCTCCATGCAAACAAAACTTGTTCGAAAAGACTCAGATCTACTTGCAGATGTGATTGTAAAAGCAGTTCTTGCTGTAGCCGAACGTGAAGGTGAAAAATTCCTCGTTGATGTTGATGATATTAAAGTAGAAAAGAAAGCAGGCGGTTCTATCAAAGATTCAGCCTTAATTCAAGGAATTGTTCTTGATAAAGAAATTGTTCATGGTGGAATGCCCAAGAAGATTGCAGATGCAAAAATTGCTCTTATTAACACTCCACTTGAAATTAGTAAAACTGAAACTGATGCTAAAATCAATATCTCAAATCCTCAGCAACTCAAATCATTTCTTGATGAAGAAAATAGAATGCTCAAGACAATGGTCGATAAAGTAATTGGTTCTGGCGCAAATGTTGTTCTATGTCAAAAAGGAATTGACGATATGGCACAACACTATCTAGCAAAATCAGGAATTCTAGCTGTTAGAAGAATCAAAGAAAGTGATCTTACAAAACTTGCAAAAGCTACTGGTGCAAGAATCGTTACCAATCTAGATGATTTATTTGAAAAAGATCTTGGTACAGCTGATATAGTTGAAGAAAGAAAGATCGAGGAAGACAGATGGGTCTTCATTGAAGGATGTAGACATCCAAAATCTGTTACACTTCTTCTACGCGGAGGCTCACAACGTGTAGTTGATGAAGTAGAAAGATCTGTTCATGATGCAATTATGGTTGTAAAAGATGTGATGGAAAATCCATCCATTGTTGCAGGTGGGGGAGCACCAGAAACCTATGCAGCAACTAAACTAAGAAACTGGGCAAAATCTCTAGAAGGCCGTGAACAATTGGCAGCAGAAAAATTTGCTGATGCATTAGAAGCAATTCCCCTAACACTAGCAGAAAATGCAGGAATGGATCCAATTGATACACTTACGGCACTAAGATCAAAACAGATCAAAGGTGAAAAGTGGACAGGAATTGATGTAATGAAAAGTAAGATCTCTAACATGAAATCTAGTGATATCATTGAACCCCTTGCAGTAAAACATCAAATTGTTTCTGCTGCGTCAGAAGCAGCTTGCATGATTCTAAGAATCGATGATGTAGTTGCAACTGCGAAATCACCTGCACCACCAGGAGGTGGAGAAGGTGGAATGCCACCTGGAATGGGAGGTATGCCACCAGGAATGGGTGGTATGGGTGGAATGCCTGATATGGGCGCCATGGGAATGTAATTTTTCAGTAAACTCTCAACACAAAAACTCTCAAAAGTTTATTTGATGACCTTTTTTACGAAATCTATTGAATAAGCTAGGTTCAAAGGCAATCACTGGAATAAAGTACGTTTATCTGGTAATGTTTTTTGCATTACTTGCAGGATTTTTTCACCCACTAATTTCTGGTGCACCTTTTGATTCGGTAATTGTTGGAGTCCTCGTATTATTTGTTGGTCTCGCAGGCGGGGTTTTGGTATACAAAGCTGTTTCATCAGATAAAAGAAGAGGAATTTATCTTGGTGGAGGATTCGGACTAATCGCTATTTCTCTAGCATACATATTCCAACTAACTGGAAGGCCATTATTCTAGAAACTAAACATCAAAGTATAGATAAAATTCGTGTGGAGTTGGTCTAATTGAGATCTCACGTTGGTCTCTTCTTTCTAATTCAATTAATTTGTCAATAACATCATTTGTGAATATTGGATTGAGGAACTTCCTATCACTTTCCAGCTCGTCAAGGGCCTCTCCCAAATTTGCTGGAAGTACACCTATTCCTCTTTTAGCTCGCTCAGATTTTGTCATCTTAAAAATATCTTCCTGAACCTGATCTCCGCAATCAATTTTCTTTTTAATTCCATCAAAACCTGCAGCTAATACAGAAGCAAACACTAGATATGGATTAGATGATGGATCTGGCGCTCGAAATTCTAATCGTTTTAAGAATGCATATCCTTCACCTTTGAAATGTCTTGGAACTCTAACAATTGCAGATCTGTTGCTTCCACTCCATGCAATGTAAACAGGGGCTTCATATCCCGGGACTAATCTGTGATAAGAGTTTGTAGTTGGATTTGAGATTGCACAAAGGGCTTTAGAGTGTTCTAATATTCCACCACAAAAATATCTACCAATTTGACTAAGCTCTACATCTGCATCAGGATCAAAGAATGCATTCTTTTTGTCCTTCCATAAGCTTACATTAGTATGCATTCCAGAACCAGAATCCATTGAAATTGGTTTTGGCATCATTGTAGCTACTTTGCCATATTTTTTGGCAACATTTCTAATTACGAATTTGTAGGATTGTGTTGCATCAGCTGCATTTGTGAGATAATCATATTTGATATCAATCTCACATTGACCTGCTGTTGCAACTTCATGGTGATGATTATCACATAAAATTCCAAAATTTTGATTTAGAATATTCACACATTCATTTCTATATGGTGTGAGAGTATCTGATGGTGTGCTTGGATAATATCCCTCTTGGAGCCCCATTGGATAACCTGTGCCCTCTTTACTCCAAGGCGCCTCAGTAGATTCAATTGAATAAGACTGTCCTTTGTACGGTGTTAATACATCCCAGGTAATTTTATCAAAAACAAAAAACTCTACTTCTGGTCCCCAAGCACTATAATCAAATCCTTGAGTCTTAACATACTCTTCTGCTTTTTGTGCTACTCCTCTAGGATCTCGTGATAATCGTCCTCTTCCTTCTCCCCAATAAACATCACACAACAAACGAGCTGTTCTGTTTTCGGTCATCCATGGAATTACTGCAAAGGTATTTGGATCAGGAACTAGAACAAGATCAGAATCATCAATACTTGTAAAACCAACAATAGAAGAACCGTCAAGCTTTGGAAGCCCATCTTGCATTTGTTGTGGAGTAAATGTATCTGCAGAGATTGTAGTGTGATGAAATCTTCCAGTAAGACTAGTAAATTGTAAATCAATGAATTTTATGTTTTCATGTGCGATCTTTGAGAAGACTTCGTCAGGAGAATATGAAATTTGAAGGGCTTTTCCATGACTGACTTTATAGGGCATTTTACACCTAAAGCTAACACAAATACATCCTGCATTTAAGGATTAGGTAAGAAATGTCCGAATCAAATGAAATCACAATAAACTCATTGTATACATCTGTATTACGTGAAACTGAAAATGATTCTGTTCAGGAATTACCTCCAAACTTTTACCGGTTAATCTCGGACTATATTGGAAAACTAAAACGAGAAGAATACGACGGGATTGAAGCTAAAGTCAAAGACGAACTTGTAATGATGGCTACAGAAATAACTGAGCTTTTACTTAGAATTAGACTTGATAAGATAACAAAAACTAACACTATTGATTTTACAAATTTGCTAGACGAAGAGAAATTTATTCTCGATTCTGAAGACGAATTAAGAGAGAGAAGCGAGATGATTCTTTCTGCCACTCTAAATGGAAAATCTAAACTTCTTGAATCAATTTCTGAGAAACATAAAACCAAATCAGTCGTTGTGAGATTTCTAAAGGAGATGGATCAAATAGTTGGTGCTGATTTAGAAAAATACGGTCCATTTAGAACTGAAGATATTGCCACCATCCCATTTGAGAATGCTCAGGCACTAATTGCTCAAAATATTGCAATGAAAGTCCGAACAGAAGACTAGCTAAAAATTATACCACAATTCTAGTCACAATATGTCTCACCTAGATGTTGATGTAATCGATTTTCTATTACTGACAATCTATCCAGCTGCAGCACTATTTATCATTGAGATGATTAGTAGGGCTCTAAAAATACCATCTTGGTTGAAACTCAGTATCCAAGGGATAGTTTCTATTGGATTTGCAGTTGCCTATGTTACACTAATCACAGCACATTGGTTAACTGCAATTGTACTAGTTGCATTAGCAATAGCGTTATTTTATCAAGCTCGTAGAGCAAAAATTGATCCTAGTAAATCTAGCTACTAATCTTTGAATTTTCCAAACATTCTTCTAAAAACACTTGGTTTGTTTTTTCCACCATCACGGATAACTTTTTTCTGACCAAATTTTTTAGCACGAATTTGTGTTAGCTTAACACACCTATGTTCTTCGGGAAGTCTATGCTCTGAACAAAAAGGATCTTTACAATAATTACACTCAAAAGGCATATCTGTCATATCTCCACAATAGGCACATTTTTCAGGCTTCATAAAACCAATACATGATTTTCTTCTAATAAATTAGCTCTTCAAAAATATTTAAAATCAAAACTCACTCAAAACATATTTAGTCTCAACTTGCTGAATCACGATTGGGAAATTTCTAATGATTAAAGATAAAGTTGCAATTATCACCGGAGCCAGTAGTGGAATTGGCAGAGCAACTGCACTTGCTCTCTCAAAAGCAGGTGCCAAAGTTGCTATCGGTGCTAGAAGAACCGAACGACTTGAAGAGCTAGAAAATGAAATCAAACAAAACGGAGGAGAAGTCTTTTCTCAAAAATTAGATGTAACAAAAAAATCTGAATGTGATTCATTTGTTAATGCAGCTTTACAAAAATGGGGCTCTGTTGATATTTTGGTAAATAATGCAGGCTTGATGCCACTGAGTTTTGTTAAAAATCTCAAAATTGATGAATGGGACCAAATGGTAGATGTTAACATCAAGGGAGTCTTGTATTGTACCGCAGCAGTAGTTACTCACATGAGGGAGAAAAAATCTGGTCATATTGTAAATATCTCATCAGTTGCAGGACGAATAGTTTTTCCTGCTGGAAGCGTTTATTGTGCGACAAAACACGCAGTTGCAGCATTTAGTGAGGGCCTCAGACAAGAATTAAGCGTAAGATCTAACATTCGTGTTACTTGCATAGAACCCGGTGTAGTTGCTACAGAACTAACAAACACTATCACAGATGAATCTCTCCAAGGATTTGTAGAAAATGCCAAAAAAATGGAAGCACTACAAGCAGAAGATATTGCAAACGCAATTCTTTATGCAGTAGAATCTCCAAACCATGTTAACGTAAATGAAATTCTAATTCGCCCAACTACTCAAGATAGATAAAATATAATCTACTTGTTTTCTTTTTTCTCTCTTGCTAGATGATCTAAGATTGCTCTGACTTCTACACCGAGATCATCTGGATTTTTTGCTAAATCCAACTTCTCAGGAAGTTTTTGTTTTAGATCTTCATCTTCTAACTCAACTCTTCTTTTCTCTTTACAATCAAGGTGATCATCATCCGTTGCTGAAATTTTATGACAAATTGAACAAATCTTCAAGTACTGTTCTATACAAATCCGACGATTTAATAATTTCACTTTTTGCTTCAAACATGAGGGGCCGTCGTCTAGATTGGCTATGATGCTAGCCTGGGGTGCTAGAGGTCGCAGGTTCAAATCCTGCCGGTCCCACCATTAACCAATTGTATCAAATTTTTGCAAACTCTTCCAAAGATACCATGTAGCTACCGTACGATATGGTCTCCAAGACTCTGCAATTTCTTCCATGACATCTTCCTTTGGAAGTTCCGGCATGGCATGTAACAGTTGAATTCCTTTTTTTAATCCAAGATCTCCAACAGGAAGAATATCTTGTCTGCCAAGTGTAAATATCAAAAACATCTCAGCAGTCCACCTTCCAATTCCTTTAACTTGAGTAAGCTGAGAAATAATTTCTTCATCAGAAAGCCTTGAAAGAGTATTCAACCTCAGTTCTCTTGACTCAATTTTTTTTGAAAGCTCCTTGATGTATTTTATTTTCATTCCAGATAATCCTGTTTTTCTTAATCTTGAATCTGGAGTCTTGATGACATCAATTGGTTTAGGAAATCTAGTCTTGTAGAGAGAACGAAATCTTTTTGAGATTGATTTTGCTGCCGATCCTGCTAATTGTTGTGTAATAATTGCCTCTATAAGAGATTCATATCTATTTCTGGTAAACTTAATCTGATATTTCCCTACTTGTTCGATTACTCTAGCTAATTTGGGATCTTTTTTCAAATACCGAATAGCAGGATCAGTTGGCATTCTATAACTTCAAAATTTTCAAAAGCTTCTCAAAACTATTTCGAGTTTGTTCTTTTTTATATTCTCTTAATGCTTCTATTATCTTATCTTTTGGAGGAATCTTGTAGAGCCGCTGTACCTTTTTTGAAATACCTGATCCGATAAAGATTCCTTGTGTAGCCGAAGTTACGTTTGCTACTCTTCTTTCAGTACTAGAACTTTCAAAATCAATCATAGTAGTTTTTTTCCCAACAATAACGTGTTTTACAATACTACTTAATTCGCCATGATCAAATCCTACCTGATCCAAATTATAGCAATCTTCTAAAATTTTTCTAATTACTGATTTTATTTTATCCACACTTCTTTTTCCAGAAAGGAGATTTATCCAATCACCAATTTTTTCTCCATCTAAAAACTCCATGACAAGAAAATTTTTGGTGCTATTAAGAAGAATAGGACCCACTCCTACTTTATTTGCTAATTTTAAGAGATTTGCCTCATTTTTCATTCCTTCTCGTTGAGAATCTAGTCTTCTAATCTTAAGAGCAAAAATTTTGTTTCTTCTTTTTGCCAAAACGACAACTCCGACATATCCTTTCCCTAGTACATTCAGAATTCCAATTCTTGTCTTGCCTTGAAATGAAACATGAGAAATTCCTAGTTTTTTTAGCTCAGAAATTCTAGATTCTACTTGTCTTTTCGTTGCTTTAGGATATCCTAGAATTCCTGAATATGGTTCATTAACTAATTTTTTAATTTGAAGAAAAGATTGCTCCATTTGTTGAAACAAGTTCTGAAACTGCCTCTTTAATGGATTTGCTTAACGCTTTTTCCCCTGAAACTATCTTGAATCCTTTCCTAAGATCACTCTCTAATCCTTTCGGAATTCCTGACTTGTTAAGCTGATTTTTTAAAATATCATGAAGAAATTTTGTTGCAACATTGATTTTTCTTTTCTTTAATGAATGAATTTTTTTATCTTTACCAACCCACATCAGTTTTGATTTTTTTGCATTTTTTGAAATGAAACTATTTGAATCAAATTCACTAAAAAACTCAGGACCGTCCTTTACATGATTTTCAGGAATGTCTATAGATTGCATTAGAAAGAGCAAATGTGCTTTTTTATCATCTGATACAGTGCTATGTCTAAGAACTCTAAAACCACCCATATCTAATTGAACTGCAAGTGAACTTGCTGCACGCTTAATCTGCCCTGCAATAATATCTGGGCTTCTAGGTTTATAGTTAAAACTCACTAGAAGAACATTTTCTAAATTACTCTCAGTAATCTTTCTTGATTTTGATTTAAAGTAATTAATGGATGGATTTTTCAAGAATGCTCTGCAAGATAAAACAAACTTCCCAATATTTTCTTCAGAAATTGCAGCAGCAAGGTTCCTACTACTATCAATTGGATCCATTATTACAATTGGAGTATCAAACTTCTTCGTTGCTTTTCCAATAACCTCATTTGGTTTTATCTTTGCAATTGACTTGATTACCTTTTCAAAACTTCGAAAATTCCATACTAACACTTCAGCTACATACCCACTAAATCCTTGTTTAGCGATCTCTGCACCGTAAATTCCATTGCTTTTAAGAAATGATTTGAGTAACCTTACATCATCTTTCATTTGTCCTGAAAGTGATTCTAACATGAATTCTGTATGAAAAGGAGAACGATCAGCTGAGCTTTGCCATTTTCCAGCCTTTACATCATAACAAGGAACTACGTTGACTTTAGTTTTTCTTATTGTTGCTTCAACATAGGGATGTTCTGAATATCTAACATATGGTTTGAATTGTTTTAATGCATCAAATCCTACTTTCTTTGCAATATCTGTGAATTTTTTTTCTGGAGTTGTTTTTTTGAATTTTATAAAAATATCAACATCAGCTTTATCCGGCAACCAAGTTCCCTTAGAATATGAACCACCAAACTCTGCATCAATAATTTCTGGATATTTTGAAATCTGTTTACTCACAAGCAAAAATGCTTTTTTTGCATCCGAATTTTTTTCATGCTGTGACTTTGTTGATGGAACAACTAACTTTGTTGCCTGAACTAATACATTTTTCATGACGCTTTAACCACCTGTAAATCTGAATATATTGGTCCCTCAGGAGTTAATTCACTTTTTTTGAATTTAAATTCTAAAATTTTCTGTGCACCAAACTCTAGATTCTCAAACTTAGCCAAATCTTTTGAAATATCTCCAATCTTGTTTTTAATTCTAAAGATTGTTATGTGTGGTTTGAATGGTTTATCGCTCTTAAATCCTAAAGGAGATAGAACATCTTCTATTTTTCTGGCCAAATCAGAAAGCTTCTCGCCTCCACTTTGATCTGTTCCAACCCATACTACTCGTGGAAATCTAGGTTTGGGAAAAGCACCCACTCCTGTAAATTTGATATCAAAGGGAGAAAATTCTAAAGAACTTAATGCATCTTTAACTCTTTGAGCCTGACCCTCAGTCACATCTCCAAGAAACAACATTGTAAAATGAATATTTTCTAATTTTACTGGTTTAGCATCAATTTTCATTTCACTCTGAATTTTTTTAATTCCATCTAACAAATCCGAATCTGTCAACTCAATTGCTACGAAAGTTCGCATCACAAATTTTGTGATAGAATGTTTATAATGATTTCCGGTAGCTTCATAGATTAGATAAAACCAGCTAGTTCTGTAAATTGTCAAAACTCATAGTATGTCTTACTGGAATGCCTGGAGCAGGCAAATCAACAATCGCTGATGGTCTAAAATCAAAAGGATTTGAAATTATTAACATGGGCGATGCAGTAAGAGAAGAAGCAAAAAATAGAAACCTAGAACCAACCGGAGAAAATCTTGGAAAACTTATGCTAGAACTTAGAGAAAAAAATGGACCTGGAGCTGTTGCAAATCTTATCGAACCTAAAATTCAAGAATCAACTTCAGAAGTTATTGTAATAGATGGGATTCGCTCTAATGCAGAAATTGAAATACTAAAAAAAATTAACAAACTAAAGATACTTTCAATCCATGCATCAACTGACACAAGATTTGACTATCTTACAAAACGTGGTCGGTCAGATGATCCTGAAAATAAAGAAACTTTTGAGAAAAGAGATGATAGAGAACTTGGTGTGGGTATAAGCACTTCAATCGCTTTAGCCGATGAAACAATCTCAAATAATAATTTAACAAAAGAAGAACTTATTGATACTGCTTTCGAAATTATTCAGGAATGGACAAAATAGATGTTAATTCCAAATGTATCGTGTAAAATCTCTGCATACTGTCCAATATATCCATCAGAAGATCCAAAAAGAGTAAAACAAGCATTAGCAAACATTTTTGGAGACGCAAAAATCACACTTGAAAAAAATTCAGCTAAAGTAACTTCAGACAATTTAGAGATATTAGAAAAAATCTTTGAAGTTATACATTCTCGAAAAACCGAGAGAATCTATAGAAGAAATCTAAATAACAATCTGGTTGATGATTCTACATGGTTTTATCTTAACAAACAGGCTGCTTTTGTCAACAGAGTTGCTTTGTGTGGAGAAGCAGATGAATCACCACTTGGCCCAATCAAAGTAATCCTGAAATCTAGTGATATTGAGCGTGTAATTGAATGGCTTATCTCATGAAATTCCCCTGATGTAAAATAAATTCGAGCCAAAAAGATCAAAATTTTTAGTTTGGATGTAAAAAAACGATTTTCATATGCTCTCATATGGCAAAAGAGACTATGATTTTAGCAGTTAGCATTCTTACTCTCTTTGTAGCTGCATTTGCTGCATACTCAATTAGCGGCTTAGAAATTACCTCTTCTCCCCAAACTGCTACCGCCGAAATTATTGATTATACTGATGAATTCCAAGCAATTCAATCTACCCTGCTAGAAGTTACTCAAAAATTAGAAACTCTGGAAACTGATACAGTTAAAGAGTTAGAGATTATTAAGACTGAATTAGAAAATGTCAAATCTATTACATCTGAGACAAAACAAGAAATTGTTGAAACATCAGAACCATTTAGCATCACACTAAACAAATCTACATATCAAAAGGGAGAAGCCATAGTTGTTTCATCCCATAATGCATTAGCACAAAAACCAGTAACAGTACAGCTAGTTAGCTCATTTAACGAATTGATTACCTCAAAGAATACATTTTCTGATTCTACTGGAGGTTTTGTATTCACATTCCCCATCCCAGAGTTTGTTTCACCAGGTGATTATAAAATTAAAGTAACTTCAGAGAGTGGAACAGATACCATGTTGATATCTATTATAGATGATTCAACTTCTGAAGAATCAACAACCCAAACTGTCACTTCTATTAGTGCAATTCTTGACAAGGAAGAATACAAGTCCGGTGATATGGTAAAAATTACAGGAATTGGTTTAGTGTCTACTCCAATAACTGCAGAACTAACTAGTCCAGATAACGAAAAATCATCTGCAAATGCTAGTACAGCAAGTGATGGTACTTACACACTAATCTTCTTCCTTGATTCAAATGCAAAACAAGGTGACTGGAAAATCAAGGTTACACAAGAGGATCTAACACAAACAGTTACCTTTGAAGTTGATAACTAATGAAAATTAAACTTGCTATAACAGGTGTAATTCTAATAGTTGGAGCAATTGCATTTTTACCACAAACAATGGATCTTATACCAAACCCTCCAACTGTAGTTGATACAGTAAAAGAGGATCTTAGTGACATCCAAGAAGACGCGATTGAACAAGTAGAAGGAACCATTGAGACCTCAATTGATTCAGTAAATTCAAGAATTGATGACTTTACAAAATCTTCTCAAGAATTCTTATCTACACAAGTTACTCCTGAAAAGATTATCCCTATCGAATATGAGGAAGAAATCTTCTATGGTAAACTACAAGAAGAAGAAACTATTCAAGAACCAGTCGAAAGACATGGCAGTGGTCCTACCAAAGGTGGAGCCATTGCTGTTCCAACCGTAATCACAACTCCTGAAACTCAAACAATTTCTTATGAAACACTAACTCTTCTTACAGAGAAACAGGTTGATGATACTGTGATGATAAAATATGAAGATACATCTGGTCAAACAAAGAGCGTAACTGTTACAATGAGAAATGATGAAAAAATCCTATTTACTGGCCAATTCTTTTCTTCAAGCTTTGAAGCTAAAGTTTTAGATGCTGCAGACACCTCGCATTTTATTGACATGATAGTTGATCATGAAGTATATGGAACTGTAGCAGCATCTGCATTTAATCCAGCAGGAAATACAGACGCTATGATTAATGGAGTCTTTACTTCAGGATAGACTTTCAGAATTTAGAAACTCTACTAAAAGTGGTAATGTATTTGCAGAAGAATCTCTGATTGAAAGATCCATATCTCTCGTCATAATTGTTTCTTCAGGGTTTACTTCAATCAAAACAGCATTGTTTTGTTTCGCATAGATTGGTAATGTATTAGCTGGTGATACAACAAGCGATGTTCCTGCTATAACCATTACATCACATGAATTTGCTTCACTAATAGCTTCTTGCCAAACATCTTGTGGAAGTCCTTCACCAAACCATACTACATCTGGTCTTAGAATATTTCCACATTTACAAAGTGGTGGTAACTTTTCAAAACCTTCTATAATCTCATCATTATAATCACAAATAGTACATTTTATTCGAATAATACTTCCATGCAACTCAAGTACACGAGAACTTCCTGCTCTTTGATGTAATCCATCTATGTTCTGCGTAAGTACTACTACTCTAGCAAGTTTTTCAAGATCAGCTATTGCTTTATGGCCTGGATTTGGTTTAGCAGAAAGAATATTTTCTCTTCTATCCTCATACCACTCCCAAACTAATTTTGGATCGTCATAAAACGCATCAATTGTGGCTAATTTCATAGGATCATGCTTTCTCCAATGTCCATCTTTACCTCTAAATGTAGGAATTCCACTTTCTTGAGAAATTCCTGCTCCAGTTACAAAAACAATTCTTTTTGCTTCTCTTAATTGGTTTGCCACAGAATCAAACATCTTATTTTATCTCAATTTCTAACAAATCTCTCGCAGCTATTACAGAATCATGAATTTTTCTTGCCTCCTCAGCTAGAACAGATTCATCTTGATATCTGGCAGAAAAATGTGTTAATATCAGATTTGAAACATTTGCATTTTTTGCTAATGTAGCTGCTTCTCTTGAAGTTGAATGATGTGTTTCTACTGCCTTTTCTCTTAATTCATCAATAAACGTAGAATCAAAACTAAGATAATCACAATCTCTAAAGAATTCTTCTAGTTTCTTTGTAGGACGTGTATCTCCAGAAATCCCAATCTTTTTCCCTTGTCTTTTATCCCCCAAAACATCAGAAGGTTTGATTATTTTTCCATTAACTACTACTTCTTCACCATTCTGGAGTTTGTGAAATAGATTCCCTTCAGGGATACCAAGCTCTCTTGCTTTATTCAGATTGAATCTACCGGGCTTATCCTTTTCTTGAAATACGTATGAGTAAGCTAAAGTTGAATGATCAGCTTTACATGCTGAAACTGAATATGATTTTTCATCTTCTATTACTCCTTCATCAATCGTTGTTATCATTACAGGAAATGATAAACCAAAATTAAGGACTTTGATGTTTGCTGAAATAAATTCTTCAATTCCTTCTGGTCCATAGATTTCTATCTTTTCTGTTCTATGCTGTAGAGTCATTGTTTGTAATAATCCAAGGATACCTATACAATGATCTCCATGTAGATGTGTAACAAAAATTTTCATTTTTTTATTCCAACCCAAACCTGATTTTAGAAAAGAAATTTGTGCACCTTCACCTGCATCAAACATCAGGATCTCTCCTTCTCTTTCTAGACAAATACAAGTCAATCCACGTTCCTCTGTAGGCTGTGCTGCAGAAGTTCCTAAAAATACTAATTTCATTTAACTAGAATCGTCCGTGTCAAGCTTTTATGCCTATAGATCTCGTATCGTCTAGAAGGATTTAGCTTGAGATCTTTTTCAGCACCTTTCTTACACATTAAAACAAGTCTCTTTTTCTTTGGAATCATTGAAAATAGGTTTTGCAGCAATTTCTCTGGATTGTCTGATGTTTTAGATGCTCTACCATAAGGAATGTCTGTAACAAGACCATCACATTTGTTCATTATTTCTCTTAGATGAGTATAGTCTGCATTGTAAATGCCTGATTTGAATCCATTTGCATCAAGATTTTTTTTCGTATTTTGGTACATTTTTTTATCAAAATCAATTCCTATTGAATGAATTCCCATCGATTCTGCCTCCAGAAGTGTAGTTCCTGTGCCACAAAATGGATCACATACAGTGTCCCCTTCCTTTAGACCTGATAGATTGATCATTGCTCTACAAAGCTTCCAATCTAGTTCATGTGGATGACTCTTGATCTTTCTTGGTCGTTCAAATTTATCATACCTTGTGGAAAATCCAAAAAATCCATCTGACTCTGTAAATACAAGATATACGGTAATATCTGGATCATCCAAAGATACTTTGGCTTTAGAGAACTTTGAAATCATATTTCCCATACTTGCTTCAAGTTCTGTAACATCTGATCTCTCTGATGATAAATTGATGACTTTACAGGCAAATGTATTTGCATTAAGTAAAAGGGAAAAACTATCTTCATCTAAAAAAAGACTTGATAATTTCTTTAGTACCTGACCTGAGACTTTAACAAAAGTAGCTCTTTTAGCAATTTTTTGCCAGGGAATTTTTGATTGAATTAATACAACATTGGAGAATGTCTGAATTTTAGCAAATCTATCATATGCTTTTGCAATAGCTACTACCTCATCTTTTGCAAGCTCTAGATTATCTTTTGATAAAACAAAAAAACTTTCTGGCATTAAGTTATTGCCTTCGCTATCACATTTGAGACATCTACTACAGAAGTTTTACCTGGAATAGTATTTGCACTAACAATCTGAGTAACTCCTGCTTTTTTGATCTTTTTAGCAGCATTATCAATCAATAATGCATGTGTACATGCTACATAGACTCGATTACATTTTTGCTTTTTCAAAAATTCTGTAGCTTTGATAATACTTCCACCAGTACTAATCATATCATCAACTAGAATCAAATCTCTTCTAGCAACTACATTGAGATTTGATGATACTATCTTTACTTTCCCTGTTTTTCGATTTCTCTGTTTTTTTAATGCTATAAAATCTACTTTGAAATGTTTAGCAAATTCTTTTGCCCTTTCTTTTCCACCAAGATCTGGAGATACTACAAGTGGGTCTTTTAGCCTCAATTTTTTGAAATATCTAACCAACTCAGGAACAGCTGAGACATTCTTTGCATGCATCTTGAATTGCTTTAATCCAATTAAACTGTGAATATCCACAACTATGATTTTTGATGCACCAGCTGTTTTGAAGAGTTTTGCAATTACTTGCATTGTTACAACTTCTCCAGGAAGAAACTCTCTATCTTGTCTTGCATAACCCATGTATGGAATAACGGCAGTAACATTAGATGAGAATTGTCTAGCCTTTGAAACTAGGGAGATAGCTTGAAGAAAATTTGTATCAACAGGTGGATAAGTTGATTGTACTACAACAATTTTTCCTTTCTTTGGTTTTGAGGATAAAGTAATTTTACTTTCACCATCAGGAAACACTCTAAGCTCAGATTTTACATAGAAGGCATTGAGTTTTTTTGAAAGTCTTTTTGCTAAATCTTGAGAAGCGTTTCCACCGATCACTGTTATGCTTGCCAATAGATGAACGATAAAAGAGAGGAACTTAAATTTTGAGAATGATTAAGAGGCCTTACTCCTCGTCTCCGCCTCTTCCAATGTCACCAATTCCATGTTCTTCAATAACCTTCTTGCGTTCTTCTCTAAGTTTTCCGATCTCTTCGGCTTCACGCTTCTCATCTCCTTGGTAGACTGTTCTGATAGGCCATGGTATTCTAATGTCATACTTCTTGAACTCTTCATACATGATCATGCGCATATCAGTTTTTGTTTTGAACTGTGCACCATAATCTCTAACATACACCCACACTGAAAAATCTAATGAAGAATCATTAAATTGATTAAATCTTACAACTGGTTGATTGATATCAACTAGAATTCCTTTATCACAACCACAACTTGATTTGTTTTCATCAAGATACGGACATCTTCTCTGACTCACAAGATGTCGTCCTCTTTCGTCTACACATTCTTTCATAACCCTTTTTCCTACTTTTACAAGAACTGCAGCTACACCTTTTGGATTGTTTAGATAAGATACACCTACATCAACTTGAGCAGGAACCATTTTGAGATCTTTTGAATAATTGATAATCTGAGCATTAACCAATTGCCTAGTCGGAATTATTGCAAATGATTCGTTTAGGGCGTGTCTGAGATAAGTCACTCTGGAGGTTATCTTGTGAATATATCCATTATAACCAGATTCTAGTTGTACTCTATCTCCTTCAACTACAATTTTGTCTTTTCTAATCAAAATGTAAGCAAACCAATTCTGCATTGTTTCTTGTAGTGCAAGGCCAATTCCAATTGCTAATCCTCCTGTAGCAGTAGCCAATACAATAAGATCAACACCCCACCAACTAACTACACCTATTATCACAGCAACAAACAATCCTACTGGAATTAGCTGTGTAACTGACTTAGGCAAATCTTTTCTTTTCTTTTTAGCATAACCTGCAGCCTTTCCGCCAGCTAGAATTGGTTGATATCCACGATCTCTTTTTTCTTCACGCCAAATATCAATAGGATAAATCTCTTCAGGATCTTGACCCATTCTAAGTTTTTTTCCTGACTCATTGTTTCCTGAAACACAATCTGAAAAATATTTTTCATACTTTGCTCTCTCTGATTTTTTCCACTCTTCATATGGTTTTTTTATTAATTCCTCATAGCTTCCAATGGATGTCCCTTTTGAGGTATGATAACTTTCAAGATATTTTCTTCCTTCTTCTGTCTTAAGATATTGTTGAAATTCTTCTTCATCCATACCTTCTGGAGATTTCTTTGGTGGAATCCATTTGAAGAATTTATGGAAAAGATCTCCTTCATCATCTGGAAATCCTTTCATTTCTTTCCATTGTTCAAAATCTAATTTTTCTAGATTGGTTTTTTGTTTTTTAGTGATCAAAATAGGAATGGCGTGAGCTAATGTATAACCAATGACTAGAATGTTAATTGTATTGAGAATTTTTGCAAATGTTTCAGAAGGTGTACGTAATTCTGACGCTTCTGCACCTTCCATAATTGCCGGTTCACCAAATAATTCAAAAGCCTGAATGTATGCATTTGTAGAAGTGATAAGCGCTATTGCAAAGAATGGTAAAATTATTACTCTAACAAATCTTGAAAAATGAGATCTAGTATAATGCAATTTTTGAGATTTCACCCATTTTGAAAATACTCTATAGCCAATTGCAATTCCGATTAAACCTACAATCATAATACCAAAAGCAATCTGCATAGATTCAGAAGAGGCTATAAGCTGGAAGACATTCCCAAATTCTCCTACTTGCCCTGAAACAGCACCAATAATTTCATCCTCAGCCACGGCTAATCACTTTCTCCTAAGAATTATTTCAAAAAATTCAAAGAATAGGCAGTAAAGTCAAATCTAATTGTTGGATACTATTGAAAAATTTTACAGATTGCTTGAACCTAAAACTCGTGCCTAATTCAGACATTATCACATTACCTTTAACAATGGTAAAATCCAAATTATTAGATGACCTTTCAAGAATCAGTTTGGAGCGAAACCGAATCTCCTTCAATCAAATCTTATACCTTATCCAACTTTAGAAACCTTCCACAAATTGCAAATTTACCTGAACAAACACAATTTGAGATGGAAGTTGTTGGAAACGTTTTACCATTTAAGACTAACAATTATGTTGTTGAACAACTAATTGATTGGAATAATATTCCAAATGATCCAATGTATGTTTTAACATTCCCACAAAAAGGAATGCTAAAACCAAAGCACTTTGAAAAAATGGAAGCAACCCTAAAGAAAGGTGCTGATAAAAAAGAAATTGCAGAAGCCGCAAACGAAATCAGATTACAACTTAATCCTCATCCAGCAGGACAACTAGAACTAAACGTTCCTCAACTACAAGACGGAACCAAACTCTATGGTATGCAACACAAGTATCATGAAACATGTCTCTTTTTCCCAAGTCAAAGTCAGACATGTCATGCATATTGCAGTTTTTGTTTTAGATGGCCACAATTTGTTGGAATGGATGAAATGAAATTTGCAATGAAAGAAGGAGAGCAACTAGTGCAATATCTAAAAGAGCATCCAGAAATTTCTGACGTTCTCTTTACTGGAGGAGATCCTATGATTATGAAGGCAAAAATGTTTTCAGCATATGTTGATGCTTTACTTGAAAGCAATTTATCAAATCTTAGAACAATTAGAATTGGAACTAAAGCATTAGCATACTGGCCTTACAAATTTCTTACAGATGATGATGCTGATGTGATGCTTGAAACCTTCCAAAAAGTAACAGACAAAGGATTACATCTTGCAATAATGTCTCACTTTAATCATGTTGCAGAACTTTCTACTGGTGCAGTAAAAGCTGCAATTAAACGAGTGAGAGCAACAGGCGCACAAATTAGAACACAATCTCCACTCCTAGCTCATATCAATGATGATGCAGATATGTGGGCAGAAATGTGGAGACAGCAAGTTCAACTCGGATGTATTCCATACTATATGTTCGTAGTACGGGATACAGGCGCACAACATTACTTTGGTGTATCACTAGTCAAAGCGTATGAGATTTTTAGAAAAGCCTACATGCAGGTAAGTGGACTTGGGCGAACTGTTAGGGGACCAAGCATGTCTGCAACACCAGGTAAAGTTCTAGTTGACGGAACCCCTACAATTAACGGCAAAAAAGTCATTTCATTACGTTTCTTACAAGGAAGAAATCCCGAATGGGTCCAAAAGCCATTTTATGCCGAATATAATGAAAATGCAATCTGGCTTGATGATCTCAAACCTGCATTTGAAGAAAAATTCTTCTTTGAAGAAGAACTTGCGGCAAAATATTCTGGTGCAAGAAAATTACAAAAAGACTAGGTTACAATTTTTACTCTTTACAACATAGCTAAAACAATCTTACTTACTAACATTAGTAAATTGAAATCCAACTTTTATCAAAAATGGATACTAATTCAGTACTAAAGGCAATTCAAGATGAGAATATTACATTCCTTGATTTTTGGTTTGTTGATATCTTTGGAGAGCTACATAGAATGGGAATGCCTAGCTATGCAATATCTGAGAGTAGTTTTAAACATGGATTAGAAAAATTAGACGCAAGCTCTATTGTTGGTTTTAAATCTGTAAATAAATCTGATATGATTCTAAAACCTGATCCTTCAACTTTTAGAATTATGCCACCTGATTATGATAATGGACACAGAAAAAACGCTAGACTAATTTGTGATCTATATGAAGGAAATACTACTTCTGAATCAAGATACAATAGAGATTCAAGAGGGATAACTCATAAAGCAACAGAGAAACTTTCTGAAGCTGGCTTAACACATACTAACTGGGGACCTGAGATAGAATTTTTTGTATTTGATACTATCAATGTTTATCCTTCACCATATGCAGCAACACATTCGTATGGTGGTTCGGGTTATTCAATTGAATCAAAAGAATCACCTTGGGCAAAAGGAAATATTTCAACTGCAATTGATATCAAAGAAGGTTACTATCCATCACAACCAAAAGATACACTTGAGACTTTTCGAAAAGATGTCTGTGATGAACTATACAAATACTTTGGAATAAAAATTGAAGCAGAACACCACGAAGTAGCAACATCTGGTCAATGTGAAATCAATCTTGTTTATGATGAAATGACAGGAATGGCTGATAATGTCATTACCGTAAAAAATGTCGTTAAAGTCAAAGCAAAAAGACGCAACAAAGTTGCAACATTTATGCCAAAACCAATCTATGGCGATAACGCATCTGCCATGCATACACATCAGAGTCTCTGGAATGAGGAAACAAATGCAATGTATGACCCTGATGATGATGTTGCTCAGATGAGTCAAATTGGTAGATACTACATTGGAGGAATCTTAGAACACGCTCAGGCACTTTGTGCAATTTCTAATCCTACAACAAACTCCTACAAAAGACTAGTTCCCGGATTTGAAGCGCCAGTTAACATGTGTTGGGGCATGGGAAATCGATCTGCAGCAATAAGAGTTCCAATGTATTACAGAGGACAAGAAAAGAGTAAGAGAATCGAATACAGAGTCCCTGATCCAACTGCTAACATCTATCTTCTTGAAGCAGCATTATTGCTTGCAGGTCTTGATGGAATTAAACGCAAATTAGATCCCGGTGATCCCGTAGAAGAGAACGTATACCAATTAAGTCCTGAGAAAAAACGTGAATACAAGATTGGATCTCTCCCAGTTTCTCTAAAAGGAGCTTTAGATGCTCTAAACAGCGATAGAACATTCCTAGAAGAAGTATTTACTCCAGACTTTCTTGACAAATACTCTGAGCTAAAATACAAAGAGTATACTGCATTTGCACAAACTCCTACTGCATGGGAAGTTTCTATGTATGCAGATGCTTAAATGGCACAAACATCAAAATTCGATCTTGAAAAAATAGGCATGATTTTTAATTCGGTAAAAAAATAAAATTGTATATGACTCAAAAATTCCTTTTACTTGTTGCTTTTGTCTTCATCCCATTTATAATATCAAATGCCTATGCACATACAGTTGATTCAGCAGGACCATATAGACTAGAAATAGGTTGGATTAATGAACCAGCAGTTTCCCAAGAGACAAATGGTATCTCCCTCTTCATAAGTGAATATGATCCTGCTGTTGCACCAGAAAAACAACCATTTGATCCAGAAAAGGGAATTGAAGGATTAGAAAAAGATCTTAAACTTGAATTAGTATTCAAAACAGAAAAAATTATTCTCAAACTTTTACCGGATCATAATTCTCCAGGAAAATATTTCAGTCTCATTGACCCAACTGTCCCTGGATTTTATCAATTAAATGTAATAGGAAACATTGGAGAAACTATTGTAAGTAAATCAATGCATCCTCCAAAAGTAATAGATAGAACATACATTGAATTTCCAGAACCAGAAGACAAAACTCAAGAACAAATAATCGAAGGACATACATCATTAATTGATGAAATCAGTTCAATCAAGGACGATATCAAAAGAATTGAAGAATCAAATCAGATAGCAACGGTTGGTTATGCAGGAATTGGACTAGGTATTGCTGGAATTGTGATCGGCATGATAGCTCTATCAAAAACAAGAAAATAGGCACAAATCAAAAATCATTTCCATTTTTGGGAGAACACGTTCATAAAGTATGATCTCTCTTCTACTCATAGAATTGAAGCCAGTTACTGTAAACAAAGAGATAGTAGATTCACTAGTAGATCCTGTTACAGTAGTAAACAACGGATTTGAGCTTCTAAAACATAGATTTGAAAATACGATGGACTCTTATGCAATTGCAGAGTTTGAGCGAATTCAAAGAGCATTAGATAAACTTACAGCAGAAATTGATCTTTTAAGAAAAGAAAACTAATCTTAAAAAATTATTTTTAAATTTAAACTGAAATTATTCCTTTAGCAACTAGATATTGTATTCCACTTGCAAAGTCTTTATCTGAAATTTGGCCTTCTGCCCACCAACCAGCATTATTTCTAACCCAATCAGGAATTGTAATGTCTTGACCCTCTTGCCCTTTTTCTTCAATTGGCACTAAAATTATCTCATTTTCGATCAAATACTCTATTCCAGAAGCAAAATCAACATCTCCAATCTGTCCTTCTGCCCACCAACCAGCATTATTTCTAACCCAATCAGGAATAGAAATTTCTGAAGTTAGTATCCTATTTACCACAATTGGTATTCCAGCTTTAGCAAGTTGGTTTTCATCCATATTATCAAATTGAACAGTTATTGGTCCTGTGACATCTTCAGGAATAAAAGCAGTAAATTCATCATGAATATCTTTAGAGCCTGAACTGATTCCACTTTTATTAAAAAATTCATTTCCTTGATGAATTAATGAAACTTCATAACTAGCCATTATCGGACGTCCTTTCAAAAAAACATCTGTTACATCAAAAACAAATGTTGTTTCTGAACCTGACTTGACCTCTTTCGGATTAGTTTCTAAAGAAATTCTATACTGACCATTTCCGGTTACTGTACTTAGTACTGCTCCATCACGTGGTTTTAATTCAAAATTCATTCCATCTGTATTGATTTTTGAATTCAAGTCATGTAGATCATTTTGATTTAAAACAAGATGAACAATTCGTTCTACTTCAGAAAAATCATCTATTGTTATTACACGTTCAGCTACCTCAAATCCATTTACATATGCAGAATAATCTGAAACTAGAAGATCTCCAAATGCTTTTGGAATAGTAAATTCCTCATGAATTACCGAAGTCTGATTAATGTTATCAACATTCCACTCAAATGGCATAAAAAAAGACAGAGCCCTTTCTTTTTCATCATACTGAAAATCTTGAATCTCATCATAGTAGGTAATTACACTTACAGTCTGTTTTCCAAAATTAGGATCTTCAACTAAATGATATGTGCGATCAGGAATTGATAAACCGACATCATATTGAATTGGAGGTTCTAATTGATTAGAATAGCTCTCAGCAGTTTGAATTTCTACATCAAATGTGTATAATCCTCCTGACTTGAAAGGCTCACCTCTTATTACGACAACATCCTTTTCTTGCCCAACTAAAACATCAAAAAAACTACCTTGCAATTCTTTTTCTACTGTTATCTCAGTTGAATCTGATTGTAGTAAGTTCATCACAAAGATTCCATTATTGCTCTTGAATGTATCTTCAAAAAGAAATTGTTCTCCTTTTTCTCCTCGAATATGGTATGTAACATCTCTAAGTGTTATCCCACTTGAAGTCTCAAACAATGCAAATGTTACTTCTCTATCTGGATTATCAGGATCTTCATACTGCGATGAAGTGACCTCTAATGCAACTTCTTTATCACCTAATTTTACTGGAGGTAGAACTTCATAACCAATACCATGCTCAAATGATAATGGAATCATAGAAACTGCTAACAAACCAATAGAAAACACTAGTAATTTTATTCCTAAATTCAATGTATAATCACCTCTTACTTTGTTTTTGCCTTTTTCTTCCTCTTTTTTGTCTTCTGAGACCTTCTAATTAAAAGTGAAATTGTTGCACCAGCTGGAATTCCTATTATTGTCCCAAGACTAACATATGGTGCAATAAAAAAATCCCCAATCCAAATTCCTCCATCAGTAGTTAATTCCATGAAAGTTCTTGGACGCATTACTAGAGAAAATGTTTTAGAATCTGATTTTTCTTCATTAACATCATCAGTATAGATTACAATTATCTGAAAAGGTATTTTGTATTCTGTATTAATTTCTTGAGAAGGTGTAATAATTCTAGATGTTACTGAAACTGGAACTTCTTTTTGTATAGATGAAAAAGTGTGCATAGTTTCTCCTCTAAACTCAATATCTTTTGGAGGAATTATCTGAAGACTAACATCATTTAGATCGGTATCTTCTGAAATTATCTCAACTATTATAGGAAATTCAGCATTAGTAAATATAGACTCTGGAGTAATAGTATGAATTGTAACTTTAGGTTGCTCTTTAACAACTATTGGTAATGCAATACTTGTACTAGTAGGGGCTTGAGGTTCTTTATTGTTTGCAAGCAAAACCTGTGAATAATCCAAGTTAAGAAAGTGATCTCCTAAAGATGAATCTGATTTAATTTGAAAATCAATGGTTTCACCATAAGATCCCCCCGCAGAAATTTTCTCAATGATAATTTTACTTTTGTCTAGTGCAATTATTGAATCATCTGAATTAAATGAAAAAATAACATCCTGCTTGTCTTCCCAACCATTATTTTGCACTAAAACTGAAACAGAAAACACTCTATCAACAACTACGCTATCTGGAAAGCTAATCTGAACATCCATTCCTCCTTCCATTGTCTGCTTGATTGTTTCAGCATCTACATTTGGAATAAGAGAAAATCCCAAAAAAACTAACACTATAGGTAATGCCTTTAGAAATTTCACTTCTCTTACCTTGGCTACTGAGGGGCTAAACGGCTTTTCTATCTTCCTAAACCCCCTTTCATTCGTATCAAAAATCGGACAATTTGGCCAAAAAGTTGTTGCTTCATATATACCAAATAACAAAATACCTGTAAAAACGTGAGATTTATGGTCAAAAAGGTTAATCCAAAAGAAATGTGCCCTCGATGTGCTCAGGGCAAGCTCGTTACAGATAACGAGTCTGGGGAGATGTTTTGCTCCAAATGTGGTTTTGTATTATCTGAAAAATTACAAGAATCTGGTCCAGAATGGAGATCATTTACACAAGATGAACATGGTGATAGAGCAAGAGCAGGAGCTCCTACTTCATTGACAATGCATGATATGGGTCTTGCAACAATAATCAACCCTGTAAACAAGGATGCATCTGGCAGACCACTTACTGCTTCTATGAAAAGTACTATTGAAAGACTAAGAACTTGGGATAGTAGAAGTCAAGTACATGAACCAGTTGATAGAAACTTTAGACAAGCCTTCAGCGAATTAAACAGACTAAAAGACAAACTTGCAATCTCTGATGCTGTAATTGAAAAAGCAGCTTACATTTACAGAAAAGCTTTAGAGAAAGGACTGGTTAGAGGAAGATCAATCTCTGCACTTATGGCATCTGCACTTTATGCAGCATGTCGTGATACTGCTACTCCAAGAAACCTAAAAGATGTAGAACAAGCTGCTAACATTAAACGAAAAGATATTGCAAGATGTTACAGATTATTAGTAAAAGAATTAGATCTAAAGATGCCAGTTACTGATTCTATTCAATGTGTTGCAAGAATTGCTAGTAGGATTGGAATTGCAGAAAAGACAAAACGTTATGCAGTTAAAGTTCTAAAAGATGCACAAAGCAATGAAGTTTCTGCAGGAAAAGATCCTATGGGCCTTGCAGCAGCTGCCTTGTACTTATCTTGTGTAAAAAATGGTGAAGACAAAACACAAAGAGATATTGCTGAAGCTGCAAATGTAACAGAAGTTACTATAAGAAACCGTTACAAAGGTCTCAAAGATTCACTAGACCTTTAGGAAAACAACAGCGATACTTTTTCAAATATTTGCAAGAATGGTCCATTAACCATCATGTCAAATATTCTATCTGCAAATTTATCATACATTAAATCAAATGCATCTCCTAGAACAGTCTTCTCCACAGTAGTAAGAATTCCATCAACTGTACTTTCTGCAAGCTCATCTGAAGCTTCCCCATTGTCCATTCTCTGAAGAATAGACGGCATTGTATCCTTGAGGATGTCAGGTGTAAATTCTGACATAACTGAAGATGCATGTTCAGGAGTAGGATTTCTAATTGCCTGTTGTACTAATGACCCTTCCATAATCTCAATGAATTTCTCATTGCTATAATCAGTGCGCCCATCTTATGCCCAACCTACTAGACCACTTTGGCACAACGCATTTTTATTGATTCCATGCCGGAATTACAAAAAAATTATTTTTTGTACTTGTTTTTTTCTAACATTCTAGAAGTTTCACCTTGTTTTACATCAGTAAATTGTTTAGTAGCTTCTTCTTCACTAATCCCTTCATCATCTTTTGTTTTTGAATCATCATCGCCATGTTTTGGTTTTTTTACAAAGCCCCCAGACAGATCTTCAGGTGGCGGAATATTTCTTGCCCTTCCAAGACCTATTGTAGTAATAATTACTGAAGATAAAATTATGAAAAATACTATTTGTGGATAAACTTCTGCATTTGGTAAACCAAAAGTAAGTGGCAAAGTAGCTAACACTGCAGCTGCCAATCCTCTTGGAATCATTACTTGAGTGACTTTTCTATCAATCTTTGAGAATCTCTTAGTAAGAGTAGATTTTACGACTCCAATTCTACTGACGTAGATTGCTATAGTTGCTAAAACTCCAAAGATTATGAATTCTATCTGACCAAACGCAGCTAATAGTCCGACAAAAACAAAAAAGAATGCTCTTACCAAAAATGTCAGCTGACTATGCATAGAGTCATCAGGCTCTATCATACGTATCTTGAACCTGAAAACTCTAGCAAATCTGTCTTTATTTCCTAGCATCAGGCCAAATACTAATGCAGTTAGTGCACCTGATTCTCCCAATGTATTTGCCATAAAGTACAAGACAAACAAAATTCCCAAAGTAAGCATATAGCTATGTTTTGCATTCCCAAGCTTTGTTGTTACATACATCCATGGAATACCTACACCAAGACCCAGAATAAGACCTACCAAAACTGCTCTACCAAAAGTTTCACTAACTAATCCAACACTGAATTGACCTGAAAGAATTGCTTCAAACATGATAAATGCAATTATTGTTGCCATAATGTCGGTAATTGCAGATTCAAAAGCGAGCATGTTCTTTGTTTCTTCAGAGATGCGAATGTTTCTAACCAAACCAAAAACAATGACTGAGCTAGAACCACCAACAATAGAGCCCAACAAAATACTATCCATCCATGTCCAACCAATACCATAATGTGCAAATATTGCAACAACTGCCACTGACACGATAAATCCTAGGATAGCTAGGATTAACGCAAAGTGCGCAGTCTTTGCCATATGTTTAAGATCCAAATTGAGACCACCATCAAACATGATAATTATCAAGGCAATAGCTGCAAAGAAAGGAACTATCTCTATAACTACATCAGGTTGAATAATTCCAAGTACTGGTCCAATAATTACTCCTAGAACCATCAAAAATGCAACATCAGGAATTCCAGTTCGTTTGAAAAATGCTTCACCAGCAACTCCAAAAAATATTGTTACACCAGCTGCTAACAACACCACATGTGCAGATGCGATTCCAGTATCAGTAATTGAAATAGATTCTAAAAATTCTTGCACTCCAATAAGATTATCTGAAAATGGATTAGGACCAAAATTCCCTTGGGCTTCTGGAAAATTTTCATTAAAGTAAGTCTTGATCATTTCAAGAAGGCTGAAAAAAGCTAGATTCATCGAGTCACACTTCCCATAGTTACTTTAAAAGGTAAACCTGTCAAACAAGATTGCTTTTTCAATATATTCATGCCTGAAAGTTAGAAGACCATCTTATAATCTCAATTACTAGTTTAGAAATTTAGACTCTACTTTCTTTGAACTCATTCAAAGGAATTCTCACATGAAAGAACATATTGATTTTATGATGAAAATCGCAGAGAATCCATACTACCCCGTTCCAATCGAGGAATATCCAAAATTATTTGATTTTAACATAACGCCCAAAGGACTAATCTATTTTAAACGATTGAAAAACGAACTATTATCAGGTAATCAACTCTCCGAAACTAAATCTCTCCATCTTTGTCTTTTACACCTAGGATATGCTACATCGATGAAAAATGTTGAAGAATGTCATAACTGGCAAGAATTTGTCTTTAAGATTGGACAAAATGTTGATCTGGAAAAACCTGGAATAAAAGAATCATTAAAACAAATGGACTGTATCATTGATGATCCTGACTATAATCCTAAATTATACAAATCACATTTACTCTGGAAAAATAAGATGCTAGCTACAATTGATAATTTGTAAATCTTCTTGGTTGTTATAGTATATATCTAAAAACAAAGGCGACGAATTAGTGACTGACGCAAAATTCCATGACAACAAACTAACTGATATTGCAATTTGGGGAATGAGAGCTGCTATTGGAGTTATATTCATTGTACATGGTACAGCAAAATTCAATCCAGGATTTGTAGGATTTCTTACAGGACCTCTTGCTTTTCCTCCAGAGATGCAGATTCCTATAGCCCTTGCAGAAACCATTCCTGGAATTTTACTAATTGTTGGCATTCTTAGTAGAATTTCTGCTGGAATGCTATCTGTAGTAATGGTTGGGGCAATATTCTATGTGAAAAGCGCAGCAAACCTAACCGGTGATGGGGCATACGAGTTAGATCTTATCTTACTTGCAGCATGTCTAGTAATTGTTGTTGCAGGACCAGGAAGAGTTTCTATTGCACATATTACAAAAAAGATTCCAAGATCCCTACACTAATCTGATAACATTTTTTTGATCAAAGTTTTTCTTCATAATGTGGTAGAAAAACAAGAAGGCGCAACCATGACATGTCATCAATGTGGTGATAAGCTATTTTGCCGAATGTCAAACTACAAGCACCCTTATACCAACAAACTCCAGTGGCAGAATCAAGATGGAACTGCTCACTACAAATATGATGGCGGGAAATTTACCTGCACAGGAGTAGACAAAAAATCAAAAGAGCTAAAAAAAGCACTTGCCCAACAAGACGAATTCATGAAAGAGGCTGACCTTAGCAAAGGTCCTTGAAACTTTAAGATTGATGAATCCCATAATAAAACAAGGAAGCTGATACTTCACCCAAATGTCCATCAAAGTGTAACGCCAATTTGCCTAATCTAATTAGGACTTGCGCAAATCAGCTTCCTATTTCAGAATCTAGATTCCTTTACTTTTTACAATTAAATCAAAACTTGTTCTATCCATCTCCTTACCATCAGCAAAGAGAATGACCGTTATTGTTTCATGAATTGGAGTAGAAGTTGAGTCAATTGCTATAACTTCAAACATCAAAGGAGCAGTAATGTCTTGTCTCTGTATCAGCTGCTCTCTAATACCTGCAGCATCATTAGCTAAAAGTTCAGGATTAGTCATCTTAATTCCTGCATAAATTGTACTCTGTGGTATCAGTATGTATCGTCCATTCTCTCCACTTGAATATGCTTTTACAATTACATCTTTGAGTGGTTCATCAATTATCTTCTCAATGTTAACTGTAATTACTGCTTGCTGCCCCACATTCAAAACTGCAACTCCATCAAGACCTTCTTGTGGTCCTAAGATACTATAATCATGAAGTTTTATGGCACTTGGTGATTCAGCAGAACTTTGATTGGCCATTACTCCAACTGCAAAAACGGAACCAACTATTGCAACTAAAAAGATTGTTCTTCTTTCAATATTCAATGAAAACAGTATGATATTTTCTGATAATAGCCAATGTGTGTAACCTAATTACATACGATCAAAATGTTTGTAATCTGATTACAGACGATTACACATAACTCATTTTACATATATTACTTCATGAGCCTACCAACATGGAAATGTTACAGGTGTGATCTTACCTATAAAGAAGAGTCTACTGCACTATTACATTCTAAGATATGTAATCACCCAGTAGTAACACGAGACCTAGAAATTTTGCTTGAAAACATTCACAGTTAGATACCTAAATTGTATATCTTAGGGTTCGAGCATCTTAAAACTGACTCCAGCATGCTCAGCTAATAACCAGATGATAGCACTAATAATTGCTATAGAGCCAACACCTACTCCTATCAAAGTAATTTTATCCAATACGACTTTTTTTTGGACAATTTCAATATCATTGTTTAGAAAGAACCTAAGCATATCCTAAGCATAATCTAAGGCAGTTTGTGTAAAAAGCACATACATACGAAGTTAACATATTTTCTATTCATTATGTTATGGTAATTGATTTTCCTGATAAGGAATCAGAAGATAATTTCTTAGGAAGAGACTCAAAGATACTAAGAGAGAAGACTGAGACTCCACTGAATATTCTTATCGGCGAAGATGACGTTGATCTTGCTGAAATATACTCAGATATTCTTACAGCAAGAGGACATAATGTTACTCTTACCTTTGATGGGGTACAATGCTGCGAAACTTATGATAGAAAACAAGACGAAACTCCCTTTGATATTGTCATTTTAGATTACCTCATGCCACGCGTAAGCGGGTCTACAGCAGCAAGGGAGATTCTTGAAAAGAATCCAAATCAACGAATTATCTTTATCTCAGCTTTTGGTCAGAAACTTCTGGATGACCTAGAAGGAATTGAAGACAAAATTGAATTTCTTACAAAACCTACGCGTCCTAGTTCCTTGATTGAGGTCATTGAGAAAGGGCATCTTTGGAAGACAAAATCCAAAAAAACTACCGAAAATTGGGATGGCAATGTTGAATGGAATGATTAGCCTCAATTTATCAAGAAAAATCAAATGTTTGTAATCTGATTACACACGTATACAGATAATCTAATTTCACATAATACTATCAAATGAGTAATCAAACTCTAAAGCAAGATGGATTCTTCCTATCCTACAAAGCTCTAGATTCTATGGTAAATCCAACTGCAGTTCTACAAAATGGATTTGAGCTTCTAAAACAGAGATTTGAAAATACTATGGATTCTTATGCGATTGCAGAGTTTGAGAGAATACAAAGAGCGATTGATCAACTAACTGACAGAGTTGAGTATCTCAGAGATGAATACCAGCTAGAGCAAACCAAAGTTAAACTCTTCAAATAACAAAACTAAAAAACTATGGCAAAAACACTAGAATTTCTTAATAAAAATCTAAACTGAACAAAAAAAGTTACAAGATAAAAACAAGTAATCTTGATTCTATTTGTTGAAGAGCACTGAAATCTTACGAAAAGATCATGAGCATGTTAGAAGATTAGAAAAAATTGTTTCAAAGGCATCACAATCAGTTTATGATGGTGCAGATATTCCAATAATGCATTTAGAGAAGATTACATACATTATTTCAGAATTTTTAGATGCAATTCATTACTCACGTGAAGAAAATTCCTACTTTCCATGTGTTGGAATAAATGGAGATTTTGCTAGAGAAATCAGGAATTTTATGGTTGAGCATCAATTTGGCAAAAATGTTGCTTTTCAGATTTCCAGACATCTGAATAGATGGAAATCAGGTGAAGATGCTAGAGAACCTGTTGGTCGTTTTTTAAGAACGTATGCAATCTATCTTCAAGATCATCTTTCAAAGGAAGACAAATTCTTTGATGAGGCAGAAAAAATTCTAACTCCTGAGGAAGAAAAAGAGATGTACGAATATTTTTCCTCAGTAATAGCGACCACAAAAAAAATTGATGAGGTCCTCAAAGAGATAGACTACCTTGAATCAACTTATTGGTTTAGACATTAATATTCTCAATTCTCATGTTTTCGGTAAACAGGTTCACATGATGGTCAGGAACCTGACACAAAAGATCTTCCTGTTTACCGTAAAATGATAATACGTCACAATAAGTAAAAAGGAACACGTAGAAGTTCTCAGTTTCCAAGCCGTAAATTCCAAGTTTAAATATTATTTTTTGTGAGACCTGATGTGACAATTGCTTACGTTCTGATTAATTGTGATTTAGGTGCAGAAGAATCCATTATCGAAGAATTAAAAAAATTAGATCAAGTCATCGAAGTCTTTGAAACAGTTGGTACCCATGATCTTATGGCCAAACTAGAATCTGAACATCTAGAAAAACTCCGAGAAATTATTACATGGAACATTCAGAAAATAGATAAAGTAAGATCTACAGTAACTCTAGTGAAAAAAGGCAGTTAACTTATTCTTCTGTAAATATTGTGAAATTCCTGATACAAGTTATATGCTGTATTCTGTATATGTGAAATTTCAGTTACAGACTTTTTACCTTTAGCAATCTCTCGCATTATTGTCATGCACTTGAAAGTCTTATTTTGATCAGGATCTTCAGCACCTGTCCAAATGTTAAAACAGTCTTCAAAATCGAGGCAAAATTTCAAAATTATTACCTCCCATTCTTCAGAAGAAGTTGGAATACCTAAAGAATCAGCAAGTTCTTTGAATTCATTTTTTCTATCACGTAAAAGTAAATCTAGAGTCTCTTTAGCTAATTTTGGATCATAGTTCCCATCAATTAACCCAATTCGGCTCATATCATACATCAAGAATCATGGGTATATGATTTTTACACTTAAAAAAAATAGAAAATAAATGATTTTATGAGTAAAATCCAATGTCATTGCCCTGAATGTAATTGCCAAGATAATTTCGTGCCAATAGATCAAGAACTTTTTCTAAATCTAGTGAGTCACGGTCGTCTTACTCAAAAACAGATTAATCTAATTAAGAAAAGAGTTGGAAGTACAATCTGTAAAAGATGTTTTATTGGATTACACCAAAAATAATCATATGTTCTATTCAGTCAAAGCTAGATTCATAGAAGAAAAACTAGAAGAATTTTATGAAAAACTTACAGATGGAACCATATCTAATCAAAAACCTGATGGAAATGAGATTGTAAATTCTATGAAACGTGCCAAAATTACTGAGCCAGGAACTATTTCTTGGTCTGAGATGTGTTTTTGTACACCACCACTAAAGCACGAACGAGAAACAATCTATAACCACTATCTTTCTAATTTAGAAACCGAAATTATTGATGACTATATTGAGTTTTCAGGGGAACCATTTTTTGATTTTTTAGAAAAACAGTTCAAAAAATAGATCTTGGAATTTTGTATGAAATTTAGCGTAAGCTCTTTAAGGCCTATTCTTGGCATTTTCAAATATGAAACCATTTGTACTATGGATGACTGGTTTACCTTGTTCAGGTAAAACCACTATTGTAAAAGAACTCCAAAAAGACGTCCCAAATCTAGCGATGCTTGACGGTGATGAACTTCGAGAGTGGTTTTCTCCTAAGGACTTTTCTAAAGCAGGTAGAGATGAACATAACAAAAAAGTTGCTCATCTTGCAAAACTACTCTTAAAACATGGCGTTCCATCAGCTGTCTCACTTGTATCTCCATATGTTGAGAATAGAGAAAAAGCTAGGGAGATTGTTAACTCTGGTGATCAGTTTGCAGAATGTTATGTAAAATGTTCTGTTGAAAAATGTGAAGAACGTGATGTTAAAGGAATGTATGCCAAAGCAAGAGCTGGTGAAATCAAAGGATTTACAGGAATAGATGACCCATACGAAGCACCTCCAAATCCTGATTTGCTAATTGACACAGAACATGAAACCCTTGAAGAATCAGCTGGAAAGATTAAAGATTATCTAAAATCAAAAAACCTAATCTAGTTTATTCAAGAAATTTTTTCTTAATCATAATAATCCACTATTTCTACAACCTTTTTTGCAGCATCATTTTGGGGTGTTACTTCACCTGAGACAATATTGACACTCCAAAGATAATCAATGGTTTCTCGGTATGTAGTAAAGCTCCAAGAAATGTCATAAACACTATCTTCTCCTGACTTTAAACCAACAACTAGCTTTGAAGTGGTTTCATCATGATCAAAAATCTTCTCATCTGAATAAGCAGTACCTAGTTGCTCGCCTAATGCATCTACAAGCTTTAATCCTTCATTATTAGGCCCATCGTAATTTTTGAGAATTTCAAGTGCCTGACCCTCTTGGCCTTCTAAGGTTCCTAAATGATCATTAATACTACCTCCTGTTAGCTCTGGAATCAAAAATATAACAAAAGCAGTTAGAATAACACCATAAAGAGGGGCTCTTTTCTTCAAAAAACCCTTAAAGCTGGAATCCTTTACCTCTTTCTTTTCATCTCTTTTTTCTTCTTTTTTGCGATCTTTTTTTGGAGAATGCTTTACCAAACTAGATTATTGAAAAATCTGATTGCAATTAATAGCTTCTCTGCTGTTCATCTTTAACACACAGATACCCATAAGGCATTTTCACTATACTATAGATATGAGTCTTAAAATTTGGAAATGCTATCGATGTGATCTTACTTTCAAAGACGAGTCTTGCGCACTAATTCATTCAGATATCTCGAACCATCCAGTAAGAATGGGGAATTAGAACTTTTAACAAAAGAGTTGGATAGAATTTGGGTATTTTTCTAAATAATTTTTTTGTATAATCTAATCATGTCAAAAAACTGGTGTCATAAATGTCGAAATCATACATATTCAGATGGAAGATCTCACTGCTCTGTTTGTGGAACTGATTTTTAAAATCAATCTCCACCAAAATCATTTTTGTATATATTAATTGAACTAGACTGTATCATTTTGAACATACATTGTGTCATATACTCTAAAATTGAATTCTTTCTTAGTCATAGTAGAAGCATGACCTAGTTATCATTTGTATAGCAGGCATGACTTCACTATGCTTTTAAAAATTTTAAATTTTAGTCGGTAGTATCTACACAAACTACATAGGATGATCCAGAACCGATATTCTCCCAACCTCTTACAACATCTTTATGCTTTGCAACATTTCCCTCAGCATTAATTGGTCTACCGACAGTCTCTCCTAGTTTTCCACCATTAACCGCATAATCACCAACATCACAAAAGACTTTCTTGTTGACTGGATCAATTTTCACATAAGTTTCGGTTAAACCAGGCTCGTCATCCGAGTCATCATTTATGGCATCTTGTAATTCGTATATTGCATTCCAAATTTCTTGAAAAGGCTCCCCATTGTTACCCTTTGTTGCAAATGCACTAGTTCCAGTTAGAATAGATCCAGCTATAAACGCCAGAGCAATCAAAGCTATCATTGTTGTCTTGCTTTGCAACAATGATAATACCAAAATCTAAATCAAATTTGATCTGCTGTGCAGATTGAACACATTTTTGTTCAAAAAAATGAAGAAAAGTGAATTATTTTTCTTAGAATAATCTTAGATAAATTTTAGAATTAAAAAGAAAAAAGATTATCTACTGAGTATCCACTCGTAGATTACTTTGAGTTGTTCTCTCAAAAGAATATTGAGATCTTCAATTTTTTGCTCAAGTTCTCTGATTTGTTCTCGTAGTGCATTATTTTCTTCCTCCAGCTCTTCGATCTGATTATGCAATGATTCAACTTCTACATCATGTTCTACGAATGTATCAGTACCATCACCTTCATGCTCATCTGAATCATCAGAGTGATCATCAAGAAGTTCTCTTGCTTCTTTGGCAAGATCTTCAGCATGATCAGCTAATTCTTCTGCTGCTTCAAAATTGCCCAAGCTAAATTCAAAGTCAGCATCTTGGATTAGAATCTCTGCTTTTTCAACTAGTTCTTCGACTTCAGTAACATCAAATCCTTGCTCAAAGACTTCTCCGATTCTGAGAGTTGCCCTCTCGATTTCATGTAGTGCATCTTCAATTGCCTCAAGAGCTTCAGATTCACTTGATTCCTCATGTTCTTCGTCATGCTCGTCATCATGGTCTTCATGTTCTTCATCACGTTCTTCAAAATCAGTTTCTAGTTCATACTCAAATTCAAACTCAGAACCCTCAAAGCTCAAAATCTTTTCAATTATCTCATCAGGAAGATCTACATATTGTAAAATAGTATCCACAATTAGCTCATTGTCTGCATCCTTGAATTCAAACTCGTATTCTTCATCAAATTGCTCAATCTCGATTTTTACTTTACCATCTTCTTTTTCTATCTCGATCTTTAACTTGTCATCATCAGCATATGCCATAGATGCTGGCATTATACCTCCTACAAGCAAACCAATCATTACGAATAAGGACAGGTAACTAGTCTGTTTCAACAAAAAAATTTCCTATTTCTAAATTATAAACAAATAGAAGCAAAAATCAGTAATGGTTAATTATGAAATAAAATTCTAGGCCTTTACTTTAGCCTTTCTTCCTCACAATAAATTGCATTAATGCTTCTTTTGGGTAATCAATCCCATGTTCTTCTTCGGAATGCCTTCCAAACTCATCTACGACAGAATCCATATTCCCTTCTGCTTCAAATTTGCATTGAAAGCCATAATCAGCACATCTTAGATTAGACATGCATATTCTACACCAAAGTACGATAAAGAGAAATGTTTGTTATTACATAACAGACGGTATTTTCTACTTGTGACGCTTAGAATACTCTTCTAATAGAGACTCTCTAATTTTGTCACCAAAAAACTGGTAATTTTCAGAACCAATCTCAATCTGAAATACTGAATCAAGTTGTAATTTCTGATTGAGAAAATTTGAAACAGATGCTGCTCCAAATGGAGTAAGCATCGTAACACAAACCTCTACTTTGTAATCATTCATTTCTAATTGATAAGAAATATCTCTAAGGCTTAGTTTTGCTCTATCAAGAATAATCTCTTTAGTTTTATTTCCATCAAAAAAATACCTGACAAGATTCTCGGAATTTCTTGTATGCAGAACTAGAGGAATTTCCATACATTTGTCGAAGCATTATTGGTTATTATAATACAGTGTGATTATTTTTTACAACTGGTTTTAATCTTTGAGAGTTCGTTGATATCTTTTAACAGAATCCAGTATGACTTGTTTTGCTTTTTCAGAAGATTCCCACCCTATGATTTCGACTTTCTTTCCTTCCAAATCCTTGTAAACTTGAAAGAAATGAGCTATCTCTGATCTATAGTGATCCTCAATATCTAGAATATCGGTAGTATGCAGGTAACGTGGATCATTAGTTGATACACAAATTATCTTATCATCTAGCTCACCTTGATCCTTCATTTGTAATAGACCAATAGGCCTAGACTCAATTAAGATTCCCGGATAGGTTGGATTTGTTACTAATACTAAGGCATCAAGAGGATCTGAATCTTCTGATAATGTCTGAGGAATAATTCCATAATCGCCAGGATAGTGAAATGGTGAGAATAGAACTCTGTCTAATTTCATTAAATTATGCTTTTTGTCATATTCGTACTTGTTTTGAGAACCTCTTGGGATTTCAACTATGACATTAATAATATCTGGAATATCTGGTCCAGAATCAATATCATGCCAATAATTTTTGGTCATAGTCCCTTGAAATTTACTATCTTGATTTAGATTTTGTCTTTTCTGTTCTAGGAGAGTCTAGACTCTTCCACATATTCTTCCAAACATCGTCAATGGCCCTGTCTACTTCTTTATGGATCTTCTCCCTTAGCTTTTTCTGGAATTCCTTTTCAATCTGTTTTTTTGATAATTTTTTAGATGGCGTTTTTCTCTTTGTACTAGTCATAACAAAATTTGTGGATTTTACTAGGAATTAAGAATACTGTTGTAGAATTGGTACAAAAGTTTTATTCAAATTTTGCAGTCCTCCCTTATGGGATTGTTTGGAACCAAAAAAGAAGTAATTTTGGGAAATACATGTCCTAATGGAATGGAATTTTCTGAGCCTGAGAGAATGATGTGTCATATGGTAGAAGACCATAAGAGTAAAAAACTTGAATGTCATTCTTGTGGATTCAGAAACTAGCCAAGAATTTTTTCATGTAATAATCCATTTGTAACTAAAATTCCATTCTGATGATTTACAATTTTATTATTGTAAGTTATTTCAGAGCCTAACATATCTGTCATTTTTCCACCAGCTTCTGTCACTATACAATTTGATGCACAAGAATCCCACTCTTTCATTTTATCAGTATATGTAAGATACACATCTGCTTCCCCGCAAGAAATTTTCCCAACTTTAAGTGAGCTTCCTATACTAGCAAATTCAGGAATCTCTAGTTTTTGGATCAAACCTTTTTCTTTTTCTGAAAGATGATGACGAGAACCTACTGCTCTTGATTTTTTTAGATCATTTGTTTTACTAACAGAAATTTTCTCCCATGAACCATTTGAATATCTAAAAGCTCCTTTTCCTTTTTGAGCTAAAAAGATTGTTTTCCCATCAGGCCAATTAATTACTCCCAGTACAGGTTTTTTGTCTTTAACAAGAGCAATCATAACAGTAAACTCTCCTGTTCTATCAATAAAGTCAGAAGTCCCATCTAAAGGATCAACAATCCAAAGAGTTTTTTCATTTAATCTAGATGCTTCATCTTTATCTTCTTCAGATAATATGTAATGGCCCGATTTTCTAAGAATCTCAGTGATAATCTTGTTTGAAGCAAGATCAGCTTCTGTTATTGGTTCATTATTCTCTTTGGTACTTGAATCAAAATCTGTCTTGTAAATCTCCATGATAGCGTCTCCTCCTTTTACAGCACCCTCTAAAGCTATATCCAATTCAGTTAATTTTCCCTCTATTGGAGGAGATGAAATCTCTGTCATGTAGTTAGCTCAGGTTTTAGAGTCCAGACTATTCCTAAAACCACAAATGGAACAGAAATAATGCCAATAATTCCTAAGATAGTAAAGAACTGAGATTCTTCAATATCTGGATTATTGATTAACCAAGGTAAAGGTAATGAAACTACTACCCAAATTACTGCAAGTAAAATTATCAGCTTAACTTTTTTCTTTTTCAACTTTTCCATGATATATCATCCAAAATCTGATTATTTGATTGATTCTCCCCCATCTACGGCTAAAATTGCTCCTGTAGTCCAAGAAGAATCTTCTGAGGCCAAAAACAGTATTGAGCGCCCAACTTCTTCTGGAATTCCCATTCGTCCAATTGGATGATCTGCATTAACAAATTCCCGATCTTTTTCTGTTTTTACAAATGGTGCTGTCATATCAGTATCTACTACTCCCGGACATACCGCATTCACTCTAATTTTGTTTTGAGCATATTGCAATGCCCAAGTCTTTGTAAGCAGATTAAGAGCTGCTTTTGACGCAGAATATGCATCTGCATTAAATCCCGGATACGCCTTTAAACCAGCATCTGAAGAGACATTAATTATTACTCCGCCCTCTTTTTGCATATGGGGAATCACTTCTTTTGCAAATCTATATGGTCCATTCAAATTAGTATCTAAAACCTCAATCCACTCCTCTTCAGAAATCTCATGAAGTTTCTTGATTTTTGGAAAAACTCCAGCATTGTTAACAAGTACATCTATCTTACCAAATTTTTCTATAATTTTTTTCACAACATCTTGAACTTCAGCTATTTTTTTGACATCAGCTGGAATTCCAATACAATCAAGTTTTCCTGCAGCCTCTGCAAGTTTTACAGAATTTTTTGATGTAATCACTACTTGTGCCCCAGCATCTGAAAATAGTTTTGCTGTTGCAAAACCAATTCCTCTACTGCCACCAGTAATGAGAACCACTTTTCCTTTAAAGCCCATTTGCAAAAATGAGTTCTACAGGGATATTGGTTTATTGAATTTGGTTAAATTTTTCAGAAATTGGTAGGATCAATCACTAAAATACAGTTTTACTCGTAAAAAATTACAATTTAACTCCTTATTTTATATAAAAAATCATACTAAATATTAAATACTAAAAATTCTTATAATAATTAATGCCGATGGATACAATTTCTATCGACTAAACCAGCGTGGTCCCGCAGGACAGATGGCGAAATCAAGCGCTTTTGACGACTTGAACAAGAGAGGAAATCTCTCAAAGTCCTGCTGAAGGGGGATCACGCCACCTTAATTTTCTTAGATAGATTCTATCATTACAGAAACTGGACCCTGAAGATTTCCATGAGGATCGATTGTTACTTGTAATGATTGCCAGTCAAATGTCTTGATTCTATTATCTCCAAGATAATTCCAAGTATAATATTCAGAAATAGGAGTTGTATGAGCTCTACCTTCTAACTCGAAATCTTCAGAAAACGATACCTCCTCGCCCTTCATAGAGATTGACAATATCTGTGGACTATCTCCATTAGCTATAAACTTGAATCGATATTCACCTGGTGGTAAATCAAAGACTTCTTGATAAACTCCATTTTCATACATTTTAGGTTCTGCTAATCTTACATGGAAAACAAAATCTGTTTCTCCCCCAGAAAAGTCATTACTTATTCTAAGAAAAATTATCAATCCAATTAGTACTGCTGCAATAATACCACCAACAGTAATTTTCTTCATATCTCAAAAACCATTAATTGATAATTAAATTTAGTATTATAATTTCAGAACTTCTTTGAGACCTTTGTAACGATTTCTGATAGTAACTTCAGTAACTCCAGCTGCATTTGCAATATCCTTTTGAGTCTTATTTTCACCCATCATCACACATGCTAGATACAAGGCAGCAGCAGCTAAACCCATAGGATCTTTTCCAGCTGATGCTTCTAATCTCGACGCCTCTTTTAGAAACTCCAATGCCTTTCTTTTAGTCTTCTCAGATAAATCTGCAATACTTGCTATTCTAGAAACTCCTTTGATAGGATCAACTACTGGCATCTTTAAATCTAATTCTCTGAGAAGCAATCTGTAGCACCTAGCAACATCTTTTCTTTTGATGTTGATTCCTTTTGCAACATCTGTCAAAGTTCTAGGCGTTTCAGTATTTCTACAAGCTGCATATAGTGCAGCTGCAATCAATGCTGGAATTGATCTTCCTCGAACTAATCCTTTATCCAAAGCTTTTCTGTAAATGTAGGCAGTTTTTTCAATTACTGCATCAGATAATGCAAGCTTATCTTTGAGTCTGTCAAGCTCACTAAATGCTTGTCTAAAGTTTCTATCAACTGGTTCATGTACTTGACTTCGACTATCCCAAGTTCTTAGTCTTTCAATTGTACTTTTCATGGAAGCAGTAAGGGGTTTTCCAGAAGCATCTTTGTTTTGAGGATTTATCACAGTTGCAAGACCCATATCATGCATAGCCAGAGATGTTGGAGTTCCAGTACGGGTTCTATCCTGCCCATCATCTTTAGAAAATGAACGCCACTCAGGTCCTTCTTGTTCTACTCTCTCTGTGGCAACAAACCCACACTTTGAGCAGAACATCTCACCGGTGTCATTATCTGTGAGCATCTTACCTTTTCCACACCTAGGACAACTTTCACTACCAGAAGATGTTTGAGTCATAAAATTTAGCAATCCTCAATCGATCAGAGATAAAAAGATTTTACTGATAAGAACCGAAAATCGGTCATAAAATAATACTTAAATAGATTTTTCTAGATGGCAAAACATCATGACTAAATGTCCACTTTGCGGAGAACTGGTAAATAATGAATCTCTTATTCCTACTCACATTCGAAAGATTCACCCACAATCAACTGTAAAGCCTCTACTCAAATAATCATTCTCTGAGGTCTTGTTAGTTCAATTTTGTTTGTTGTGAAGCTAAATTCACACTTCTAATTAAGAAGAAATTTTTTGAGCACTTATCGTGACAGGCTTTCAGAACAAGTGGTCAAAACCACCTTCACCAGGAATAACGGAGAGAATTAATGAGACCATTAAACCAAAGGGTCCCCTAAAACCCCGAGTTCAGATGGCTATCCAGCGTCTACAAAAACAGATTTCTAAACTTGATGGCATGCTCAATAAACTAAAAGAAAGAGATGCCAAACTTTTTGAACGGATTGTTGCAGCAACCCAACAACATGATACTGCTGCAAGTAAAGTTTTATCAAATGAATTAGCAGAAATTCGCAAAGTTTCCAAAGTTCTTGGAAATGCAAGAACTGCTTTAGAACAAATTGAATTACGATTATCTACTGCTCACGACTTGGGTGACACAATTGTTACAATCATGCCAACAATTGGCTTGATGAAGTCACTCAAATCATCACTATCAAAATTCATGCCAGGTGCAGAACAAGAAATTAACCACATGGCTGAAATGTTGGGAGGATTAATGACAGATACATTCTCAGGAGATGCATCATTTGGAATTGATGCTACAACCAATGATGAATCTGAAAAGATTCTTCAAGAGGCAGCAGCTGTTGCTGAAACATCAGTTGATAACAAATTCCCTACAACTCCAATGGAATCAGAAATAACTACAGATTCCACCTCTACTAGATTTATGTAAAATTTTATCTTTAGAATTTAATCTACTTTTGGTCTAGATGCCTTAAAGCTCTTTACTTTATCGCCTTCAGCATTTACAATACTATCAATTCCAGATAATTTGTTTTTCAAATCACTGATAATATTTCCAACTTCGTCTGCTTCATTTTCAACTTGAGATCTTTTGCTTGTGAGTTTTTCAATTCCTTTATTTTCTTCATCTATGTATTCTCTTACTTTGACCAGTTTCTCTTTGAGATTTTTAATGTCAACAGATTCATCTTCAATTTCTTTTTCTAATTTAGTTCTCTTATCTTTTAGATTCTTTATCATAACCCCAACATAGTCAATTGCTTCTTCTAGCTTTACTCGTTTATTCATCAAGGCATCAATTCCAATATCACTAGATGAACTAGTCTGAGCAGGAGGTGTTTCTACAACAGGTTCAGGTTCAG
>JABAOE010001325.1_pt5 | contig 42535 bp, 45 predicted proteins | sample 7062141 | NCBI WGS metagenome assembly JABAOE01 (sample SAMN14538627, study PRJNA623070) | marine sediment metagenome | biome: marine biome [ENVO:00000428]; feature: marine pelagic biome [ENVO:01000023]; material: deep marine sediment [ENVO:00002113] | place: India: Gulf of Khambhat ...
CGGTACGAGGTCACAGTTACCATGCGCGCCGAGGATATCGCACCGCAGGTTAGTTGGGGAACAAGCCCAGCCATGGTAATCGGAGTGGACCAGCGGATCCCAGATCCTCGGATGATGCCGGATGAGAAAGCCATAAACGCCACGGAGAAGGCTTTGGAGTATATGGGGCTCGCCCCAAACATGCCGATCACCGACATCAAGATCGACAAGGTTTTCATCGGTTCCTGCACAAATTCGCGCATCGAAGATCTTCGCCTCGCCGCAAGTTTCGCTAAAGGCAAGAAGGTCGCAAAAACGGTGCAGGCCCTAGTTGTGCCTGGCTCTGGGCTAGTCAAGCAGCAAGCTGAGGCAGAAGGGCTAGATCACGTCTTCCGCAGCGCCGGGTTCGAGTGGAGAGAGGCGGGTTGCAGCATGTGTCTCGCAATGAACGCTGACGTGCTCCGGCCGGGAGAGCGTTGCGCATCCACCAGCAACCGGAATTTTGAGGGCCGGCAGGGAACCGGCGGCCGGACCCATCTCGTCTCGCCCGCGATGGCAGTAGCTGCTGCTGTCGAAGGGCATTTTGTAGATATCCGCCAATGGGGATAATCACGATTACCAATCCACAATTTTCAAGACGCAATGGCTCGCTTCGTTGAACATTGAACCTTTAGCATTGAATATTTAGCTGCCCATTCATGCAAGCGTTCACCACCCATACCGGTCTCGTTGCTCCGCTAGATCGGATCAACGTGGATACGGACCAGATTATTCCCAAGCAGTTTTTAAAGACGATTAAGAGGACCGGCCTCCGTGAGGGACTCTTTTTCGACTGGCGGAAGATGAAAGACGGTTCGCCCGACCCGAAGTTTTTCTTGAATCTACCTCGCTATCAGAATGCCAGTATCCTCTTGACACGCGATAATTTTGGATGCGGTTCGTCTAGGGAGCATGCACCTTGGGCCTTACTTGATCAGGGCTTCCGCTGCGTCATCGCCCCAAGCTTCGCCGACATTTTTTACAATAATTGCTTCCAAAATGGGATCTTGCCAGTCGTACTGAATCCTGACGAGGTCATGTCCATGATGAGCGAGGTGCTCGGCACCGAGGGATACCGGCTTACTGTGAATCTCGGGAATCAAACGGTAGCGACTCCGGGAGGATCGATCTATCGATTCGAGATCGATCCCTTCCGCAAAGATTGTCTCTATCGTGGACTTGATTCAATCGGCCTCACCCTTCAGTATGAAGCTGCCATCACAGCCTACGAACAACAAAGAGCACCGGAAGTGCCGTGGCTATTCTCGGACCTGAGGTAGTGCAGCAAGAGGGAGTGGAATTTAGGATGGAGGGTCGGCGTCCAGGTTTCACAGCAAGACTTCCCGGTAATTCCAGTAACGAACGAAATGTCCCATTCGAACGCGCAACCCATCACTAAGGTAACGCCCATTGGAATGCCCAACCTTCTTCTCTTCCGTCTCAAGTTTTGAGGCTCCGCCGTTATGGCATGGGATCATGAACTCTACATTCTTGTCGACGCAATACGCGCCGCCGGCGCAGAGGTCCTGCAGTTTAGCTCCAAAGAATTCGTTACCCATACCAAGGAGGATTTATCCCCCGTCACGTCCGCGGACTTGGCAGTCAACCAGATTCTTGAATCTCGTTTGTTAGATAAGTTTCCCCATGATGCCTGGCTGTCAGAGGAATCGCCTGATAATCCCGCCCGCTTGCAGAACGCACGTGTTTGGGTGATCGACCCCATCGACGGCACCAAGGCCTTTATTAGCAGAGAGCCAGAATTCTGCATCTCAGCAGCCCTCGTCGAAGAAGGCCGTCCTGTGGTAGCCACGATTTTGAATCCCACCACAAACGAGTTGTTCACGGCCATCCGAGGTGGAGGTCTACTCCTCAATCACCAGCCAGTCTCGCCACGGAACCGCAGGAACGACCTGCGACCAGTGATTGCGCTTATCCCGTGGGAGCAGCAGGTGGGACGCTTCAAGTCTCTTGACACGCACGCAACCAGCAGACCGATACATTCCATTGCGTGGGCCCTGGCCCTTGCTGCGAGCGGCCGGATTCATGCCGTCGCCACGTTTGAACCGGAAAATGAATGGGATGTTGCAGCGGGTGCACTCCTGCTCGAAGAAGCAGGAGGAACAATATCTGATGGCAGAGGACTCGCTCTCGAATTCAACCGTCCTGAGCCTCGCTACCGAGGAATCATCGCCATGAATCAATCCTGTCCCTATCCATTTGCGCAGCGGCTTCGGTCTCTTCCCCACATAGAGATATAATTAGCCACGGCTGTTCAGGAAAAGGACTCTGTTGGAGACTGCCTCAATAAGTACAATTATGGCACAGGAGGCGTTAAATTCGGTTTGGTGAGAGTGGCCTTTCTACTGAGGCGGAACGTTCCGCCCTTCTCTGATGGCGCATGGTCCGTGCCGATTCGAACGTACCACCACGAGCCCTCGCCTTCTGTGTAGTCACCGGTGAGTTTGACAACAAATCCTCCTTCACGGTCATTCTCTTGCTGATACCACTTGCCCATCCACGTGTGATGCTGAAGCCTGGTGGTTTCAAACCGTCCTTCCATATACGGATACGTGCCATTGCCACGCTGGTCGAGCCGGAGTACCATCGCGGCCCCGTCTTCGTATTCCCACTCCCCTGCCAGAATAGATGGATCGCTTTCAGAGAGATCAGCCTGCATAGGTGATGGAATCACTGATGAGCGACCACAACCTGCAATCATAAGTACCACAACAACTGCTCCGATTGTTAAAGGCCAGGGAAGCATGAATTCAGTACTTACCACGAGACCCTTGTTCTGACAAGCAAAGTGCGATTTGCGTCAGACATCGGCGGGGCAAGAAAGGCTGAGGCCCAGGCTACGATCAAGCGACAATTCGACTTCTTATAATATCTCATTGCAAGCTTGGACCTTCGCCGATCCAAAGCCGAGACTTCGTCAAAGCCTCGCTCTGGTAAGGCGTCGGCAGGCCTCTTCGATATCGGAGTCGGTCTTGGCATAGCTGAAGCGAATGTAATGGGTCCCCTCAGGCCCAGAGAAGAAGGCTTCCCCCGGCACACCTGCTATACCAGTCTTTTCCAGAAGATACATCGCACGGGCTTTTCCATCTTCACCTGGCAGTTTAGACACGTCAGCCAACACATAGTACGCTCCGCTGGGAATAGACGGTGTCAGCCCTACTTCAGCGAGAGCAAGACAGAAACGGTCTCGCTTTTTCTGATAGGTCTCTGCCAAGTTGTGATAGAAACTCTCGGGCAGTTCCTTGATACCACCAGCCACGCCCATCTGGAGCGGAGCTGGGGCACAGACATAGAGCAGATCATTCATCGCACCGATAACCTGCGCCCACTGTGTCGCCGCCACGCTATAGCCGATCCGCCAACCTGTCACGCTGAAGGTCTTCGAGTACCCGCCGATGGTGATAGTTCGTTCAGCCATGTTGGGGAAGGAAGCTATACTCAGGTGCCTGTGTCCGTCATAGAGAAAGTACTCGTAAATTTCATCCGTTAACACGAAGAGATCGTGCCTGCACGCAAACCCCGCAAGGCCTTCCAACTCTTCCCGTCCGAATACTCTGCCGGATGGGTTACCCGGCGAGTTGACGATGATTGCTTTCGTCTTAGACGAAACCGCCTCTTCAAGCTGGGCCAAAGAATAGGTCCAGTACGGCACCCGCATCTTTACGATCACCGGCACCGCTTCAATAGCTAGCAACGCGCTGATGTGGTACTGGTAGTAGGGTTCGAACAAGATCACTTCGTCACCAGGGTCCAGCAGAGCCGCACAGGCACAGTGAAACGCCCCAGTTGCTCCGGCACTGACCGTAATATCTGTCTCAGGGTTCGCTTGGATGCTGTTATAGTGTGCCAATTTCCAGGCAATGGCTTCCCGCAAGTCCTGTAACCCGTCGAATCGTGTATAGGTGTTACACCCCGCATTGAGAGCCCGCTCAGCGGCATGGATAACGGCGGAGGGGACTTCCGTATCGCAGACCCCCTGGGCCATATTAAGCCCCCTCATGATCACACAGGCCTGTGTCATGGCTCGAATTTCCGACTGTGCCAGAAGCGCCATCCGTCGACTGACTGTTCGGGTCATAGTCATGCCCCTTCCCTTGTGCCGGCCTCATTTTTCTCAAACGACCAGCGGTGCGTCAAGGTGACAGTTTGTTTTTCCGAACGGTTGTCCTTGGGGTTTGAGAGATTCGAAGGCAACTCAACATTTGATGATATGGTTAGGAACAGTTGCAATCCGACATCCTCCCTACTCCGATGGTCGGGATGCTCCAAATGCTCTCCTCGTTCATTCGTGATTTCGGCAACCTCAGCAGATTGACCAGCCTATTGTGCGGTGGATCGACGGCAAGCACGTCGGCATAGAGCATACCGGTATTCGATTTATCCAGCTCGAGCGTCTAGGGCTTCCCTATAAGGAGCGGTCTTGACGTGAGGCAGCCGGATCAGCTCTAGCTGTTTTAATGTACTGACGGAGGGATACTGTTCTTGGTCACGCACTTTCGGTGACTCGTGAGAAACAGGATGTGGTTTGGAAGGTACAGATATATAGCCATGTGTCAAGATACACGAGGCCGTTCGTACTGCTTAAGGACTTTCCATACATACGACCGTGTTTCACGAATTCGAGGAATTATTCATCATTTTGGGGATCCACACGGGCATTGTAGGCAGTTAGGGCCAGCGTAAATCGCCTTCGTATAGATTCAGCAGGTAGCGAAGTTATCTTGTCCATCCTCTGATGTTCTGGAGCAAATCTTGTGCATCAGCTACTTGCAACATCGCCGCGGCATCGGGCATCAGCAGCATCAGCCCATTGGCTCTCTGCCGCAAGACCACGTCTTGGCAAAAATCAGACTCGGCCAAGATCACAGCTCTCAGAAACGCTGGATCCAGCCGATTACGCTTCGCGTAAAACCTAATTGCCCTGAGAATTTCCTGTCCAGAATACCGAATGGGTCCATCCTGATCAGGTTTGGTAGAGATCGGGACCGCGAATAAGCCAGGCACACACCGCACCGCGCACCTAGGATTTCCCCCATAAGGCCTCAAGACGCTGTGCGCGACCACAATTGAATTTGTAGAGCTTATACCTGATAGGGTTCTTCTTATAAAAGTCTTGATGATAGTTTTCGGCTGAATAGAATGCTGACGCTTGAACCAACTGCGTCACAATTGGCCCAGAAAAGCGTTTGGATTGTTCTATTGCCTTCTTCGATTCATGAGATAGCCGCCGCTCCTCATCAGTTCCATAGAACACTGCTGACCGATATTGACTCCCGCGATCGCAGAACTGGGCATTCGGTGTCACGGGATCCACGTTGTGCCAGAACGTATCGAGCAATTTCTGATAGGTAACCTTCGTCGGATCGTAAATGACTTCGACAGACTCTGTGTGACCGGTATTCCCAGAGGACACTTGCTCGTACGTGGGATTAACAACCGTTCCCCCCATATATCCTGAAACCACCGCAATGACTCCATCTACTTGCTCAAAGACCTCTTCCATACACCAGAAGCAGCCTCCTGCAAAATAGGCCTTAGCGGGAGTCGCCCCATTGACCGTCACCCCGGGTGACCAGGCGGTGATCACCCCCAATAAACAAAGGCCGACCGCGGAGCTTTTGTCACGTTTCGTAAACTCCATGGGTGAATCCTCCCTGTTACAATTTCGTCAAAATAAGACAACTTTTTCATTTATATCTTACTACGACGGTCACAATCCTTCACCAGTATGTGAATCACACCTCCGTGCGACCGATGATCCCGCTGCTCTCCATCGTTGTCCTATACACCACCACTAGCCACATCTCATGCTTCATCAAAGGTGGGCCATCTGAGATCTTCGCAACAAGCACACGTCATTGATTGGATAGCACGCCCCCTGGACAAACGCCTGAAGCTCGATATGAGCGTCGGAAACCCCAACGATAATTCCCCACAGATTACTGGGTTAGATGTTCAAATAAAACTCAGCGGCAAGAAGTTCGTTCGTGGTCTCAGCAATGCGGAGTTTACGGCTCCGGAGCTAAAAGACACCGTCGTGTCTGACAAAACTATTAGCTCCACCTTGGACGTGGTACGACAGCTCGTAAGCCTTGGCAAGGGGCAGAAACTTACCTATGGAATCACGAATATGCTGCCTCGCGAGGATGGGAAGCTGTTGTTCAATAACTCCGGCGTTCTGGTTAAAGAAAAGGACCGTTCCAACTTCCTAAATCCCTGGCCTATTTACATCGAGAGTTCGCCACACTCAGCCTGCTCAGCCGCCCGCCCACGATATCGGTGTCCATCCATCTGTTTCATGATACGTTCGATCGCCTCCTCAGGCGAAGACGCGGCAGTGACCAGACGCCTCCCTAGTTTGCGAAAGAACGCCAAGTCCGCCTGAGATGCTTCTACCAGGATCACTGGCTTACCAGCCTTCACTGCCAAAGCGACTTCGGACACTGTGCCCGACCCGCTCAAACCGCAAGCCACGACCACGTGGCTGGTCAACACATTGATATTGTTCCGACCGCTACCCATTTCGGTAATTATCGGCACATCGACATGGCGCGAAACCCTGTCTTTGGCCGTGGGTAATACACCGATTGTCAGGCTCCCTCCGACTCGTTTAGCGCCTTCACAGGCTGCATCCATGACTCCGACATCGCGTCCGCCCGTCAGCACAACCCAGCCACGACGCGCAATCAATTCTCCCAAGAAACGTGCGTTGTCAAGATCCTTCTTCCTCGCCTTCGCCGGCCCCATCACTCCCACGACAAACCGCATTCCCATTCTCCGTTCGTCGACAGTGCATCAGAAGCGAGAATCTCTCAAGATGACATCCGCATAAGCCCAGGCGGTTTTGAAATGCTGCTTGACTGTCTCCGCCTCAGTCGTTTTCTGCTGAGCATGCAGACTCTGCGTCAATCCAAAGAAGGCCCAGCCATTATTGGGGTTTTTGACAAGATCAGCCCGATATACGGCTTCCGCGTAGACAGGTTCCCCTGCAATCAGCAGCACTGCGCCGAGATAATGTCGAACCGGAACCGGCCAGAAGGGAGGTTCGGCATACGGCATAGCATCTTCCATCTTTACAGCATCTTCAAACGCTTTAATCGCGTCATCGTACTTCTGACGTCGAGCTGCAATCTCTCCCTTCAACAAACGTTCCGCGATTTCTAGCAATGCCCGCTCCGTGTTTTTCTCTGACGTACGAGCACGTCCCAAGTGTTTCACTAGGTCAGACAACACGACGTGTTCGCCCTCGGCTCCCGGCAAGCGACCGGTGGCCGCCAATGCCAACCCTCGAGCCAGCCGCCATATACCGTAGTGAAGGCGAAATGACTTAGGAGGCGCTGGCTCTCGAAGCAGCTCATGCCATTGTCCAAACCGAATCATCGACCAGAGAGGTATTGGGAGATACAGCTCTTTCCACTTGTCTTTCCGCGCCTCTTCATCCTTGATTGTTTCCGCCACCTCGCGCGCGACTTTCAATGATTCGACACGCCGTCCCTCCATCGCCAACGAAGCCCATAAGAAATGAAGGTTGTGCGTATAGTAGCTGTCGGCATAGTCACCGCTGGCGGGCTTTCCAGCCAAATAGTCCCGATCAACATGNNATGTTTCGTTCGGCGGCCTCGTGGTATTTGCCCAGCCGGATATAGATGTGGGCCGGCATATGCACCAAGTGACCGGCACCCGGCATCAGGGTGGGAAGTCGCTCGGCACAGGGAAGCGCCCGCTCTGGTGCCAGGGAAGGTTCAACCGCGTGGATATAGTAGTGACAGGCACCCGGGTGATCGGGATGTTGCGCAAGGACCGTCTCCAATGTGGATACGATCTCCTCCGTCCCATGATGTGGTAGGCCCTCAGGTGTCCACAAATCCCAAGGTCGCAGATTCATCATGGCTTCAGCGAACAGCACCCCGGCATCAGGATCATCCGGATACCGCCGCCACAGCGATCGCATAGCATCCGCATAGGCGTTGTCGAGAGATGCACGAGCACCGCTTTTTGAACTGTACCGATTGCTCAAGGCTTCGATGTATGCTCGCTCCGCTCCGGTAACATGAGCGCTGTGGGTGCGTGCCTTCTGTATCGATTCCCAGGCCCGGCGCCCACGAGGCTTGTCCATCGCTGCATTGATGTTCGGGCCAAGCGCTAGGGCGATTCCCCAATAGGCCATGACGGCCGAGGGATCGAGACGAACAGCCTCTTCGAACGAACTAATAGCCTCTGCATGGTTAAAGGCATACACCAGTCGTAATCCTTGGTCGAAATATTGTTGGGCCTGTTCGGAGGTCGTCGTGATCTCGTGATGCAGGGTGCCCAGGTTTTCAAATAGCGTCACCCGCTGCTGGTCATATTGAGACCCTGCGCCCAGTTGGACCGGTGACAGCGCCAGCAGCCAAACCAAGCTGGAAAGAAGAAATCGGTGTGCAGATAGCGACCAGTATCCAGTGAACAAGGCGACGCCGTGACTAGAATGTATGGGTGCGATCGTGGTCGATGCTCCGAGTCAGCACTGCTCACCCTCCGTTATATCTAAAAAGGCTCAATTTTATCTCCCACATGAACAAGCCAGTCAATCCGCGTATTTCGGTTGAGCAGAATACTATGCTCATTGCCTTCGAGAGTACACATCACATAGGCTCTACCTTCGAACGAGATGACTTGCCCTCTCACTGAATGACTATCTCCATCACACGCGGTCCCCACCTCACTCTTCAGCTGAGCACCGAGTGTACCGTGGACAATGCCAACACCTCTGGCTTCTTCTTCAGTGGCTGGGGAAGCTCAACCTGGCACAAGAAGAAAGAATGCAGCAGAGCCAACCATCATAGAAATCTAATACCTAAACCCATTGGTGGTTTACAAATTGAGGGACGGGATCGACGTGCCTTTGCGAGACATCGGCTTATCTTTGACAGTTGTTTTTTCTCGGGCAATTCGATTCCGCTTGGCAGGAGCTGACGCGACGGCTGTCGGAGCAGAATTCTGGGGTTGAGCCACCTCCAGTTCTTTGCCCAGATAGACCAGGACTTGCTGTTGCGACACGACCAGGGATTTGAGTTCCTGAATTTGTTCGGAAAGATGCACAATATCCTCCTGCTGACGCAGGAGAAAAGACCTGAGTTCCGCCACCTCCTCCGGTTGAACCNNCCACCTCCTCCGGTTGGACCTCCTCGGACACCGCGGAGGGTTGCAACGAAGCCGTTGCCTCCGATCCGGACGGAGGGGCAGCTGCTTGCCTCCACTGCTGATCGACGTTTGTTGGCTCCGCCCCCTGAGCGAGACACGCTCTCACGTCGGTAATCCGTTCGTTCGTGCGGTCATGCTCTCCACCTTGTGAGCTGGGTTTCGGATCAACCATCGTCTTCGCTATCCGCCTCGATCGTGTTACCGACGCACACAGACCTACGGCCTTTCCTGCCCAGGCCTTCAGGGTTTCGGCAAGTCTCTGGCCCAACGACGCCTTCATCAAAGGTCTGGCGGCCGACAACTGTTCAGGCGTCGGAATACGACGGATTAGATTGACAGGCTCATCGCTAAACCAGCGAGACATCTACCATCTCCACTACTCAAACTACCCAGGTAGACCCAACCCCCACCTGCCGCACGGAGCCTCGACTCGAGGCAGTCACCATAAACAAACCGATTGCAAGCACTATTTGTTGTCTACTCCTGCTTTAAGGAACAGTCAATGTTTTTTCTCAGATCTGGGGGAAGGCCGAAAATTCTCTACTAGCCCCTGGGCCGCTAGAACCGGGTCACACTCGAAAATTTGAACGCAGGGAGCACCATTGCAGGTACCAGCATTTTACCAACCTCTGACGTAGCAGCTTCCATCGGCGTTGTCCAAGCATTGATATGGCGAAATGCTTGTAGTGGGCTGTCATGGAATCGGAAATTCCTGACTGCAGATACGATCTTTCCATTTTCAACAAGAAAGGTCCCATCACGGGTCATGCCGGTCAGTGTGAGATCACAGGGATTGACGGAGCGGATGTACCAGAAATTCGTCACGAGGATAGCGCGGTCGACATGGTTGATGAGGTCTTGGATGGTGCCAAAGGCGGCGCCGTCGATAGACAAAACAGGTGCGTCCAATGTCGGAATCGTCTTAACCCCATAGGTCTTCGCTGTATATCGATCATAGGCAAGCTGTTTCAGCACTCCATGATCCATCCACACCGACGATTCGCTCGGCAGTCCATCGTTTGTAAATCCCGCCCCGAGTAGATCTTGGTGATCAGGTATATTCTGCAAAATCAGCCGCTCGTCCAGGATGGGTTGATCTAGCTTGCCAGTGAATGGGCTAGTACCCTTCTCGTAGGATTTCGCGTCGAGAGACCATAAAAGCCAAGCCAAGAGCCCTGCCACAGCGGCAGGCTCCAAGATGACGGGATAGCATCCAGGAGGCAACTCGGCGACATCACAGCCGTGCTTCGCCTTACTGATCGCTGCCAAAGTACGTTCTTGAATTTTCAAATGATCTATCGATCGGTGAGCCGCTGCGCTCCAGCCTGTGGCGTCACCTGCCTGAACCGTCAGACTGAACCGCCCCTCCGCCCTGGCTTCATGGGCAAAAAGTCCGTTTCTCGCCGCAATTCCCACCATGGATACCGACGAGGATACGATTCCAGCTGCCATGAGATTTTCCATACGGCATTGCCCGATGGCTTCGTTCGCATATTCGAGACGCCGCACGGGTCCGGCTGCCACTGTCTCCGGCCTAGCTGTCTGACGAAAGGTAAATCGATGCGGCTCAGGTGGCGGAAGATATTCCGGATCTTCCGGCGAGACACGGGCAAGTCGCTCCGCTCGTGCAACTGTCTCCTGAATCGACCCCGCCGTAAAATCTGTGGTACTGGCGGTCCCATGCCGGTCGGCAAATGCGACCGCCACCGCCAGCGTGCTACGCCGTGAATTAACATTTTGAATCACCTGATTGTTAGCGAATCTGGTGGTTCCTGAATGATGATCGTACAGATTCACGACCGTCTCATCACCGTTTGAGCCCGCAAAAACCTGGTCAGCAAGAAAGCGGAACTCTTCGCGGCTGGTCAGCTTCGGCCAAGAGTTGGCGCTCGTGGCGCGCACGATCAGCTCTCCCCTCTGATGACCTGGACTCTTCGGATCCGCGCTGGCGGCGCCGCATGAGTCATCCAGCCCGACTGGCCAGGCTGGCCCTTACCACAGGTAATGAATCCATAGCGATGGCGGAACGATTGGTCAGCGACGCCGTCACAGCTATTCCAAAACTCAGGCGTAATTCCATGGTAAATCACGTCCCGAAGCATGTGGTTACACTTGCCATCCTCAATCAGCCAGAATGCATCGCCGCCGAACTGAAAGTTATAGCGGCGCTGATCGATGCTATACGACCCGTGCCCTTCGATGTAGATCCCCTTCTTTACGTCAGCGACCAGCTGGTCAAGGGTCGCGTGGCCCGGCGCGAGCCCGATGTTGGCGATACGCAAGATCGGCACGCTTCCCCAACCATCAGCCCGATTGGAACCATGCGACCGCGCCTCCCCGATTTTGGGCACGACTTCGCGGTTCGTGCTGTACCCCACAAAGATGCCGTCGCGCACGATGTCCCATTTCTGACAGGCCACTGCGTCGTCGTCATAGCCAGTCGCGGCCAGCGTCTCAGGTTCGGTGTTGTCCGCCACGAGGGTCACATGGGGAGATCCGTATCGAAATGTCCCACGTTTGTCCGGGGTGAGGAAACTGGTGCCCGCGTAATTGGCTTCGTATCCGAGCGCGCGATCCAGTTCGCTCGGATGGCCGCAGGATTCATGAATAGTCAACGAAAGATGCTCTGGATCGAGGACCAGATCGTACAGCCCGGCATCAACCGGCGGAGCCTTCACCTTTTCAACCGCCTGGTTCGCAATACGCGACGCTTCCCCCAGCATGTTCGCTTCTTCGATCAATTCATACCCCTTCCGGAGATGCGGCACATTGTATGACCGTGTAGCGAATCGCCCCTGGTGCAAGGCTGTCGCGCTGCAAGATCCGCTCGTAGCCAGAAGATCGAACTCGATAGCTGACCCTTCCGTTGAGACAAAAAGCTTGCGTTCTCGGTGTGCCCAAAGCCCCGCGCTGCTCCTGACGATGCCGGGCTGTTGATGGAACGCTTCCATAACAGTGAGCAGAAGATCCATTTTCCGTTCAAGTGGGACATCGAAAGGGTTGATCCGCGCCTGCGTCACAACCCGGTCGCGATGCGCAGGCTCTTCGGCTAACTGTACTTTTTCAGTTGTGACCGAAGCGGAGCCCTTCGCAATCTCAACGGCGAGGTCCGCCACACGCGGAACCTCTTCAGAAGACAACACCGAGCTAGCGGCAAATCCCCAGGCGCCGTGATACAGCACGCGCACGCCAAACCCGCTATCCTCGACGCTTCGAATCGACGCGATGCGCCCGTCCTTGCCCTGAATGCTATCAACGGAATTGTGCTGGATTCGGATGTCGGCGTACTCTGCACCCGTGCCGCGAATGCGCGCCAATGCGAGTTCGGCAAGTTCAGTCCAATTCGGTCTGTTCATGATCGCCGACAGTTACGACCAACACACCTGCATCAGTATACCAGGGAACCGGCGGCGGCTGAGATAGCCTGCTAGACGCTGCGGCCCATGCGGGTGGTGTCGACAAACTGCTCGGTCGATTCGTCAAGGGCGCGCCCTCGACGTCCCTTTGCCGGGAGGATATAGAGGTCCTTCGCATCCACGTGATCTTGAGCGGGGGGCGGTAGCGCCATCTGGTAGGAGGCCGCACGCTGGTGGTCGGCCATCTGGAGCTTGGGGTTGTACACGCTATTGAACTTCCATAGCATCTTCAAAAAATTGGTCTGCCCACGCATAAGGTGTCCCGCTGCGATCGTTGCGGTCGATTTGAGAGCGGCCCAACCAAGATGCTTCTTGTTGAGCACTTGCTGTGTCTTGACCAGCTCATCGTAGAATTCGGGGAGTGGCAGTTTGGTGGGCAGTACGGCATGCTGAATGTCAAAGAGGCGGTAGTCTCTAGTTTGGAATTTGCGCGATTCCGTGACCCAACTCTCGGTTCCCGGATAGGGGGTATTGACGCTGATGTTGACGATCTCTGGAATTTCTAAGCACCATTGCCGCACCACTTCGAAGCGGTGCTGGTCCCAGTCAGGATCCGCAATCAAATTGATAGCGACGGTGATGCCAAGGGAGCGCGCGAATTCCAACGCTTCAAAGTTTCTTCCCAACGAGATGCGCTTCCGATGCATCCGGAGTCCTTCCTCATCGATCGCTTCCACCCCCAAAAACATGTACTGGAGACCAATGCTCTTCCAGAACTTGAACACTTCCTTGTTGCGCAACAGGACGTCGCCGCGCGTTTCCATGTAATATTGTTTCTTGATCCCCTTCCGCGCAACGGCTTCGCCGATTTCCATCCCCTGCTTCGCCTGTATGAAGGCCACGTCATCGACCAGGAAGATTCCTGGCTCCTGCACCTGCTCCAGTTCCTCCACTGCTTTCTCCGTGCTGACCATCCGATAACTGCGACCATAAAAGGTCCAGGCGCTGCAGAACGAGCAATCCCAAGGACACCCGCGGGCAAACTCGATTGAGGCGCAGGGATCCAGGACTCCGATGAAATACTTGTGGCGGTTCCGAAGCAAATCGCGCGCAGGGCGCACATCGTCGAGATTTTCAATGAATTGTGCCGGAGGCCCTTCTCCATCTGGAGTCACGACCCCAGGAACTTTCGTTATTGCCTTGCGGTCGTGCTCCACGGCCATGAGAAGCTTGGAGGCTGCGACTTCCCCTTCGCCTTTCAGCACGCAGTCGATCGCGCCTTCCCCGTGCTCCAGAAATTCTCTCGCTACAAAGGATGCGCTGTGCCCGCCGACGAAGACAAAGGAATTCGGCAGTGCCTTCTTAGTCAACTTCGCAAGATCCACAATCTCCGGAACATTCGCCAAGTAGTTGCAACCGAATGCTACAGCATCGGGCTTCCATGAACTGATGAGTGCCAGGTAATCCTTCCAGGTATCTGCTTGCAGGTCGATCAGGCGGACATCGTGCCCGGCTTGACGGACGGCCTGAGCGACCATCTCGAGTCCAAGCGGTTCGAGGCGAAGATAGATCTTGGTATACATGAGCGGACCGGGATGGACTGCGAGAAATTTCATCTCCTCAGACCTCCTAACGGGGCAATACGCGATCTGGTCGTAAGCCGTCGCTGATGATCTGTCAGCGTTGCTGGTCCGGCCTACCTGGTTGGTCTTGAATGTATTATAGACGTGGAGACGGATTCTGACAGAACGAAAGGCTCTGTGCAACTATTAAGAGTAAACAAGGGGAAAGTTGGATTCTTGACCTAGCCTTTCATCGTTTCCTCGCCTACTATGGATTCCATGCTTTCTCCTGAACGCACTCTTCGCCAACGGATCAGCGAGCTGCTGATCGGAACGAGGCTGTCGTCATATCAATTGGCGCAGATGCTGGGAATTAGGGAAAGGGAGGTTGAGGAGCACCTAGCACACGTGGTGAAGACTCTCGTGCGGGACCATTCCCGCTGCTTTGTGCTTGAACCCGCGACCTGTCCAGATTGCCACTTTGTCTTTCGGGAGAGAACGAGACTAACCAAACCCAGCCGATGTCCGCACTGTCGCTGCGAATCCGTTACTCCCCCGCGTTACGGCATCGATTTGGTCGTATCACGCACTGATTGGATGGACAGTCGGCCATCAAGCCGATAAGATAGCCACGGGAAGGACCATCATGATGACCGCACGGCTTACCCTCTGGGCTCTTTGCTTCATGTTGCTGTTAAGCTGTTCTGGTGATACGGCGAAGGAATTGCTCGAAACAGCCGAGTTTGAAGAGCGTCAAATGAACCTCCCACATGCCAAGCAGCTATACGAGGACATCATCCGGCTCTATCCGACTAGCAAAGAGGCTGAGACGGCACGGGCACGCTTGGCGGACGTAAACAAGTAATTCAAGCTCTCTTAGGAAACCACGGAAAGAATGCGTTCGTCGTCCGCTGATATTTGCGATACTCACCGCCACGAGTCTGAAGCGCCTGAGCTTCCGCCAGCGGAATTCCTGAGACCTTGAGCAGAGCCCAGCCCATTCCCACTGGCCCAACCCAAGTAATCAACCAGTCCGCCGTGCCGAATGCCATCACCACGTAAGCCCACCAGTGGAGCCACTCAAAAAAATAGTTGGGATGGCGAGAATACCGCCAAAGTCCCTCGCGACAAACCTGATCGTGATTCCTCGGATTGGCACGAAACCGTGCGAGCTGCCGGTCGGCCCTAGCTTCCCCAAAGACGGCGAAGCTCCAGATCACTAATCCGATTGATTCCGTTACGTCGAAGGGGGGCCGTGGATTATGGATCACCACCAGAAATGGGAGAGAAAAAGCCACCACGGCCACCGCTTGCAGTTGAAAGTACAGAAACATTCTGACCGACTCTGAGGACCCCCATTGCTCTCGCAGGCGGCGATAACGCGCATCCTCCACCTTGCCGATCACCCGATCAAAAAGAATATAGAGCGCCAACCGTCCTGCATAGAGTAAGACCAGCAGCGCCACCAGCATCTTCCGCTGTGCCTCTCCGGGGGCCTGACCGGCGTACCATAGGACAACGCCGATGAGCCCCAGGCACCACCCGAGGTCCGCTATTGAGGCATTCCGCACTCGCTGCTGAATGCCCCACAATCCTACCATTATTAGGACCATCGCGAGGTAGGCCGTGAGAACAAGCGACAATGGATCGGCCTTAATCATCTCGTTTTCCAATCCCACCATTTCTTCGTCTCACGTTTCACGAGATACAGTGTTCATAGTNNCGCGGCAGACCTTAGGAAACTGTTTACTGGCGGGTCAGTTTGCGATACCTAATCCGATGCGGCTGATCCGCTTCTTTGCCCAACCGCTTCTTCCTGTCCGCTTCGTATTCGCTGTAGTTTCCCTCGAACCAGACGACTTGGCTGTCGCCCTCGAAGGCCAGGATGTGGGTCGCGATGCGGTCGAGAAACCAGCGATCGTGGCTGATGATGACTGCGCACCCGGCAAAGTTCTCAAGCCCCTCTTCGAGCGCACGCAACGTATTCACGTCGAGATCATTAGTCGGTTCGTCGAGAATAATGAGATTCGCCCCCTCCTTTAGCATGCGCGCGAGATGCACGCGATTACGTTCCCCGCCAGAGAGGTCTTTTACTTTTTTCTGTTGATCCGTCCCGGCAAAGTTGAACCGCGCGCAGTAGCCACGCGCGTTGACCTCGACCTTGCCAAGCTTCACCGTGTCCTGGCCGTCCGAAATGACTTCATATACGGTCTTATTCCCGTCGAGGCTTCGATCCTGATCCACGTAGCCCAGCTTCACCGTCTCGCCGATTATGATGGAGCCAGCATCGGGTTTTTCTTTTCTAATGATCATCTTGAACATGGTCGTCTTGCCGGCACCGTTCGGGCCAACCACACCGATGATTCCACCCTTTGGGAGGTTGAAATCCACATGCTCATAGAGCACGTTCTCTCCGAAGGCCTTGCTGATCCCGCGCGCTTCGACGACCACGTCACCCAGCCGTGGGCCGGGCGGAACAAAGATCTCGAGATTCTCAGCCACCATGTCTTGCTTCTGATTAACCAGTTGCTCATAGCGATTCAAGCGCGCCTTGCCCTTCGACTGGCGCGCCTTGGGCGACATCCTGATCCATTCCAATTCGTGCTCGAGGGTTTTCCTTCGTTTCGACTCTGCCTTCTCTTCCTTTTCTAATCGATCCTTCTTCTGCTCCAGCCATGACGAGTAGTTCCCTTGGAAAGGAATCCCGTGGCCGCGATCCAGCTCCAAGATCCAGCCCGCAACATTGTCAAGGAAATACCGGTCATGCGTGACAGCAATGACCGTCCCCTTGTACTGTTGCAAATGTTGCTCAAGCCATTGGACGGATTCGGCGTCGAGATGATTCGTTGGCTCATCGAGGAGCAGAATGTCAGGTTCTTGTACCATCAAGCGGCAGAGCGCAACCCGCCGCTTTTCCCCGCCGGACAGCGTCCCCACTTTTTGGTCGGACGGCGGACAACGTAGGGCGTCCATCGCAATATCAAGCTCGTTCTCCAATTCCCAGCCATTGGCGGCTTCGATCTTCTCTTGCAGTTGGGCTTGTTTATCGATCAGCTTTTCCATGGTGTCGGGATCGGCTTCACCAATCTTGTTACTGACATTCTCATACTCCTTCAGAAGCTCGATGAGTTCTTTCTTCCCCTCTTCGACCACCTCCCTCACCGTCTTATTCGGATCGAGCTGTGGCTCCTGTTCGAACAAACCCACGCTATAGCCTTTTGACCGCGTAACCTCGCCCGTGTAGTTCTGATCAACCCCAGCGATAATTCTCAGGAGCGAGCTTTTCCCGGAGCCGTTCAATCCCAACACTCCGATTTTCGCCCCGTAGTAGAACCCGAGATAGATCTCGCGCAGTACCTGCCTTTTCGGCGGATATACCTTTCCGACGTTTACGAGTGAGAAAATAATCTGTTTATCATTGATGGCCATAGATCTTACCGTCCTCCTCCGCCGTTTCGATTTACTCTAATATAAGAATCAGAAACCATACCAGACAACCTTTTTAACCACAACCAGTCGATGCACTAGACCGTGTCCTGTCGCGCCAAGGTGTCGATACCAGTTAAAGATCTCTGCCCCCTTGTTTTCCACCATCGGAAAGCTCAGAATTGTGTTGGTATCCTTCACGAGATGTCTAGCCTACAAGGAGAAACTATGTGGAAGCTTCGGTCGAAGTATCCCTTTGCTCTATTGCTTGCGGTTTTGCTCGTTGCCGTGAATGGCTGTAGCACGTTCTCCGGCTCAGACGAAGCCAAATTAGAGAATCTGGTTGAGAAATCCCGCATCACGGTGAACGATTTTCTGGCGGATGAGATGATGGGGTGGATGCATCGTCAGATCAGAGATGCGAAAGGCGTTTTCATTATTCCAGTTATGTTTAAAGGTGGCTTCATCTGGGGAGGCGAGTATGGGACCGGGATCTTTCTGGTGAAGGACGACCAGACCGGCACATGGAGCGAGCCCGCGTTCTACACAATGCCTACCGTCAGCTTTGGGTTCCAAGCCGGTGCCCAGGTCTCCGAGGTCGTTCTGTTGGCAATGACCCAAAAAGGGGTTGACTCCATGCTCTCCAGCACATTCAAACTTGGAGCCGATGCCTCAGTCGCCGCTGGTCCGGTCGGTGCCGGGATTGAGGGTAGCACCGCCGTTCTCAGCGCAGATATGGTGACGTACGCAAGAACCAAGGGCCTCTTCGGTGGGGTCTCCCTCGAAGGTGCCGTCATCGAGCCGCGAGACGGATACAATTGGAGTTATTACGGCAAGCAGGTAACGCCAACCGATATTCTGGTAAAACGGACCGTGACCAATCCTCATTCGGCTGGCTTACGGACCACGCTCGCGCGTGCGGCTGCAAGAGATGCCGCGTCAGATGAAATGTCCTCGATGGAGACCAATTAGCAATCGGCAATTTTCCCTCACACACGTCGGTTATCGCCCTGTCAAGACCGGTTACACTTTTACCACGATACACAGACCGGACATGCGGTCACGACTTTCCCAACTCTCTTCCCAAATACACACCCAGGGCAGTCAGCACCGATTCCGGAATCTCGTGCCCTCCGCGGAAACTGTGCCAATCGACCGGGATCCCGGCTGTGCCCAGTGCGTCACGGAGTCCTTCTGCTCCGACATGTGGAAGAATGTCATCATGCGTGCCGTGGCTTTGAAAGACTGGTAGCCCTTTGCGCTTTGGTAGGAGAGGACCCCAGACGGGTTGGGCTAACAAATTACCTGACAGTTGCACAAGTCCAGCGAATGGATAGTCGGTGTGCAACACCACGTCGCAGGTAAGCATTGCCCCTTGTGAGAATCCACCGATGACGGTTTTGTTGTAATCGATCGTGAGATGTTGTGGCAGCCCTTTGAGAAGCGCTAAGAGACGTTCGCGTGCTAGTTCGAGACCATTGGGAATTTCCATCGACAAGTCACGGATATGGCCTGCGGCACGATCCGCCTGGATACGCGCCATATCGATGATCCACCAGGCGCGCGAATCGCTGACCCCCGTCTCAACCGAGAGTGGCCCCTCGGGAAATAGGAACCTTGTTCCCATCGGAGTAGTGATCCAATCTGCGAGCGGCACCAGGTCATCTCCCGGCGCTCCAAAACCGTGAAGTAGCATGACGACTGGACCGTGCCCACCCCCATTCCCATCGGTGCCACCGGTGAGGCGGACCGTCAAACCTTCAAGTTGTGTGGTGTGCATACAACCCCTTGCTTTGATAGGATTTGGTACGGTCACATCGACACCGCAGAATGGTCAACATGCCCTCGAACAACGAATTGATCTCCGCTTGATCCCTAATGATGTCGAACGCTCCGTACCGGACGACTTCAAATAAGCAGGAAGGTTCCACTCCGCTCAGCCTTGTGCAATCGCTACTTTACACGAGCCCCATGTGAAAAACTATTTTGCCGGTCCTATCACCTAAGACGACCATACCCGCTGACTGGATAAGAGCAGCCCATCCGATGGGCACCGTAGGAGTCGAAAGTTAGAGGCCTTTGCAGTTTCCTTCAGTGAAGGACGCTGGTGGGTCAAACATTCCTGTTGTTGCTTGCGATAACTCTACCACGTTCACACCTGGCAACTTCTGGAGGAGGGGGCACTCTAGGAACCCACCGAGACAGTGAGTCGAGTCCCCCCCCCTGAAGGAGGCTATCCATCAGTTCAAGCATAAAGAATGCCGAGAGAAGCTGAGGTTAAGACGAGCAGCTTACAGCTAAATGCTTGCCCCAGCTGGGTGGCGGGGCAGCATAGGCGGCCATGTCTGGCCGGTCCCTGTAGGGATCTTGCAGCAGTGCGAGCAGGCGCTCGATCTCAGAGAAATCTTTTTGTTGGGCCTTTTCAATGGCAATCTGGGCGAGGTAATTGCGAAGGACATATCTCGGGTTTACACGGTTCATACGTTCCCGTCGTTCGTCATCGGTTACGGGCTGCGCATGAAGACGGGCCTTATACCGCACTGCCCACCCGTCGAACTCGGATCGATTCACGAAATAGTCCCGCNNCCGCAAGACATGGTTCTGGTTCTCACGCGCTGAGTGAAAATTCCCTAACTCTCTGAAGAAGTTGGTGTAATCCACGCGACCTTCTGCCATGAGAGTCAACAAATCATTCACCAGCGCCTCATCCTCGAGACTCCTCCTCTGAAGGCCTAATTTGGCCCTCATCAGTTCTAGGTAATGGGCTTGATAAATAGGCGTGTACTGCTCGAGCGCTGCTTTCAGAGCCTCTTTTCCCACCAACGGGAGCAGCACCTGGGCCAGACAACTTAGATTCCACAGTCCAATAAACGGCTGCTGATCGAAGGAGTAGCGACCGTTGTGGTCCGAATGGTTGCAGATGAAGCCGGGTTCGTAATCGTCCATGAACCCGAATGGACCATAGTCGAGCGTCAGACCAAGGATCGACATGTTGTCCGTATTCATCACCCCGTGAGCCCAGCCGACGGCTTGCCACTGAGCGATCAACCCGGCGGTGCGCTCGACGATTTCCTGAAACAATTTCTCGTACTTGTTGGTCGCCTTTTTAAGAATGGGAAAGTGGTTAGCAATGACATAGTCGGCCAGTGTTGTGAGCTGCGCATGTTGCCTCCGATAATAGAACACCTCAAAGGTGCCGAACCGAACATGCGATGGAGCCATCCGTAGCAGGGTGGCGCCGGTCTCGACCTGTTCGCGATAGACCTTGTCGTTGCTACCGACGATGCAGAGAGCGCGAGTGGTCGGAATACCCAACCCATGCATGGCTTCGCTACAGAGATACTCCCGGATCGTTGAGCGCAACACGGCACGGCCATCCCCATCCCGTGAGAATGGTGTAAGACCAGCGCCTTTGAGTTGCAGATCCCATCGCTCTCCTCGCTCGTTCCGGACCTCGCCCAATAGAATGGCCCGCCCATCACCGAGCTGCGGAACGTAGACCCCAAATTGATGGCCGGAGTATAGGGTCGCGAGCGGGTCCATCCCCGACACGAGTTGGCTTCCGCCAAAGACTCCGGTGAACTCCGATCGCGTGGCCTCTTCTGGGTCAAGATCAATGAGGGTAGCTGCTTCGGGATTGAAGCTCACAAGGTACGGAAGGGTTGAAAATGGAGTCGGCGACAGTTTGGCGTAAAAGACGTCCGGCAAGCGCGCGTAAGAATTGTCAAAAAAGAGCCTGGTGAGGAGGCGTCCGGCCATGGTTCGAGGGTGTACGAATTAGCTAACGCTTTTTGAGCGTTGGAGAGCCTTTCGCTTGTGGCCTGGGTCCAAAGACCCAGGCGGGCAGTCTCCATCTTCCCATACCTTCGAGAGCAAAAGATTCGTTGCGTCTGTCTTTATGATTCTGCTACATCGTTAATCAAGCATAAGGCCAGCTGGCTAATACATTCCTATAGGAGTCAAACGAAACAAGTCACCGGAAGTATACCAAAAGCTAATCCCAAATTCAGTAAGAGGGCGTGTTAGATCGTCGGCCGCCAATTCAGGGCTTATGAACTAATACAAGCCGTACATCGCATGGCTCGCTCACGCACGCCCCTTGGTTTTTCGGTTAAACCCAATGACGAATTCAAGCACGCCTTTGCATCCCCGTTCAGACAAGCGCATTCCTGAGGGGACGATCGACGGGTTGAAGCAGTACCTACGCCACGACCTGCTCTCTGGATTTTTGGTTTTCTTGATTGCGCTCCCACTCTGCCTCGGCATTTCCCTGGCCTGCGGGTATCCCGCCATTGCAGGAGTCTTTACAGCAATTATTGGCGGCATGGTGGGTGCGACGCTGAGCAATTCTGAACTCACCATCAAAGGGCCGGCAGCTGGTCTGATCGTCATCGCAATCGGGTGCGTTGTTGAGTTTGGATTTACGGGAGGGGATGACCCCGCAGCTGACTATCAGGCATATCGACTCGCCTTGGGGGTCGGCGTAGCTGCAGGTATCATACAAATCCTCTTTGGAGTCCTTCGGAGCGGTATCCTGGCAGAGGCCGCCCCTACCTCAGTCATTCATGGCATGCTCGCGGCTATTGGCATCATCATTATCGCCAAGCAATTTCCGATCATGATGGGGCTCAGCGCCTCTGGGGAACCCTTGGAGCTGCTGATAGCAATTCCCCACTTCATCGCTAACATGAACCCAGAAATCGGAGTCGTCGGGATAGTTAGCTTCGCCATCATGGTAGGATTTCCCATTCTCAAAAGTAACGCGCTTAAGAAAGTCCCCGCTCCGTTGGTAGCGCTCTTGATTGCCATCCCATTAGCGCTATATTTCGATCTTAGTCATCCTCATTCCTATACTTTCAATAGCCAGGAATATGAGGTCGGGCCTGCCTTTCTTGTAAATGTGCCATTGAACATGTTCAATGCTATTACATTCCCAGATTTTTCCGGCCTACTCACAGGTACCGGTGTCAAGTATGTCATCCTGTTCGCCCTAATCGGCAGCTTGGAGTCGCTACTGAGCGCCAAGGCTGTCGATAGTATTGACCCATGGAAACGAAAAACTAATTTCGATCGTGATTTGACGGCGATTGGGATTGGCAATACAGCGGCCGCTTTCATCGGCGGACTGCCGATGATATCGGAAATCGTGCGCAGCAAAGCCAACATCGATAACGGCGCCCATACGCGCTTTTCGAACCTATACCATGGACTTTTTCTGCTTGTATTCGTTTCCCTCATGCCATGGCTCGTCAACAACATTCCTCTAGCAGCACTTGCCGCAATGTTAGTCTTCACGGGATTCCGTTTAGCCTCTCCTGCAGAGTTTCTCCATGTGTACCACGTCGGCAAAGAACAACTACTGATTTTTGTAGCTACCATCATCGCGATTCTGGCAACTGACCTGTTGATGGGAATAGGAATCGGGATAGCCATTGAACTCCTTCTGCACCTTGTGAATGGCGCGCCACTCCGATCCTTAATCCGCCTTCAACTTATGCCGACTACCATGAGGGATGGGAAAACGCTTCTATCAGTGAAAGGAGCGGCGGTTTTTACAACTTGGATTCCGCTGCGACGGCGCATTGAAGATCTGGCACGAGAGCATGATGTAGAGATCGATTTTACAGACACTCAGTTTGTAGACCATACGGTGATGGCGCGGTTACACGAAATACAGATAGATCTAGCCTCGCAGAGCCGCGCGTTGACGATCTCCGGGCTAGACAAGCACCATCCGCTCTCAAGCCATGTGGCGGCCGCCAGAAAGAAAGGCCGGTAACGGCCGGTCCATGACTCCTCCGTTTGTCCCTCTCTGGTCAAGCGGTAAAATACGCGGCCGCTGTATGCTTCGTCCCCAAAAGGTGCCACGCAGGCGGTCGACCGTCGAGATATTCTAGTTCGCTCAGTGGCTACGCGTGGCTCCTCGCTTGTCGCCCGCGAGGAGTCTGGCGCTTGTGCCCCACTTGATGCTACATACGCCGGTATCCCAGGCTCTCTCTGCCAAGATCGCTTGCTTCGAAGTGGTGATTGAGAAAACTGAGGTCGTCCGGCATTATCAGCACGTCACATCCTATCTCACCCAATACGCCCGGTGGATCCGGGTTTGTACAATTCACCGGAAGAGGTCGAAATAGGGCTCAGGTGAATAAGAACATTTTCCGGAGAGGGTATTCGGAAACCGGCCCGTTTCGCCCCGAAGTGGCACCCGTATTAGGTAGTACACCCTCCGTTTGGGGCATTGTGGAATAGCGCTGGTTCAGCGATAAGTAATCTGCTTCTCAGAATCACGGGATATTCACCATGCGTCGAATCCTTAATTTTAGCGAGCACGCGAGCGACGAAGATGTACATTACTTGACCACTCTGCTGCTCTACCATTTGGTCGATCGGTGTGGGGGACAGTTGCAGTTCAACGTTCAGGAAGTCCACCAGATGCGGGAGCGTCTCTCCACCAAAATGGTCCAGATCCAGCTGGGTAACGATGTGAAGCTGCGCATCATCGACCGAGTACCGGAATTGCAGTAGTTCTCTCTCCCCATATTCCGAGTTGCATCGTTCGGCTCTGTCATGGTGCTGTATTTGCTCCATGCATCATGTCAGTGACGGCATGCAGCTTTTCGGGTAAACTTCCCTAGGATGATCCACATCTCATCAATTATCACAATCCCCGATTCCGAAATCGACATTCATGCAGTACGGTCACAGGGTGCTGGTGGGCAGCATGTTAACAAGGTGTCGACTGCCGTGCATTTGCGTTTCGATATAAAATCATCGTCCTTGCCTCTTTTTTATAAGGAAGAGTTATTGAAGCTCAGAGACCACCGTATTTCTGCAGACGGTGTGATCACGATCAAGGCGCAACAGCATAGGACGCAGCAGTGGAACCGAGAGGATGCACTTGAACGGTTACGCATGTTGATTCAAAGCGTAGCTATCCCTCGTAAGAAGCGGAAACCGACAAGACCGTCGAAAAGTTCACGGATCAGCAGGCTTGAGAGCAAGAAGCGGCAGGGACGGTTGAAAGCGTTGCGTCGATCACTCGAATAGGAGTCATGCGCCTTCGTCACCTGTGGAAAGGGGAATACGTAAGTTCTTCAGCGCAATGGCCCTTCATCCTGCGATTGTCGGCTGACGCTTGACGTGCGATGCGTCACTCCATCGGCGCCAGAAGAGCAAGAAGAAAAAGAGAGTCATAGCGGCGACTTGTAGGTTGCCTTGGTGGCGGTGATATGAAGCTGCTGCAACATGGCTTTCGCCTCGGGAATGAACGCTGCCCGCTTGTGCTTTTGGGCGATTGCCAACGCGTCCGAAGCCAGAGTTAAGGCCTCCTGGTGCCGACCACGCTTATACTGAACTCTTGCAAGGGCCAGTCGGGCATTGACTGCTTTAGGCGCCCGCTGGAGTACGCGCTGTAATAACTGCTCACCCCTTTCTAGGTCGCCACCCAACACCCTGGGAAGTTTCACAAGCAACGTACCTTTAGCCGAGAGCGCATCAAGGTGACCCGGGCTGAGCTCGAGAGTTCGCTCGAGTTCACTCATCATACGGCGGAACCCGATTACCGACGTGATGGAGTCACCGTCGGTGCGTAGCTGCTCACCGAGATTGCAGAAAAGGGAAAAATGTGCATCGGCGTATTGCTCATTGAGCAACACCGCTTGTTCAGCCAAAACCTGTCCCTTCTGGAAGTGGACAAGCCGCGCTTGGCGCTCTAATGCCTCTCGCCCCTGACGACACTCATGAAGAGCTTGCTTAGAAAGGTCTTCGACCGAGTCTTGGGCCAGCCCAGCGTATGGTACGACAAACAAGCCGACGGTTATCAAGGTTGCCGCTATGAGGAACGGCTTCATATGGACATCCTTCCACAGAGTGGGCACCGACCGGGTAGTTGAAAGGTTCATGAAATAACCAGCAAACCTGGTGCCAAATCGATCATGTAAGTATCCCGATGGAACTGGTTGAAAACTCAAGATGATGGCATGGGGGGAGGACCTCCCGGCACTCCAAGAACCAATGAGCGACAACTTGCGGCTACGGCGTGGACAGACTGGTACAACGGATCCTCATAAATCGGTTAGAATTGGCTCTGGGATTCTGTTTGCTGGATTGTCTGGAGAGCGGTTATTCTTCCGAGGCCATCATCCCCAGGACGTTGAATCCGCCATCAACGTAGATCACTTCGCCTGTAATTCCCCGTCCCAAGGAGCTGGCAAGAAACAATGCCGTGTCACCGACTTCACCTTGTTCAGTCGCCCGGCGGAGTGGGGCAAATTCTTTATGGTGATCGACCATTTTCGTGATGCCAGACACTCCGCGGGCGGCGAGCGTCTTGATCGGGCCTGCTGAAATGGCGTTCACGCGGATATTCTTTGGGCCAAGGTCGTAGGCCAGATAGCGGACAGCGCATTCCAGCGCAGCCTTGGCTACGCCCATTACGTTGTAATGAGGCACCACTCGCTCTGCGCCCAGATAGGTGAGCGTGATAATAGATCCCCCTTCACTCATCAATGGCATCGCTGCTCTCGTAACCGCCACAAGGGAATAGGCGCTCACGTCAAGCGCTGTTGTAAATCCTTGTCGCGTGGTGGCCACGAACTGGCCCGTGAGTTCTTCACGTGGTGCAAAAGCCAAAGAGTGGATGAGAAAGTCTAGCCGCCCGAATTCCTTCTGTACATGCTGCATGAGCCCATCGATTTCTGCATCGCTCCCGACATCACAAGGAAAGGCCTTTGAACCTGTCACTGTGGTGGCGAGTTCTTCGACGTTCTGTCGTAGCCGTTCATTCTGATAGTTGAACAGGAGCTTGGCTCCGTGGTTTGCCGTCGCCTGCGCGATCGCCCAGGCGATACTGTGCTTGTTGGCGACGCCGATGATTAGCCCTTTCTTTCCTTCCAGTAACATTGACACGATTCTCCTTGATTTAGGGTCACGGCGCATTTAGATAGCACCGTGAAGCGCCGTTCATCTCTGATACTTCTTGGGAACGTAAATTGCTGTCTGATACACGAAGCACATCACGAACAACGAGGGGCGTCGACCTGCAGGGACGGAAGATACCATGATTTGTGGTCACTGTGAACCCGTTTGTTGTCGTAGCTCACGAAAGGCTGCGAGCATAATCTGGTGCGACTAACGAGTATTCCATCCTTTCTGCTTGAGCAAGACAGACACGCTGATCCCAGCTTACCACTGCTGCACCCCCAGTCGAATCTGATAGACACCCAATTTGGGCAATAGCAACCGAACAATGGTCACGCCGCGCGGCGCTATTATTTGGATATGAGAATGTCTCATCTTGGCCGGAAAGCGTTTCTGGCCGACCACATATTCCCACGGCGCGAGTCCATGGGTTCCTGCGCTGGGTCGCTGGGTAAGGTTCGCAACCCCGCCTTGATTCAGGCAGCCGCCAAATCTCCTTGTAGGTCAGTGCGTCGGACACCAGCTTGGATTCATAAAGGAGTTTCCAGAACCGTTTTGAGTAGCCGGCAAGATAGTAGCCCGTCTTTTCCGGGTGCAACACCAGATTAATCCCGATAACGCGCATGCGTACCCCAAGACGAATGCGATCGACCTGTTTTCGGTTTATGGCCATCAAGACCTCCGCTCGTCGGTTGGGGCAGTTTAGTTTGAGCACAACCATTTCGCCACATGAGATAGTAGGGGATTTCCTCCACTTCTTTGTAAGAAGAGGCTCCTAACGCAATGATTGTTCAAGAAAGAAATCAGAACTCTGTAATTTATCTCTTACGGCACCAAGCTTGCTGATGATCATGGGGAGCCGAACGAGCGGCACACTTTCCACACATTTTTAAAGGAGGGATAGCATTATGAAGCGTATTTTGATGGCAGTTGCGGTCGTAGCAGTAGCAGTGACGTTGAGTGCGCCTTCTTTCGCCGGTGAGGGCGAAGACAAGCAGGAAGAGAAGAAGGGCGGCCAAGTTGTAATCTACGGCGATGAGGAAAAGGACAAGGACAAGAACGGTAGCTATACCGATACGTTTGGCGATGAGGATGAGAAGAAAGACGACAAGGGTAAATAACTCTCTTCAATTATGAGAGGCTAGCTGAGTCGAGGGGCTCTCCGCTTCTTGGAGGAAGCCCTTCGACTCCCTTTAGGGTCGGCGACTTTAAGATAGACTGCCTGTAATCCCACGATAGTCTTTCCGTCTCGGATAGTCCCATCCTGAATTCCTTCGATCGCTTGGTCCAACGGCATTTCGATAACCTCCAAAACTTCATCCCGATCAAGCCGCTGCTGCCCCCGTGTGAGGCCGGTGCCCAGGTACACGTGTATAACTTCATCCGCAAAGCCCGGAGCCGTAAAGATGCTAGAGAGCAGTTCGAACGAGGATGCCCGAAAGCCGATCTCTTCTTCCAGTTCTCGGGAGGCACAGTGCAGTGGGTCTTCTCCAGGATGAAGTTTGCCTGCAGGAATTTCATAGATGAACCCTCCTGCCGCATGGCGGAACTGCCGAATCAAGATGACCGTACCATCATCTTTCATGGGCACGATGGCAGCGGCCCCGGGATGACGAATGGTTTCCAGATCAACCGTAATGCCGTTCGGCAGCCGTACCGTGTCGACGTTCAGCGTGACAACTTTTCCGGAATAGATGTTCGTCACCATCAGTATTCCTTTCTGATTTCGGCCTTTCGCTGTCAGCTTGCGCTAAATGGCCCGCGTATTTCGGCTACTTCGAGGCACGCCTATAGAACGGCGGCTTGACTACTCGTGCCGGCACTGCCTTTCCACGAATATCGATCATGATAGTAGCAGCCAGTTCTGCACATTCTGAAAAGACGTACCCCAAGCCAATACCTTTCTGTAGGATCGGCGAGAAATTTCCGCTGGTGACTCTGCCGATTTCCTCGGATCGTGGTGACATGATACGGTATCCGTGGCGGGGTACGGCCTTTTCCAGTAGCTCAAACGCGACAAACCTCTTCCCGAGATCATGGCCCTGTTGATCCACCAGTGCGGCCCGCCCCATAAAATCGCCTTTGGTGAAATCCACCACCCAGGCGGAGTTGGCCTCCAGCGGCGTCACATCCTCAGAAATGTCGTTGCCGTACAATGGGTAGCCCATTTCCAGCCTGAGTAGATCGCGAGCCCCAAGCCCAGCTGGCTTGAGCCCCCAAGCTTGGCCTTTCTCCAGAAGTAGGCTCCAGAGACGACCTACTACTTGCGCATCGATATATAGTTCATACCCCAATTCCCCGGAATAACCAGTTCGAGAAATGGTGCAAGCCAAACTACCAATGAAGGCATTCATAGTGTGGTGGAGCTTAAGTTGGTTAAGTTGTGCCCCACCCAGACTCATCAACAACTCTCGAGATTTTGGACCTTGGACAGCGATCTGAGAGAAAACATCCGACCGATCTTTGAGTTCAAGCCGGTGATTCTGTGAGAGCTGCGATTGCAGCCAGAAAAATATCTTTTCGCGATTGGAGGCGTTAACACAAAGCCAGAACTCCCCAGCCCCGATGCGATAGACGAAAATATCGTCTTTGATGCCACCTCTCTCGTTGCACACAAGTGAATACTGAGCTTGACCTACACCCAGCTTACCAATGTCATTGGTCGTCATTTGTTGAAGGAACGCTGCAGCGTCTGTTCCGGTGAGCCGGAACCGTCCCATATGGCTGACATCGAAGAGACCAGCCTTCCTGCGCACAGCCTGGTACTCATCAACAACGCCACTGTACTGGATGGGCATTTCCCACCCCGCGAAGTCGACGAGTTTTGCGCCGGCGGCGCGATGTTGCATGATGAGCGGGGTCTGTTGCACGACGCTGTTACCGCACGGCAAGCCATTTGACATCGAACATGAGGGTGGCGTTCAGGTGAATCACCTCACCAGCGCCAGGCGTGTTCGAATTGAGACGAGGAAATATCCCCAACTGCCACATCCCGCCGCCCTTCATGCGTTGCTTCCTCTGCATCCCATCCCATGATGACCTGTCCTTGGCCGAAACAAAAGGAAACGCCCAGACTCGATCTAAAGGCCTTTCGGACCTCTTGCATTCCCAAGTCGGCCTGTGTACCGCACGGTTGTACACCATTCCGGCTATGGCCATATCCCCCGGTGCCGCCCACCTGATCGACATATTCGAGTCCGGAGGGTGTTGTGACGTTGGCGGGAACTTAGGCTCGATCCGCTTGCCACTTTGGCGCCTCTTTCCACGAGTGCCAGTGCCAGACCAGCAGCTCCATAAAGAATGGCGTCCATGGCACGACCACGTATCATCGTTCCCCCAATGTTTTGCCGAGACTTGTCGCTGACGGTCTCCTCCGGTCAACTGGGGACCCTCTGGGTATCCCTCTCGCCAAAGAGCGCCATGCTGGCTGTGTAGCCATGGAGAAAGTTCCGGCCACCGACCGGCCCAATCTCACCTTGAGCCAAAAATCCTGCAACCGGAATTAATCCCAGGCGCTCTACCACTGTTGCCGCGTCGTGGTGTGGCCTCCCAAACAGACCTTGTCCCCTCCCGCAGCAACTAAACATGAGCACCCCGAGAGGATGACCATTTTTACTAGCTTGGCTGGCTGCCAGCACCATATTGAGATCTTCACTGGCAGATCGTGCGTCTCGCAGCTGGAATTGCACTGTTTGTCCTTCTTGCACGACATCCCCAATCGCCACCACCCCGGTCTCCTGGTCGGCGCCGACAAGATTCCGGACAAGAAAATCTCCCCGCTCGAAGTGATTCCGGCTTTCGTCGATTACGATGCCCAGGTGCAATGCGCCTCGGGCCCGGCGGCGGTCTTCTTCCGTCAATGATTCGAACACGGCCTGCAAGCGTTGCAAAGCAGGTGCACCTCCAAGCTCGTGAATAAAGTTATGTTCAGCCCTCGTCACTACAAATCGGTCGCCGATTAGCCGACAACCCTGTGAAATGACCGGACGGATTTCCAACGGACCAGACAACCGCACACCAACTAGTCCTCGTGAAAAAACCGAGTCATGAAAAATCAACCGATTCTCATCCGCATCCTGTCCGCCACCGGCAAGGCCTCCAATTGCCTGGCCCCCCGGATACCGATCATCGAGGATCCGCAAGACTTCCTGCATGGGGGTAGAAAACGGATCAGCTAGTAAAAGAAAAGAAGAAGGCCCAGCTCCAGCTTCTGGCCAGCCGGAAAGCCGCAGCTGGTCCCGTTCAGGTGAGAACGATAAGCGAAGCGGCTCAACGGACACGCCTGGAAGTGACGCGGCCCACAGGACCACTGCCGGAGAGGTTTCCAGTTCTTCGGCTCCAGCAATCACCCCTTCTCCGCTGCATCCAATCATGAGCCGAGGGCTGAGCGACCGTTCGATTTTGGTAGCCAAGACTTCGGCTTTTGGCGAGTGATGAGCTGAAAAGAAGAGACAAGCAAGATCTATCGATGTAGCGCCAATTCTGATCCGAATTTCATCGACAAGGTCACGAGCGGCTGCTTCCGTATCACATGTCCTAGACAACGCCGTGGCGAATCGCAAGGAAAGGCTCCGCTGTTACGATGGAATTAATGAGGTGGACATGTTGAAGGAAAATCCTACAATCTCAGACCCCTGGGTCCATGCGTTGCGGTCTTGTCCGAGCCAATTGTGTGTAATAACGCCATAGGTAGGAATGGTAATCATCGACTTGTGCAAGGAGGTAGTGGAGTTCCGTCGGATCCTCCGTTTCGAGTGCTCGAACCATGCGGGTCTTCAAGAAATCAGCAAAGCCTTCTGTTTTCTCAACTGCAGTTAGCAGGCGCAAGCCTCCCCCGAGTTTATACTGATTCATGGGTTCATCCTCCACAGAATTCGTTTTCAGGATAGCGAGGAGACCAGCAAAATAGCAAGCCGGACTCACCCCCAAGAGTTCGTGCATTCTCTTTAGAACATGGTACCGAATCAGGAGGAACCCTGAAATGTGCAAGCTCGCCTTGCCAGTACTGTTCGGAGGACTAGGGGGAGTTTTCATTCTACTCTGTGCTATTCTTCCTCTTGTCGAATGCCGAGAACTTTTATACAGTGAATCAACCATGGACGCTGGTTGGACATTAGTGATCGTGGTCATTGGAGTGATTTTCATCGGCTTGGGTCGCCACTGGTACCGACGATGGGTTGCCGCTAAACTGGCGGACAAGGTACTTTCGGATGTGGTCAAAGCTAAGGACGCATTCCGCCGGTAATTCCACAGGCTCATCCTTTTGACCAGTAGAACTCAATAGTAGGATGTCACTCACGCGGTTGCGTGACTTAAAATCAGCCCCTCCAACTCCCATGCGTCCAAGTCCTCTGACCATAGACAGCCCATCCGAAACGATCTCACTTGAAAGAACCGGACATTAGGGTCTTCATACGACCCAGATCGATGGCCTCGACGCGATGTCCATCACGACCCACCACCGTGGTGGCCATGGTAAGAGCATTGAGGATTGCTTCTTCAGTCGACTCGACCACCGCCGTGATAATGGGGTTGAGATGGGTATCAGCGAGGTGTGTGAGCGTATAAGTCGCCTCTTTTGGATAATGGGGAATAACATTGGCGGTCGAGAAGGCGAGCATGAAATCTCCACTCCCATGCCGAGCAGTTGATCCGGTTCTGGCCAAACCAAGCGCCGCGCGCTTCGCCAACCGTGTGAGCTGTCTCCCATCAAGCGGAGCATCGGTCGCGACAACAACAATGATAGACCCTTCACTTACACCTGAAACCCGCTCCCGTGCTGCAGGAGAAACTGCACCATACAATTTCCCAACAGGTACGCCTCCGACAACCAACTCAGGACGACGGCCATGATTCGCATTGACTAGCACACCGACTGTATACCCGCCTTCATAGTCTGGGAGTCGGCGTGAAGATGTGCCGATACCGCCTTTGAATCCGTAGGACACCATGCCCGTTCCGGCCCCCACAGTACCTTCTTTGACAGGACCCTCCGATGCATTGTCAAGTACCGTGATGACATCCTCTTCTGAAACATGTCGCCCTTGAATATCGTTTAAACGACCATCGTCACATTCCGCCACAACTGGAGTAAGCGTGTCGTCTGAGATACCGATACCCGGGTTACGCGCAATCATCCAACTAATGACTCCGTTTGCAACACGCGGCACATTGAGCGTGTTCGTAAGAGCGATCGGATACTCCAAGAAACCTGCCTCCGTAATCCATGACAAACCAGTCATTTCCCCTGTCCCGTTGAGCACAAAGGCACCAGCAGCGACTTTCTTATGCCAGATATCTTCACGAGGGATGACGACTGTCACTCCGGTTCGCACAGGGCCCTTTCCAGGGATGAGGGGCCCCTCCCCTTGAATTAAGGTCTTGTGGCCGACTCTGACTCCTTCGACATCCGTAATGGCATTGAGCCGACCAGGGGGATACTGCCCGACAATAACCCCTAATTCGCGGACGCGCTGGCGATTTTCCCTGGATTCCGCGTTCCGTACCTGCAGAGAACCAGCGACGAGCGTCGAGACGCATACCAAACTGATCAGCAACAAGATATTTCTTGGCCCTGACACCGAGGCAGGGTCGACCAGATTAAGTCTCATGGGCGCTACCACGAAATTGATCCCTGTATCGTTCTCCTTCGAAACGTCTCTTGAATTTACGGACGTTGGTCTTGTCATTGAACGAACGAACACAGGTTTTCCCCTGCCATCGCTCTTTCTTGTTGACATAGCGACAGTCGCTTTATTCGATCCTGTCCAAGTCGTCAAGCATGAAGTCCACCAAGTCGGCGGCCGCACTAGTCGCACCCACTTTCCAGGAGCAACCCTCTCGAGGCAAGACCGGCAAGATTGCTGAGTGGTCGATAGGTGCGTGGGAGAGCAAGACGGCTCGAAGTGATCTTAAGTCGAAGCCCATAACATGGTTCCGTCGGACAGTGTCCTCTCGACGCCATTGAAACAAGCCGCAATTCAGTAACAACCGGAGACCAAGCCCCTCGATGAGATGTCGGCTCCCTGTGACCGAACAAGTGGCGCCGTGAAAGGATACCCTCATGAGGGAGAGACTCTATTATGGTGTGCGATCAGGTCCCACGCTTCCTGAGCCGTCTCCGCATAGTGAAAGAGGCCAAGATCGCTCTGGGAGATGAGCCCGTTCTCCACAAGGCAATTCCAGTTGATCAGGTGCTCCCAAAACTTCCGTCCAACTAGCACCACCATGACGCTGTCCGTCTTGCCAGTCTGGAGAAGGGTCAACGTTTCGAACAACTCGTCAAGTGTGCCGAACCCTCCTGGAAAGGCTACGAGCGCCTTGGCACGGATGAGGAAGTGCATCTTTCTTATGGCGAAATAGCGGAACTGAAAACTGAGCGCGGGTGAGATGTACGGGTTAGGCTGTTGTTCATGAGGTAAGGTAATGTTGAGACCCATCGATTTGGCATTCACGTCCGCAGCCCCTCGGTTTGCAGCCTCCATGATGCCTGGCCCTCCGCCAGTCACGACGACATAATCGCAGCGGCCATCGACCTGGCAGCTTGACGACACTAGACGCCCAAACTCTCGCGCCACGTCATAATACTTAGAGAGGGAAACCTGTCGTCGTGCAATAGCTACCTTCCGCTGAATTGATGGATCATTTGGGGAGCGAGCCATCTCCTCTTCGGTCGAGTTAAGTACTTGGATCGCTGCAGACGGCTCTCGTAGCCTAGCGCTCCCGAAAACGACGATGGTTGATCGAATTCCCTCCTCCCGTTGGATCAGCTCAGGCTTCAATAGTTCTAGCCCGATGCGGACGGAGCGAAGCTCATCTCTCTGGAGAAACTCGGTGTCAGTGTCCGCGGGGATGTAGGAGGATGACGCGACATCAGTGCGAGGAGGCATGGTGCTATCTGAGGGATCCGCATGCATGGGTTGCCATTATAGCGAGGCCAACGGATGGCGGCAATTCATAGAGAGACATCACATTGTGATCATCAAAAAGGATAGGGATTGAAACGAGGACCCGTGATATGGCGGAGAAAGCCCTGGTGCGTTACAACCCACTGGGTATCGCAGAATACCTCGAACGCATCGATGCCGAGTCCAGTCCGTGAAAGGATGAGATCTGGGTCAACGGGCGTCCATGGTTTCAATAGCCAGCCGAAATTCACACGCGAATACTTCATGTCGACAAAACGATACATCACCACAACACCCGTCTGCGTATCAACCATGGAATCCGGTGCACCTAATTTGGCGATCACTTCGGTCATTGTCGTCTTGCCAGGAATGATAAAATCCACGTCGTCTTTCTGGAGCGGAGTATTCAAAGTAACACGAACAACGTTACAGCCTATGAGAGCCCCGCAGATTACCACAGAGAGGAATAGAGAAAAGGCTCCAGAAAAAGAGAATTGCATCTTATTCCCCGAATGGCCAGAAGCGAAACTCAAGACTATCTGTGCGTTTGGATGAGATGACGTCTTCGACAATCCCTTCATGGCTTATAATGACAAAGAGGTCATCTCCCATGATGGACACGCGTGAAAAATTTATTACGATGAGGAGGAGACTGCCCACCTTGGCGTCGTATCGATAGTATTGAAACACATCGCGACCGTTCATTTGAAATAGCCGATCTGGTGCGCCGAGTTTTTCAAGCACTTCAGCCTTCGTCGATGTACCCTTCTTAATCATGGCGACAGCATCGGATTTAATGTCGTCGCCAAGAGTCCCTCGGCTAAAAGCACACCCTTGACTCAGCAAGACAACACCGATGCAAAGCAGAAGGAACCGTTGGAATTGCATGGAACCTCCACTGTCTATTGGTTCTATGGGGGAAAAGCCTGGCGTACCAGCACAAAATCCTGCTCGTACACGGCATAGGCTGAAGGTACTAGCCCAACACGCTGGTAAACCGTTTGGGCTGCGTAATTTGCTATTTCGACATACAGCCTAATCCCGCAGACCTGTGGGTCGGCCTTGGCCTTGGCAAGGATATGGTCATGCATGGTTCGATATACACCTTGGCGGCGCCATGTAGGATCAACATAAACACTCTGCACCCACCAAAATAAACCGTTGCGCCAATCACTCCATTCAAAGGTGATCATCAGCTGGCCAACGATCCGCTGATGGCCTGCTTCAAGAACCTCTGCTACGACAAAAGTTCCGCGCTCAGGATTGGCAAGTAGCGCGAGGGTTCCGTCTCGAAGTCTGGTCCGATCAAGCCGCCGACCTTCCGTTTCCAACGCCATGGCAGAACTGAATGCCACAATCGAGTCCACATCTTCTTGCCGAGCGTGTCTTACGACGATAGGATCCGATAGCAGCATCGGTGTTAAGAGATTGCTTTCGGTGTGTTAAGCCATTTGGCTCGGGGTTTATAGAATCCGGCAGAGAACTCCAATTTCATGGCGTCCTCCGGAGGAAGATTGATCGGGCGCAGCGCATGTTCGGGGATAAAAGCCAGATATCCTGTAAAGGGATGGATGGCGGTCGGGACGAAGACCATAAATAGCGTTGTAGAAGGCGCAACTTGAATCGATGTCGGTGCGGCCCCCATCACGAACCCTAGTGCCCATAATCCGTCTCGAGGAAACGGGAACGCAACAACCGTGCTACGATCAAACCTAGTACGAAAATTCAATACATCCGTCATCCCTTTCAAGGTGAGATAGATGCTCTGCACCAATGGAATTTCCTGAAGCCGTCGCTCGAGTCTGATGACCAATCGTTGACCGATAACGTGGTTAGCAACAATGCCGACCACTAGAAGCAGGAGGAGCAAAAGCAGCAGACCGAGTCCGGGGATATGATCCCCTAAGTATACACCAACGAGGTCATCCAACGCTCTGAAGAGGGTTGCAAGGATAATAAACGTGGCCCATGCGGGGACTAGAACAAAAAGACCAGCGATGCACAATTTCCAAACTGCTTTCACCATCGGGATACCACCCATCCTTCAATGAAATGATTAACAGTTTAGCAGAAACCGTCCTGCGAATGGGAGGAAGGACTGAAATCGGGTTGCTCTCCATATGTCCTTGCATTATCCTATTCCATATCCTGACTAAGCTGTCTCTACAGTTCGTATTATTAACTGCATGGATATAAACCATGAGTATTGATCAAGATCTTCTCGCTATTCTCTGTTGTCCTGAGACGAAGCAACCTGTCAGCATGGCTGATCAAGCGCTTGTAAGGCAGCTCAATGAAGCCGTGATTCAGGGCAGACTACAGAATAAAGGAGGGAAGGCCATATTGGAACAGTTCGATGGCGGCCTCATCCGTGCGGACCAGAAGATCCTCTATCCCATTCGAGAAGGTATCCCTGTCATGCTGATAGAGGAAGGAATCCTCCTTGAACAGCTGACCTAACACAGACTTGTTTCTCNNTTGTTTCATCGTAGAGATACAGGACTCAACTATCGCACAGAAGTTCTTGGTTGCATGGCACGAACTGCTATGGACCGAAGATCTGGACTTCCTTGTTCGAGCTGTCAGTTTTCGATCCAGTCGAGGTACCGCATTGGGCACAGAGATATTCATAGAGGTTGCCGGTGGGAAGCACGAGCAGCAATCGTTCTCTCGTTGGAGTGGCGACCCGGCAACGAGGGCAATATAAGAGTGAGGCATTGAGCGCCCTAAACTGACCTTCCAAATCCTGTGAGGCTACACGAACCGGGCGTCCCGGAATAGGTTGCGCTCCCGGTGACCAACGTGAGGCTGTTTTCTGATGACTCTTGGGCATCTATAATTCTATTGAGGTTTCTATGAATCGGTCAAGAGCTTACAGATGCCATAGGAAAGGAGAAAGTGTTGGGAAGTGTGATTAAGCAGTGCGCCTTGCCTAACTCCAGTAGCCTATGACTCGGAATTGCTCTTATTTCGGGTGCTCTTCCAGACCAAGCGACTCACTTGAACAAAGGCATATACGGCAAGCCCGCTCAGAAGACCGTAGAGACCAGCCCGACTCCATGGCCATAATTCAGGTGCATGCAAGACGAAACCCAATGCGATATGCCCCCCAACTCCGAGACATAGTGCAAAAATAATCCACTCTCGGATCAATAGCACCGGTTATCGCCCCGCAGGGTTATTAGTGGAGTGACCGCTGCCCGATAGACAACGGCAGGACCTAGACAGCCGTCTTAGCAGATTCGATTTCCGTTGCTGTAATGAGACTGGAGAGATAGTCAGCAACAAAATTCAAGGCTTCCTCACGCCCGTCCGCTCGGCGCCCTTTTTCCCTTCGTTGCACCGAGAGCTCGTGCTCAAGATCAGACTTAACCTCAAACAAAATGCGTTGCAGAGAAGATGGGGTAAGATTGGCGTCCATATCCTCGAGTTCCTGACATCGATCGAGAACCCAGTTCAGACCTTCGATGCGTCCGGCATAGTGTTCCTGCTCGGCTGTATCAACACGAGCCATGGCGGTTGCAAAGGTTTGCGCTTCATACACTAAATTATAGAAACTTGTAACGGCTCGTTGAAGAGATGGGTTCATGGTGCTCCTTCTCAGAATTATGACAACTTCTCAATTATACACGAGATTACAAAGGGGACAAGGAGTATTTTTATGTAAAAAGAAGAGAATGGAACTCGTTCATGAATCCGTAGTAGAGGGGGGCAAAGTCTTTCAGACACTCGGGACTCGTTTCCTTTAAGCGTTTAAAAAAGAGCACCTGTACGCGCGGGTCGAGCTGCTCCAGCAACCGGCTCAACTGAGCCATTGTGTAGGTGCCAGCCGGAACACACAGGACATAGTGAACCAGTCGTTCAACGAACTGTTGCGCCACATATTCACTACTCAGATACCCATCCGGTAATTTTCCCGAAGCCAAGAACTCATCAAACGGTATGGCTTGTGCCGCAAAGGGTACCGATTGCTGCTGGTAAGAAGTCACGCTGAGGGACACCCTATGGCTGAACGAGAACCTGACACCTCAAGCAACTCTACTGGACCCCCTATGAAGCGTCAAGTGCGCAGAAGGACCAGCAAATCCTTGGACGAAAGACGGATGGGAACAGAAAGGTCTGGGGAAAAAACAGCCTGCTCATCCACGCACCTTACCGCTTGAATCGGGTGAGCAGATATGATCCGGAGACCTATCGCAGCTCCTCAAACACTGGAGGATAGACAATGAACGAAGCAAACCTAACTCTTTCGTAGTATTCGACCAAACCATTGAGGCTAGCGGTTACTTTCTCCCACAATCTTCTAGGTGCTTTCGCCAGAAAACACTAGAAAAAGAGAAAGGGCAGGACCCTTTCGAAGTCCCACCCCTCCGTGAAGCATCTCCCTAGCTTGGAATTACAGCCAATTCACCCTTTCGGCAGGTCTAATATAGATCGGCTCTTCAACTTGGATACGAGCCACTTCCTTGCCTGACTTGTTGAAGCCCAACACGGTGTCGTTGTACATTTCGAACCGCTTCCCATGGATCTGGGTTTCGAACACCTTGGGCCCCGGAATAACATCGTAGCGGAAGATGATCTGCTGGCTGGCTCTCCATAGCTGGAGAACAGCTAACAATTCTCGGCTTGGGACAAGATACTTCTCGATTGCGTTGTCCACACCAGGGCCAAACATCTGACGGGCATACCCGCGAGGGCTATGCCGTGGCGGAATGTAAAAACCGTTGGGTTCCGTGCCCCATTGCGGGTACAACGGGAGGGCTACCTGTTCGACACGGATCGCATAATACAGAGGGTGCCATCGATCTTCGGCCCATAATCCATCATCACCAATGCGCACCAGACTCTGCATTCGAATCTTACCCACGCACGCCGCCATACAGCGTGTTTCCATCGGCTCGCCTCCAGTCAAAGGGTCCTTGCCCTCAATACGCGGATAGCAAGCGATGCATTTCTCTGACACTCGTGTGGTTCCTCTGTACATCGGTTTCTTGTAGGGGCACTGTTCCACACATTTCTTATAGCCACGGCACCGATTCTGGTCGATCAACACGATGCCGTCTTCAGGCCTCTTATAGATCGCCTTCCTCGGACAGGCTGCCAAGCACCCAGGGTAGGTACAATGATTGCAGATCCGCTGGAGATAGAAGAAGAAGGTTTCATGCTCCGGAAGGCTGCTTCCAGTCATCTTCCACGGTTCATCCCGTGAAAATCCGGTCTTATCGATCCCCTCTACAAGGGCACGCATGGATGTTGCGGTATCTTCATAAATATTCACGAAACGCCATTCTTGGTCAGTCGGAATATAACCTATCGCTGCCTGGCCAACCTTTGCGCCAGCATCGAAAATGGTCATTCCTTCGAAAACCCCATACGGCGCATGGTGCTTACGTCCGACACGGACGTTCCATACCTGGCCTCCTGGATTCACCTGCTCGATCAATTGGGTGATCTTCACATCATAGAATTGCGGGTAGCCGCCATACGGTTTTGTTTCTACATTATTCCACCACATGTACTCCTGGCCTTTCGAGAAGAGCCAGGTGGACTTGTCTGCCATAGAGCAGGTCTGGCAAGCCAAACACCGGTTGATGTTGAACACAAAGGCAAACTGCCACTTCGGATGCCGTTCCTCGTAGGGATAAAGCATCTTCCGTCCCAGTTGCCAGTTATAAACTTCAGGCATTTTCCCCTCCGTAAGGCCGTGAGGTAGAAGCGCGAAGGTAGAGGAGCAGAAGTTGGCTTCATACCCCGACACCTAACGCTAAACCCTCACGGGTTGTTAGACCTTGATCTTAATATGCTCTCCCTTCAACCACTTGATCATGAACTCATTCTCCTGACCAGGCGTGAAGCCCGTCCGGACTGGTTCCCAGGGGCCCCGCGCTCCGATGCCGCCATCTTCCGCCTTGGTGATGCGAATGAGACATTCTTTTGGAGTCGTGTTGATCGCATGGTGGTCGACCTGATAACCCCATTTGAACTTCCAGGCAACCGCATGCTTACCCGGGAGCGAGTCTGTCTGGTGCATGGGCATTAACCAGTTCCTGGTAAACGACTGTTGGGCCCCGTACCGGAAATTGGATTGATACCCTGTATCAATAGCAATCGCTCTACCATCTGGCCTGGTTTCGTGACCTTTGACCGACTTCGCCGTAGATACGTATGGAGCGTGCTTCGCCATGGTCACGTGATACGGATAGGCTGGGTTGTACTTCGCCCGGATCATCAATCGCGCGACTTTGTAATAAGGATCACTGGGTTTCCATCCGCGATACGGCCGATCGACTGGGTTCCCATCGACATAGACATAGTCGCCGTCGTTGATACCGCGATCTTTCGCCGCCTGAGGATTGATGTGTAACTGGTGTTCGCCGACTCCCGGTGTCCGCTTGTCCATTCTGTATGGATCACCGAAGTTCGACTCGTAAATTTGCACCCAATCGTTCACCGACCATTGGCTATGCACCCGGTGGCGTGTCTTCGGAGTAACACAGTAGAACTGGTATCCTTTTTCCCATAGCGGGTTACTGTGGCGCTTAATTTCATGCCACGACAGTTTGATATTGCGGACTGTCTTGTCGTCATGGTGTTGCGCCGTGATCGGAATACCATAGTCATCTGGACGACAATAGGGATTCGTCGTAAAGATGGCGTTCGGTAGGTATGGTGTCGCTTCCGGTCCCTCGCGGTGCGAGATGAAGTTCTCGCCATACTCAATTGCTTCCGGTTCAATGCGATAGTTTTCATACCGGCCGCTGCGGGTCCACATAGGCTTCGACTCGTTGGTCTCTTCCCAGAACGGATGACGTGGATAGGTGCGGGTCATGACCATCCACCCCTTTTCCGACTTCAGCATGACGTCGGCTGAATAGCCATAGAAGGTGCTCGAGGCGTCGAGCATCCGCTGCGCATACACGTCCACGCGGTTGGCATAGACCATTGCGAAGTAGTCCTTCATACGCTTGTCGCCGGTCATATCCGATAACTTTGCCGCGACACCAGCAAACGTGTCGAGGTCATTGCGTGTGTCGTATAATGGACGGATCCCCCCTTTCCAGATCTGTACCCATGGATTGGATACTGTCACCGTCATTTCCGGATAGGTAAACTCCATCCATGAGTTGCACGCAAAGGCAATATCGTTGTGATTAACGTCCGAGGTCATCTCAATGTCTTGTGTAATGAGACACTCTATGTTCGGATCGACGTTGCGTACCATGTCGTAATGGTGCTTGGCGTTGTTAAGTACGTTAACATTGGTGACCCAGCGGAACTTGCTCGGGGTCGGCATGTGAGTTTTGCCGGTAAATACCTTTCGTCCATACTTGGGCGTATTGACGATCAAAGCGGTATCACCATGGTTCCAGTAGCCCACCTCCTCACCGTAGTAATACGATTTGGTCTTGATTTCCTTCCCGTGGGCGTTCGGATCCAAGGTGATATTGAATGGATCTTCCCCCGTGTGCACAGCCAGACCAGCACCAGACCAAGGCGTTGCCGTCCATACGCCAGCCTTGTAGTTGCCCGCCCAAGTATGTTGCCCTGTGCCAAATTTTCCGACGTTACCGGTGATGATTAGTACCATCGCGGCGCCGCGGGCATTAATGGTCTGGTGGAAATAGTGACAGGTCCCTTCCCCGTTGTGGATGGCCGCCGGTTTGATGGTTCCCGAATCGCGCGCCCATCGAACAATGAGATCCTTCGGTGTCCGGCAAATCTGGTGAACCGTATCCAGATCGTAGTCCTGGAAATGTACCATGTACATTTGCCATACAGGCATGGCATCGATCTCACGACCATTAAGTAGCTTCACCCGATAGGAGCCGGTAAGCGCTGCATCGATGCCACTGTTTGTATAGTGCCAGCCCACCTGCTCCCGGTGGAGTGCAACAGCTTTCTTCTTGTTAAGGTCCCAGACCATCATCCCACCGAGCCGTTCAATGTACTCAGGCTTCAATGATTGAATCCGTCCCGAGTAGCTCTTTGAGAAATCCGGAAATTTATAGTCTTGAACCACATCACGTGGGTCGAGATATTGCAACGTATCCGTACGGATCAGGATTGGGGCGTCTGTGAAAGACTTCAAGAAATCTATATCGTGCATGTTTTCATCAATAATGATCTTCATAGCGCCCAGAAACAA
>JABAOE010002658.1_pt2 | contig 42511 bp, 34 predicted proteins | sample 7062141 | NCBI WGS metagenome assembly JABAOE01 (sample SAMN14538627, study PRJNA623070) | marine sediment metagenome | biome: marine biome [ENVO:00000428]; feature: marine pelagic biome [ENVO:01000023]; material: deep marine sediment [ENVO:00002113] | place: India: Gulf of Khambhat ...
ACCGCGGTGCGAAGCCAGATGTGAATCAGCCCGAGCGCCTGGAGGGCGAAGCGGTCGCACACGGGATTGTCGTCAGCCACGCAATACGCTTCGATCGCATGCACCATGGCATCCAGACCCGTCCAGGCCGTCAGGTCGCGTGGCAAACCCAACGTGATTTCTGGATCGAGCAAAGCGAGCGCCGGTTTTAGTTCCGGATGCCATACGCACAGCTTCATCGTGCGCTCGGTATCGGTAACCATCGCCGTGCTGTCCGTTTCTGCACCGGTACCGGCCGTCGTCGGCACACAGATCAGCGGTGGAAATGCTTGCTGGTCAGACATGTCGGGCGGCGTCTTATCGAAGTCGAAATGCCACAGGCCAAACTCGTTATTGGCTGTCAGGCAAATCGCCTTGGCGCCATCCAACCCGCTGCCGCCACCGATCGCGACGATGCCGTCATGATCTCCCTGGCGAAATGCATCACGTCCCGCGGCGATTTCGATATCGCGGGGATTGGGTGAGATGTCGACATGGATGGCGGCGTTCAGTCCGCCCTGACGCATGATATCGACGGTGTCTGCAACGAACGGCAAGGCGCTGCTGCCGCGATCCGAGACGACGAGCGGGCGGGTCATGCCAGCCTGTCGGCAATGACCGGCGATCTCGCGCAGGCGTCCGGCGCCGTAGGCGATCGGCGCAGGAGTTTCCCAGTCATGCGATTGCAGCAGGTTCAATAGACGCGACTCTCCGATATCATGGCTGTCGGACCTCGGGGAAACTTAGCATGAACGGACAGCGACTTGCTCTGAACCGACGATTGCGTGTCTCGCCGTATGAAGCGCGATCACTGCCGGGCGTACGGCGGGTGTCGGTCTACAACCATATGGTGCTACCCGTCGTCTACGAGACACTCGAGGAGGATTACTGGCATCTTCGCGAGCACGTTCAGATGTGGGACGTGGCTTGCCAGGTTCAGGTCGAGATCCGGGGGCCCGACGCCCTGAAGCTGGTCGAATGGATGACACCTCGCGATGTGTCACTGTGCGAGCCCGGGCAGTGCATCTACGTCACGCTGCTCGACGAGGCGGCCGGGATCATCAACGATCCCATCGTGTCATGCCTGGCGCCTGATCGATACTGGCTGTCTGTCTCCGATTCGGATGTCCTGTTGTGGGTCAAGGGCCTGGCGCAGTCCGGGGAGTGGCGGGTCGAGGTATTCGACCCCAACGTCTTTCCGATGTCGGTACAGGGGCCGAAATCCGGCGATTTGATGAGCCGCGTTCTGGGCGATTCCATTCGGGAGCTGGGCTTTTTTCGTTTTATCGAGACGCAGATTGCCAGTATTCCTGTTTATGTGGCCCGTACAGGATGGAGTGGCCAGGGGGGCTTCGAGATCTATCTCCTCGAGGCGAGCCTGGGCGTCGAACTGTGGGATGCGCTGGCAGCCGCCGGCAAGGACCTCAATGTCCGCGTCGGTTCGCCAAACCTGATCGACAGGATCGAGACAGGCTTGCTCTCGTACGGCAGCGATATGACGCTCGAAAATAATCCACTCGAGGTTGGCCTAGACCGCTTCTTCGAGATGGGCAAGACCGCCGACTACCTGGCGCGCGAGGCACTCGAGCACATTGTTGCCGTCGGTCCGGCCCGGAAGCTGGTGCGCGTGGCCGCGAAAGGCGAACCGGTTGGCCTCCCCAGAACCTCGTATGCGCTAAAAGGCGCAACGGGTCAGGAGGTCGGCTTCGTGACCAGCATGGTGTATTCACCACGGCTGGAACACAACATCGGCTTCGGTTTTGTTCCGTCGGAGCTCGCTGAGGTGGGCGGTGAGCTTGATGTCGTCACGAGCAAGGGATCGCAAAGCGCCACCATCGTGGACGACAATTGGTCCACCTAGCATCCAATCGGAAGGAGAGGTAACGAAAGCAGCGTATCGATGTCTCGCGGTAATGATGATTGCGATATCGGCATCCACGTCTGTTGCAGCAGATGTCGATCGAAAAACCGCTCTTCATTTCACCTACTTCGGTGCGGCAGGCTGGAGTATCTCGGATGGCAACGTCACGGTCCTGGTCGACCCTTACATTTCGCGCATTCCCTACACCGACCGGCGCCATCCTGATGACGGGCGGCGTGCCTTCGCACGCGATGAGGTTGGCGTGACCGATACAGAGCTTGTCGACAGTCTCGTGACGGATGCCGACTTCATTAAGGCATACGCCCGGACATTCTCCTGGCCGGAATCAATGGTTCCCGGCTGGGCCTTTACAAGTACGACGAGCGGCTGCTGCGAGTTACGGGTGGTCCGCCGGGCATCATTCCCGTGCATCTCGAACCATTCTCGCCGCGACAGTCGTCGAACGCATCACGGCCAGGCGCAATGTCTACAACTAATTCGCCTCGGCATAAGGGCGATGGCTGTAGTACTTGGGCCGGCTGTCAAACCTGAGGTGCAGCCAGTAGACGCCGCCTCCGGCTGTACTGAGCCAGACCGGAGTGTTACCGACTCTTTCGCGCATTGTCTCGGCCGTGACTCGCCACAGCGTCCGAATCTGATCCCTGTCGCCAGATCTCAGGAATGTCGCGAGATGCGGGTACACGTCGTCAGAGCCGCGTGGGCAAGGCGCGACAAGAATGGCGTCGCCGCCGAGATTCGGAAACACGACGACGTCTTCTCCCGGGTGCTGTTCGAACAGAGATGCGAACGGTGTGGGATCAGGAGGCAAACGCGCCAGCAGCGGTGCTTCGATCAGGACGAACTCCATGTCGTCGTCTAGCGTCTCGGTCGTCAGCGGAGGGAGCTCCCAGTAGAACGCCGGTGCGCCGAACGAAGCCAGCGTTGCCGAATACCAGTCGCTAAAGTCGTGGCTCGAGCGCAGAAGATCGAAAAACTGCCGGAACGACAGGCCGGAATCGTCGCCGAATACGCGGTACTTGTGGCCGGCCGGGACATCGCTTGTCGTAACCCTCCACACGAGCGATGGAAGCCGGACCTGGCCGGATCAGCGATTCGTTATACGCAGTTCCACACGCCGGTTTTCGGCCAGGTTCTTCGCCGACATGTCAGACGCGTCGAACTGGGACCTGCCGTAAGCACGAATCGTCAGGTTCGCTGCGCTCACGCCCGCTTGCTCGAGGTGCTGACGCACGGCATCGGCGCGACGCTGCGACAATTCCATGTTGTAACGGTCACTGCCGCGACTGTCCGCGAATCCCGCGATCTCGACCTGCAATTCGGGATGACGCGACATGACTGCTGCGACCTGGTCGAGCTGGCGTCCTGCCGTCGGGAGAACCAGGTCGGAATCGAATCCGAAGTAGACATTCCTGAACTCGATGACTTCCTCGACCTCGCAGCCGTTGAAGTCGACTTTGGCGCCGGCCGCGGTACCGGGACACCGGTCCCTGTCATCGGTAACACCGTCCTGGTCGCTGTCCAGATACACAGCCGGCTCCGGTTCGCCGGCAGTTACCGGCATCGGCCGGTCAGCACCGCCGCCGAACGAGTACTGGATGCCGAGCGAAATGACCTGGTCGGTCAACCCGTCGTCCTCGAAAGCGTGTCGAAAACGCCATTCGGCCCGGAGCGCCCAGGGGCTGTCGCCGAAATTGATAAACGTCCCGAGACCTGCCGTTGCCGTCACGCTGTTCGAGGCCGTGCCAGCGGGCGGGGAACCACCAAACGATGGCTCGCCGACGTCGGCACGCAGCAAGCCCAGGCCGCCGATGGCATAAGGCGAAAACAGGCTGTCCGGGAGGAATCGACCGATAGCATTAAAACCGAGTTCGAGGTGCTTCTGACCCGGGAAACCGTCGATATCGTGGTAGCCCAGCAGGCCCTCCAGCAAGAAGCGCTCGCTCATCTCCCTGCCGACCTGGATCTGACCGCCCGCGACAGAATCGTCGATTTTTCGATCGCCATCATCGTCGCTGTAGGCGATCGAAGGGGAGATATACCAGTCGCCCTCATCGGCTTGCACAGCCAATGGAGCCAGGACCAATGCCGCAAGGGGAAGTATGTTAAGCAGTCGCATCATGTCGCCAGATTCTGTCAGGTGGTAAGAGCGTAATGTAGACCCACTTGTCACAGAGAACCGTGAGGTGAATCACAAGCTTACCAAGGAATATGTCAAATAACCTATTATCGACAAGGAATTGTGGCCTCAGGCCGTCCGGGTTTCGGTTATGGACACGGGTTGCCTGCGCGATCCCCAGTGCCCGGGCGAGTCCTCGAAGAAGCCGGCGACCGGCTCACCGCAAAACCGGCATTTCGCTTCGCCGTCGTCGGCCATGAGATTCCACTCTCCGAGCTCATAACCGATCCGACCGATCAGAACATTGTCGCAATTGGGGCAGTAGGTGCAGGAGCCCTCGGGGTCATAGATGTTGCCCGTGTAGACGTAGTGCAATCCATTGGCGAGCGCGATTCGCCTGGCATTGGTAAGCGTCCGTTTTGGCGTCGGGGGTTTGTCTCGCATCTTCCAGTCAGGGTGAAACGCCGTAAAATGCAATGGCACATCCGGACCCAGGTGCTCTGCGATCCACCGAGTCATCGCATCGATTTCGCTGCCAGCGTCGTTCTCGCCCGGGATCAGCAATGTCGTCAGTTCGAGCCACACATCCGTTTCGTTCCTGAGGTAAATCAGCGTGTCGAGCACGGGCTCGAGATGTCCGCCGCAGATCTTCCAGTAGAAGCGTTCCGTAAATGCCTTGAAGTCGACATTCACGGCATCCATCGAGGCGAAGAACTCTTCGCGGGCTGCTGCGGTGACGTAGCCGGCCGTGACGGCGACGTTCTTTATGCCTCGTGCGCGGCAGGCCGCTGCGACGTCGACCGCGTACTCGAGAAAAATAACCGGGTCGTTGTAGGTGTAGGCCACGCTGCGGCAACCGGATTCCTCTGCGGTCCGGGCAATGCCGTCGGGTGAGGCCTCGGCCTGCATACTGTCGAATTCACGCGATTTCGAGATGTCCCAGTTCTGGCAGAACTTGCAGGCGAGGTTGCAGCCCGCCGTGCCGAACGACAGCACGGGCGTACCGGGCAGGAAGTGGTTGAGCGGCTTCTTCTCGATCGGGTCGATGCAAAAACCGCTCGAACGGCCGTAGCTCGTCAACACGATTTCGTCGCCGGCGCGAGCCCGCACGAAGCACAGGCCTCGCTGCTGGTCGCGCAGCTTGCAATACCGCGGACACAGGTCGCACTGCAATCGCCCGTCCTCGAGCCGGTGCCAGTAGCGGCCTGGTGCGCCGGTAATATCGGTATCGATGCTTATCGCCATAGCCACGTCAGCTCGCACGATATGGGTATACAATAGTATTAGTGGGGACGGAGGGCCATGAACGCAATCCGCGAACCTGCTGTCGCGGGCAGTTTCTATCCGAGCGCGGCCGGTGAACTCACCGACACCGTGGCGGCATTGCTGGATGGGGTGAGTGACCACACTGGCCGTGCGCCCAAGGCTCTGATCGTGCCGCACGCCGGGTATATCTATTCCGGACCGACCGCAGCCGCCGGGTATTCGAGGCTGCAATCCTGCGACGATCGATACGAGCGGGTCGTGCTGATCGGGCCGTGCCACCAGGTAGCGGTATCGGGCCTGGCGGCCAGTGGCGCCGAGGCATTTCGGACCCCATTGGGCGATATTCGAGTGGATACCGAGACCATCGCAACTCTCGATCTACCGATCGTCGAAGCCGCGCATCGTTACGAACACAGCCTCGAGGTGCACTTGCCGTTCCTGCAGGCCGTGCTCGGTTCGTTCGAGCTGATCCCGATTGTGGTCGGTGATGCCACTTATGAGCAGGTTGCCCAGGTGCTGGAGCGGCTTTGGGGTGGCCCGGAGACGCTGATCGTCATCAGCTCCGACCTCAGCCACTACCATCCTTATGACGTTGCGCGCGCAAGAGACCACAAGACCTGTGCGGCGATCGAACGTCTCGATCCTGATCGCATCGGCCATCAGGATGCCTGTGGCGCTGCCCCCGTCGGCGGATTACTCCTGGCGGCCAGGCGTCATGGTCTGGACGTGGAAACAGTTGATCTTCGCAATTCCGGCGATACGGCCGGCGACAAGCACCACGTCGTTGGCTATGGCGCCTGGGCATTCGTCGAAAATGTCTGACAGTACCCGCTATACCGCCGCGATCCTGGTACTTATCCTGGTATTACCTGCCGTTGCCGAGGAATACGCTGCGGACCGCGCCGCGCTCGTGGAGGAAGTTCGCCGCTACGCGAGCTTTGCGGGCGACGAAAGCCTTCGCGAAGACGTTCTGCAGTCGCTGAATACGGTCGAGCGGCACAAATTTGTCCCGCGTGATGCGGTCCCCTACGCCTATGAGAATCGTCCCCTGGCGATTGGCTTTGGCCAGACGATTTCGCAACCCTACATCGTTGCGCTGATGACCGACCTGCTCAAGCCGGACAAGGATGACGTCGTGCTCGAAATCGGCACGGGCTCGGGTTACCAGGCCGCTGTTCTGTCGGGTCTCGTTGACCACGTGTACACGATCGAGATCATCGAGGCGCTGGCCAATCAGGCTACCGAGCGGCTGGACCGGCTGGGCTACGAGAACGTCGAGACAAGGCTCGGCGACGGTTATTTCGGCTGGAAGGAGCATGCACCGTTCGACTCCATCATCGTCACGGCAGCGGCCACGCACGTGCCTCCACCGCTGATCGAGCAGCTCAGGCCGGGCGGGCGCATGGTGATTCCGGTCGGCGGCCGTTTCACGACGCAATGGTTGCTGCTCATTGAGAAAAACGCTGACGGCACACTGGTGACGCGGCAAGTCACTGCCGTGCGCTTCGTTCCGTTGACGGGCGAACGCTAGGGGAGGTCATCCTCGCCATGCGTCGCCTCTTCATTGCGACCTTTCTCGTTTCCGCTGCCGCAATCGGTTACGAGATACTCCTGATGCGAGTGTTGTCGGTCGTGCAGTGGTATCACTTCGCCTACATGATCATCAGTCTTGCCCTTCTGGGTTACGGCGCCAGCGGCACGTTCATCGCGCTTTTTCGAAAGCGCCTGGAGCCACGATTCGAGTCGGCGTTCGCAGTGTGTGCGCTGTTGTTCAGCATCACGATGGTTGTTTTTTTCGTGATCGGCCAGCGCGTGCCGTTCAATGCGCTCGAGATCATCTGGGATCGCGCGCAACTCCCACTCCTGAGCCTGATGTATTTCGTCTTCTTTGTGCCGTTTTTCTTCGCCGCCTGCTGTATCGGGCTCGCGTTCACCTGCCGCAGCGACGCGATCAGCCGGCTGTATTTCTTCGACCTCGTCGGTGCGGGGGCGGGCGCCATGCTGATTATCGGCGCGCTATTCGTTGTCTTTCCGCAAACCGCGTTGCTCGCCCTGGTCGCGTCGGCCTTCATCGCGTCGGTCCTGGTTGGATACGGCAAGAGCCGATTGCCGCTGCGGCTCGGTCAATTCGGCTGGCTTCTCGGCCTGGCGCTGATCGTCATCGGTGGCGGCCTGTCTCTCAGGGCTTCCGACTACAAGGGCCTCAGCCAGGCCTTGCAGGTCGTGGACAGCCGCGTGTTGACGCAGGCGTCCAGCCCGCTCGGACTCCTGACCGTCGTCGACAGCCCGACCGTGCCGATTCGACTCGCGCCGGGGTTGAGTTTCAATACGCAACACATTCCGCCAGAGCAGCTTGCCGTCTTTACCGATGCAGACGGTATGAGTGCGATTACCCGTTACGCAGGCAACCCGAACTCGGTGGGCTATCTCAGGGATGTCACGGCTGCTTTGCCCTATCAGCTGCTCGAAGAGCCGCAGGTGCTGATTCTTGGCGCCGGGGGCGGCGGCGATGTTCTGACGGCGCTGGTTCACGATGCGGCCAGCGTCGATGCGGTCGAACTGAATCCGCGCATGACAGACCTCGTCGCGAAGACGTATGCCGATTTCGCGGGCCATATTTATGACGATCCCCGCGTCGGCCTGCATGCGGCCGAGGCCCGCAGTTTCGTTGCCCGGAGCGATCGAACATACGATCTCATTCAGATCGGCCTGCTCGACTCCTTTGCGGCCAGTGGCGCTGGCGTACATGCGCTCAGCGAAAGCTATCTCTATACGGTGCAGGCGATGCGTGAGTACCTCACCGACCTGCGACCCGGGGGAATACTCGCGATCACACGCTGGATCAAACTGCCGCCACGCGACAGCCTGAAACTCGCGGCGACTGCGATCGAGGCGCTCGCACAGGCCGGCGGTGATGAACCGGGCCGGCAGCTCGCCGTTATCCGCAGCTGGAATACCGTAACGCTATTGGTCAGGAACGGTGAGTTCGCTGATCAAGATGTCGAGATCATTCGTGAATTCGCCAGATCGCGATCGTTCGATACGGCCTATTTTCCGGGGATTGGCGCCGCTGACGTGAATCGTTTCAACGTGCTCGAGGAACCCTGGCTGTACAACGGCATCATTGCGATGCTCGGAGAAGAGGCCGAGGTGTTTTTCGCGGACTACAAGTTCTACGTCGAGCCAGCAACCGACGACCGCCCGTACTTTTCTCACTTTTTCAAATGGCGATCCTTGCCCGAGGTGTTGTCGTTACGCGTTGCCGGCGGCGCGGGGCTGATCGAATGGGGCTACCTGATCGTCGTGGCCACCCTCGCGCAGGCGCTCGTCGCTGGTGGCCTGTTGATCCTTGTGCCGTTGGCGCGAATAGAACGCAGCTGGACCAAAGGTGCGCGCTACGGAACCTATTTCCTGTTGCTCGGACTCGCATTCCTGTTCGTGGAGATCGCGTTCATTCAGAAATTCACGCTGTTCCTTGGGCACCCGCTCTATGCGGTCGCTGTCGTGCTCGCGAGTTTCCTCGTGTTCGCGGGCGCAGGCAGCGCATACTCGCGGCGCATGGCCAGACAGGAAATTCTGCATGGCTTCGGACCTGTCAGCGTCTCGGTCGCGAGCATCGTCGGAATCTCGGTTGTTTATCTGCTGACGTTGCCGCCGTTGTTCGGCTGGCTCATCGGCGTGGTGGACAGCCTGAAGATCCTGTTGTCGATCATGCTGATCGCGCCGCTCGCATTCTTCATGGGCATGCCGTTCCCGCTGGGCCTCAGCCGGGTTGCCGCCGAAGCGCAAGACTTCGTACCCTGGGCCTGGGGTATCAACGGTTTCGCCTCGGTCGTCTCTGCGGTACTCGCGACGCTGCTTGCTATTCACCTCGGCTTTACGGCTGTAATCGTACTCGCTGCGTTGCTCTACCTTACTGCCGCAGCGCTCCGCGTCGCGTAGCGCGCGCCGTTTTCATAGTAAGATCAGTCATCAATATTCAGATACCAAGGGGAGAGGGTGACATGGCTACATACCAGTGCGAAAAATGCGGCATGAGCGTCAACGCAAGCTGCGGGCATTGCGATGCGCCGCTCGAAAATGGCACGCTGCAACTGGACGATGGCAGCGAGGTCCAGATATCCGAGTGCCCGAATGGCCATGGGAAAATCAAGTCGCCGCTATGCTGTGGCCAGGACATGACCTGTTCGGTGTAAGTGTCGGCAGATCGCCGACGGCTCACAGTGCTCGTTCCGGCCAGAGGGGCAAACGCCCCGACGATCTGTACGGTGCACAAGTTCTGCCGACTGCAAGGTCGTTGCCGGATGACCAGGCATTGCTCGATGTTGTGGCCCGCATCAACTCGCTGCACGGCAACTAGTCCCGGATTAGTGCCGTGATAGGCCCGCTGAAACCGCCGGCGCACCGCGCGGCCCTGGCCGCGGACAACGTCGACAGTGCCTACCGCCGCCTGCGCTGGCAGGTCTTCCTCGGGATATTCGTCGGTTATGCCGGCTATTACCTCGTGCGGCGCAACTTCACGCTGGCCATGCCTGACCTCATCGAGCTTGGCTATTCGAGGACCGACCTGGGCCTCGCGCTATCGGGCGTCTCCATCGCCTACGGCCTGTCGAAGTTTGTCATGGGCAACGTGTCGGATCGCAGCAATGCGCGCGGTTTCATGGCACTTGGCCTGGCGTGTTCCGCGCTTGTCATGATCTTCATGGGTACCGTGCCCATTGCGACCAGCTCGGTCGCGATCATGTTTACGTTATTGCTATTGAACGGTTGGTTCCAGGGCATGGGATGGCCGCCCTCGGGCCGTGTCATGGTGCACTGGTTCTCTCCGAGCGAGCGCGGCACCAAGATGGCCATCTGGAATGTCGCGCACAATATTGGCGGCGGCCTCGTCGGGCCGATTGCGATCCTCGCCGTGGCAATGTTTGCGGACTGGCACGCGATCCTGTATCTGCACGGCTTTTTCGCGCTGGCCGTTGCCATCTACATCTACCTGATGGTGCGCGACACGCCACAGTCGCAGGGATTGCCGCCCATCGAGCAATACCGCAACGATTATCCCGAGGCGTTCGACTACAACGCCAGCCACGAACACGAGTTTTCGGCAAAAGACATTTTCCTCAAATACGTATTGAGCAATCGCTTGCTCTGGGTCATCGCTATCGCGAATGCCTTTGTCTATTTCGTCCGATATGGCGTGCTGGACTGGGCGCCGACCTATCTGAGCCAGGCCAAGCACTTCTCGTTCGAGGGTACCGGCTGGGCTTACGCTTTTTATGAGTTCGCCGGGATCCCCGGCACGCTCCTGTGCGGCTGGATGTCGGACCGCGTGTTTGGCGGCCGTCGGGCGCCGGCCTCGATCCTGTTCATGCTTGCGACGCTGATCTGCGTCGTCGTTTACTGGCTAAACCCTGCCGGCAACCCGGCCATCGATACGGCGATGCTGATCGGTATCGGTTTTTTCATCTACGGGCCGGTCATGCTGATCGGTGTCCATGCCCTCGATCTCGCACCAAAGAAAGCGGCCGGAACCGCGGCGGGTTTTACCGGGCTCTTCGGCTATGTCGGTGGGGCCGTCGGCGCCAGCATTATTATTGGCGCCGTTGTCGACAGGGCAGGCTGGAATGCCGGATTCTCGCTGATCGTCGGCGCCTGTGTGGCCGCTATGATCCTGCTGGCGCTGACGATGCGCCATTCCAGACACGCCTGATTCGAACCGGGCGACTGCGTCAGTCGGGCAGGATAATTCCTACATCGCCACCGATCGACACGAGCTCGATGTCGAAATTGAGCGCATGCCCGGCGAGCGGATGGTTGGCATCGACCGTAATGCTGTCTTCCTCGACGGTCGTGACCATCAGCATCATGACCTGGCCGTCCGGGCTCTGACTCTGCAACGCCATTCCGACCTCGGGCGTGAGGTCTTCGGGCAAGGAACTCCGGGGCACCTCTTGCACGAGTTGTTCGTGACGCTCGCCATAAGCATCGTTGGGTTCTATTCGGACGCTCTTGCTGTCGCCAACAGCCATCCCTTCGACCGCGCTGTCGAATCCTGGAATAACCTGGCCGCCGCCAAGCTCGAATTCGAGCGGGTCCCGGCCGGCTGATGAGTCGAACTGCGTGCCGTCGTCGAGCGTGCCGGTATAGTGAATTTTTACGGTATCGCCGGATTTTGCCTGGCTCATTGGAGTTACTCCTTTGGGTGGGAGAAGGCCCCGTTGCCAGGGCCACCCTCGATCATACGGGTACGATGTTCGTTGCTTGCGGGCCCTTCTCGCCCTGCGTGACGGTGAACTCGACCTGCTGACCCTCGGCCAGCGTTTTGAATCCATCACCCTGGATCGCGCTGTAGTGCGCAAAGACGTCGGGTCCGGATTCCTGCTCGATAAAGCCAAAGCCCTTGGATTCGTTGAACCATTTTACGGTTCCGCGTGTGGTAGACATGTTGTTTCCTCGTTAATCAAAGTAATTGGGCCCCAAAACCGGAGCTTTTTAGGCTGGAAGTGTTGCGATTACTTATGAAAAACAGGACGAGGCACTACGGAAGAATTTTCTTCGGGAACTTCGAAATGGAGTGCATAGGGAAAAGCGCACTTTCAGGCAAGGCGCAGTATAGGCAGCTCCCGCGCAGAGTCAAGAAAGACGCCGATGATTAATATCGGCGACGCGCGCTGTCGATGGCCGCAGTGACTCATGTCTTGTGACTGATTATCAATACTCCTGCCGAAAAGGGGCTCGGATCGACGATTTGGCGAATCCTCATGCAACGATCAGGTCTCCATCAGGTCTTTTCAGCTTGCCGGGGCCAGGCTATGCCCATATATCCACATCGGAGGTGACGTATGGGCGCGCAACTGGAAGTCGTAACACAAACACCCGGGGTGACAAAGAAATCCCGGGCGACCGAAGGATTTTTCGAGAGTTGGGACGGCACCGAGCTGTTCTTCAGGCACTGGCCCGCCAAGGCCGCCAGCGACAAGGCGTTGATTTTCCTGCATCGCGGGCACGAACACACCGGCCGTATTACTCAGCAGGTCGAGGAACTCGGCCTCAAGGATTGCGGCGCATTTGCCTGGGATCTGCGCGGCCATGGCCATTCGCCGGGTCCGCGGGGCTATACGAGGGACTATTACGATCACGTCAGGGATCTTGAGGCCTTTGTCCGCTTCGTGTCCCGTGAATACGGCATAGCGGTCGAGAATATTGTGCTTGTCGCGAACAGCGTGGGTGCCGTGACAGCCGCCGCGTGGGTTCACGACTATGCACCAAGGATTCGGGCGATGGTCCTGGCGGCACCGGCATTCCGGATTCGGCTATACGTGCCGTTCGCGATTCCGGGTCTCCGACTGCTCAAGCGGTTCAAGTCGCGGGCCAACATCAGCAGTTATGTCAAATCGAAGATGCTGACGCACGACCCCGAGCAGGCGAAGCTGTATGACGACGACGAACTGATCACGCGGAACATCGCGGTCAATGTGCTTCTCGGCCTGCATGATCTTTCTACCCGCATCGTCAGGGATGCGGGCGCCATCACGACGCCGACCCTGATTCTCTCGGCGGGGCGCGACTGGGTGGTCAGGAACTCGGCCCAGATGGAGTTCTACGAGAATCTCTCCTCGGACGTTCGCGAGATGGAGGTCTACCCGGGTTTCTTCCATGCCGTGCTGTATGAAAAAGATCGTGCGAAGCCGTTTGCGAAGGCCCGGCAGTTCATCGAGGAAGCCTTCGGGCGGGATATCGATCGCTCGGCGCTGATTCGCGCCGACCGGACCGGCTTCACGCGTGACGAGTATCTGCGCATCAGCGGCAAGCCGACGCTTTTCAACGGCCTCCGTTTCGGTCTGCAGAAGCTCGGCATGCGGACACTGGGGCGCCTCAGCGACGGACTCCGGCTCGGCTGGAAGACCGGCCACAACTCGGGTGACTCGCTGGACTATGTCTACGAGAACCAGGTGCGCGGCAAGACGATTATCGGCCGCATGATCGACAAGGCCTATCTCGACGCCGCGGGCTGGCGCGCAATGCGCGAGCGCCAGGGAATCCTGGAATCCAAACTCAGGCAAACCATCCAGCATCTGCTCGACCTTGAGAAACCCGTTCGGGTCATGGATATCGCAGCCGGACGCGGCCGCTACGTGCTCGACATACTGAAAGAGTTCGAAGGTCGTGACGTCAGTGCCGTGCTGCGCGATCGCAGCAGGTTCTCACTGGACGAAGGGCGCAAGCTGGCTGCGGATCTCGGTGTCGACAACGTTACTCACGCGCAGGGCGACGCCTTCGACCGCCAGTCGCTGCTGGCCGTGGATCCGGCGCCCAATATCGGCATCATCTCGGGGCTGTTCGAGCTGTTCCCCGACAACGAGCGCATCCTGGCGTCACTGAAAGGCCTCGGCGATCTCATCGAGCCGGGCGGCTACCTGATTTACACGAATCAGCCGTGGCATCCGCAGCTCGAGGAGATCGCGCGAACCTGTGTCGACTGGGATGGCAAGCCCTGGATCATGAGGCGCCGCAGCCAGGCCGAAATGGATGAACTCGTCGCCTCGGTTGGCTTTGACAAGGTCGACATGGGCATCGACAGCCAGGGCATAGCTTCGGTATCTGTAGCGCGGCGAATCGGGTCGACGTCGCAAACACGGTGATGGCCGCTGGCCAAATTCCCTGCGGCTGCTATACCTAGAATAAGGGCCCCGAATCCCAAGGGGCCGTATTCTGAGGGTATCGCCATGAGGGGAACGATCTTAGCAGCGGCAGCGCTGGTGTCCGCATTATGGTATGGCCATGTGACAGCGCAGGATGAGGCGGCACCTGTGTCCTACGTGTATTCCACGTATTTTGTCTGCGCTCCCGATGCTGAATCGCGTGCCGACGACATCGTCAAATCGAGCTTCAAACCGCATTACGATGCGGCCGTCGAGCAAGGAGATATCCAGGCATGGAGCTGGATGCAGCACTTCGTCGGCGGAGAGTGGCGCAGAGTCCTGCTCATTATTGCTCCCGACATGGATTCAATCCTCGATGCTTCTGGCGCGTTGGGTGAAATTATCCAGGACGCGACGCCCGAGGCAGGCAGAGCTTTCTCCTCAATCTGCTCATCGCACGAGGATTACATCTGGCGCACAGTGCCCGGCGCCGGTAGTGGTGCTGTGACCGACAACCGTGGTGCAGCAGGATTGACCGTTTACCTCCAGTGTGACATGAGCCGCGAAGAGCGCGCGGACGAGATCGTGCGCGAGGTCCTTGCACCGGTATACAACGCGCATGTCGGTGAAGGGCAGCTGACGAGCTGGACCTGGCTCGAGCATCATGTCGGCGGCCCCTGGCGGCGCATACTTGCACTCGGCGCCGAGGATCACAAGACCTTGATGCGCACCCGGGATGCAATCCTGGAAGACCTCGGTGGCCGGCGCTATGAGCGCGCCGTGCGAGAGCTGAATGAAGTCTGCGACACGCACCGCGATTACATGTGGGACGCGCTCTTCCCGGAATAGTCGTGTCAAGCTCCTCGCACGCGTCAAAACATCGGTTACGGAACCTGCATGCCAGTCGTAGCTCGAGCTGCGCGCTGTCTTTCGGCCGCACTTTCTTTGGGTTCGTCCTGGCCACATTGATCGCGGGGTCCCTTGTGGGTGAGCGGTCCCCGAACTCAGAATGAATATGCGAGACATAAAGGGAGTCGGCACGGCGCTGCTTATTGCGCTCGTCACCTGGGTATTACCGGGGCGACCGCTACTGGCGGACGAGCCGGCGGCAGAGGAGGACACAAGCCTGCGCTGCCTCAATGCCCGCTCGATTCGCGGGGCCGACGTCATTGACGACAATCACGTTGTATTCGAGATCCAGGGCCGGCGGCTCTTTCTGAACGTCCTGCCGAGCACTTGCAGGGGCCTGTCCCAGGACGGGCGATTTTCCTACGACACGTATACGCGCAGCCTCTGTGCCCGTGACAAGATTCGCATCCTCAAAGACTCGGGTAATCAGATCTACGAGGGTCGGTCGTGCAGCCTGGGCCGATTCCAACCGATCAGTCGGGAAGATCTGGAGAACTTTTACCGGGACCGCGCCGTGACGCCCGAGGCTCAGGACATCGAGCCCGCCGAAGTAGAGGACGTCGTCAACGAGAAATCGTAAGGGCTGCGCGCGCCGAATTTACTAGGGCACGCCGTCGGTGATCCACTGGCGAATCACGTCGATGTCGGCCTGTGGCAGGGCCGGGGCGCCGAGCGGCATGCGCACGCCTTCGATACCCGGGGCGTTCTCCAGTTTCTGGATCAGGTAGCTGTTATCCGGGTCGCCCGAGATGACCCGTATACCGGCGCCGCCAAGCTGGGTTGTCGGGACGCCGACGAGGTTCATACGGCTCGTCATCTCATCGGAAAGGTCGAGCCCGGCGTCGGGCACTGCGCCGCTGTGACAGTTGGCAGTTGCACAGGTGGGGCCGAAGATCACGGCCTGGATCTGGGTCAGAGTCGGGCCCAGCACGATCGGCGTCGTCAGCGTGAACTGCACGACGAAGTCGCCGCCCTGGACACCGTTGCCCGTGGGGAATACGCCCATGTACTCCCCATCGAGGATATTGCCACCGAGGTCCATGATCGGCGTGTTGCCGGATCCCAGCAGCGTGACGCGGTAGATATCGTCCGCGAGAGCGACGCCGGTCAGGTCGAAGACGGCGCTCTGGGGGTTTGCAGCCGGTACCGTGATCGAGGCTGCCGTAATTGACGCGTCATTGCCGTTACCGAAGATTCCGTCGCCACCCGTGGATTCGACGAGGAAGCTGTTGAGGTCGACGGAAGTAGCATCGACTTCACGATCGAAACCGACAACGATCTGGGTCGGGGCGGCGGTGAGGTCTGCATTCGGAGCCGGCGTAATGGTCGTTATGCGGATCGGGTTATTGGGAACGACGGTATCGTCGATCGCGCCGTCCGTAATCCACTGCCGAATGACATCGATGTCCGCCTGGGCCATCGGCCCGCTCGGCGGCATTTGCCCGCCCGCAGCGCCCGGGCCCTCGAGCTTGGTGATCAGGTAACTCTGATTCGGATTTCCAGGGTTGACTCGCTGCACGCCCGGGTCCTGGGTACTCGCTATGCCGACCAGCTGCGCGTAGCTGTTGGCGGCTTCGAGATTCAGGCCCGCAGAGGGACTGCCGCCCGAATGACATCCCGACGTCGCGCAGTCAGGCGTAAACACGCTGGCCTGAATTTCGGAGAAGTTAGGCCCGAACCCCGCCGGCGGTGGTGGCGGCGGCGGCGGTGGTGGTGGCGCCGGAGGCGGCGCGTTGCGGTTGAACTGGTCGACCGCATCCTCATAAGAACCGACGTTACACCCGGCCAGCGCGCCCGCCGTCAGCAGGCACACCAATACGGCTCTAGACAATGCTTTCAGAGGGAATCGCATAACGCCCCACGCTCACAAACTGGCTCAGACGATAGTAGCGTCTGGACGCCGGCAAATCGTGACGGTTATCACAGTACTGACTGTCGCAAACCGGCGACATTCAATGGGTTACGACGGGCGGCGCCCCCGGCAGTAGCTCTGGCGCATTTCCCCCGATTCGCAAACGATCGTCATGACACGCCAGTTTTCGACGAAGTGATCGGCGTCTTCCTGCCCGAGCAACTCCACCATCCGGGCGTAGAGATCCCCTTTCATGAGATCGTACTCGCGGCGGCATTGTGCCCTGTACCAGTCAGAGGCATCGCGTGTCTCTACATCGGTAAACCCGCCCTCACGAAATCGTTGGCCCAACGTTTCGAGTGAATCGAGCACATACGTAAGTCCCTCGAGTTCGAACCAGTACTCCATGTCCGCGGAGTAGGGCCGGTCGGTTCGCGTCCACTCATAACAGGTCAGAAAGCCACCGGGACGCAGTACGCGAAAGCATTCGGCGATCAAGTCTGCGGTTCCGCTGGTCTGGGTAATCGCACCGGACGACAATACGATATCGAAAGACTGGTCCTCGAACGGGAACGGTCCCTTGTCGACCGTCTGGAACCGGCACTGATCCTGCAGCCCTTTATCTGCGGCGGCCCGCTGGGCTCTTTCGATGAGTGGTTGTTCGAGGTCGATACCGACGACCCGGGCGCCATGAGATTGCGCCATTTCGAACGCCGGACCGCCGATCCCGCAGCCGACGTCGAGAATCTGCTTGCCCTCGGGAGCCAGGTCGCGCAGCAGCCTCGCGACGTTGCCGGGGCCGCCCGGTGCCATGTAGCCCTCGCCCCAAATGAGCTCGAGCATAACGACCATATTGTCGTGATATTCGTTTTTGTGCTTACTCACGCGTAGTGAGGATACACGGGCTGATACATGTAGTCCCGAATCTCGGTCATCAGGTCGTCGGGTTCGTCCGTGAGTGAATATCCCCTGTCAAAAACAATCCTTGCGACGTCATAAGCGATTTTGGCCGACACCTCGCGGATCCGCGATAGCGACGGATATACCCGGCCTCGCTCGAGATCGTGTTCAGTGACCTGGTTCGCGAGTGAATGCGCTGCGACAAGGAACATCTCGTCAGTCACGACGCGTGACCGGCTGACGATTGCGCCGAGCCCAACGCCCGGGAAGATGTAGGCATTGTTACCCTGGCCGGGAACAAACATCTGGTGGTTGTATTTGACCGGATCGAAGGGACTGCCGCTCGCGAAAATCGCCCGCCCATCACTCCAGGTATAGGCCTGTTCAGCGGTGCATTCGGCCTTCGACGTCGGATTGGAAAGTGCAAATATGATCGGCCGCTGGTTGATCTCTGACATCGCTTCGACGACGTCTTTCGTAAACATCTGCGGTTGGCCCGACAGACCGAGTATTGCCGTCGGTTTGAGTGCCTTGACCGCATCGAGAAAATTATCGAGATATTCGTGGTCGTGCGCATACGGTTTCTTGTGGTCGGCGAGATTTTCCCGGCCATGGACGACGAGTCCCCTGGAGTCGACGAACCAGCAGTGCCCGCGCGCCTCGTCTGTGGGAATTCCTTTTTCGGCAAGGGCCGCGACGAACACGTCGGCGATGCCGATGCCGGCCTCACCGGCGCCAAGGAACAGAAACTTCTGGTTCTCGAGCTTGGCTCCCGTGATGCGAAGAGCGGCAATGATGCCGGCCATAGCGACGCCGCCGGTACCCTGGATATCGTCGTCGAACATGCACACCTGGTTACGGTATTTCTCGAGCAGGCGGAACGCATTCATATTGCCAAAGTCTTCGAGCTGGATGAGTACGCCCGGGAACAACTCGTTTGCCGCGGCCACGAACTCGTCAACGAGTTCGTCGTACTGTTCGCCGCGTACCCGTCTCCGTTCGAGCCCGTTGTAGAGCGGGTCATTGAGGAGCGACTCGTTGTTTGTCCCGACGTCGAGCATGACGGGCATGCAATGCGTCGGGTGGATGCCCGAGCAGGCTGTGTAGAGAGACAGTTTGCCGATCGGGATACCCATGCCGTCGGCACCGAGGTCGCCGAGCCCGAGGATGCGTTCGCCATCGGTGACGACGATTATCTTGCATTCCTTGTGCGGCCAGTTCTGCAGGATCTTTTTTACCTCACCTTTGTCCTGCAGCGACACATAAAAGCCGCGCGGCTGGCGGAAGATGTGCTGAAATTCCTGGCAGGCCTTGCCGACCGTCGGTGTATAGATGATCGGCATCATCTCTTCGAGGTGATTCATAATGACGCGGTAAAAGAGCGTTTCATTTCGATCCTGCAACGATATGAGGTACAGGTAGCGCTCGAGGTCGGTCGCCTTTTGGCGAACATTGTTCAGCACCCTGAGTTCCTGTTCGGCCGGCGAGTGCACGCGCGGCGGCAGGAGGCCTCTGAGGCTCAGAAATTCGCGTTCGGCATCGGTATAGGCGGTGCCTTTGTTGCGCACCGGGTCATGAAGGATTTTGACGCCCCGGTACATTGCAGAGGGTGCATGGTCGTCCACGGTCAATCGTCCCGACAGGAAGGGTCTTGATGGCAAAATACGACGGTTTTTCGGGGCTTTATATGCCGGATTCCACGTAGATAGGATGCCGTATATCGCTGCGCGTCCGGTCACGCTAGGATTGTTGCAACGATTAAGAAAAATGGACTCCGCGAAGCGAGGACAGGACCATGACCGATATGACAAAGCTCTTGCTCCAGTCGACCCTGGGCACCGAATTGTCCGAGGAACAGGCGGCCAATCTCAGCGAAATGATGCAGGCCCGACGGCTGATCGAAGGTGACTACCTGATCGCCGAGGGCACATCGGACGATACGCTGCACGTCCTGCTCGAGGGCAGACTGGAGGTCGTCAAGCATGCCGGCGGTGACGACGAGGTCAGCCTGGCCGTGCTTCGGGATGGTGATCTTGCCGGCGAGTTGAGTTTCATTGACGGCGAGGCTCATACCGTGGGCCTCAGGGCGCTGTCTGCCAGTCATGTGCTGAGCCTGCAACGAACCGATTTCGAAGGGATCGTCAATGATCATCCCCAGCTTGCCTACCTCGTCATGAGGGCCGTAACCCGATCGGTGCACAAGATCGTGCATCGCATGAATCATCAGTTCATCGAGCTCAACAACTACATCTTCAAGCAGCACGGCCGATACTGACGCGCCAATTCCTGTAGAGTGTGCCCACGCTCGCAGCAGGGATACCAGACACAATAATGCGCCCACGAAATCTCCTGGGCGGCACCAACGGCCGCTTGACGGCATTCGGGCTGCTGTATATTTCTGAAGGGATTCCTTACGGCTTTACAACCACGGCAATGGTTGCGTTCATGCGCGCCGAGGGGGTCTCGTTGACGGAGATCGGCGCCTTCGTTGCCGCGCTGTTCATTCCCTGGTCGTTCAAATGGGCCTGGGCGCCACTGATCGACCTTGTCAAGCTGCATCGGCTCGGTGGCCGCAAAGCCTGGATCGTCACATGCACGTCAATGATGATACTGACGCTACTCGTCGTAGCAGCCGTCGACTTTCATACCAACTTCCAACTGCTGCTTGCGGCAGTGGTTCTCAACAACATTTTCTGTGCGACGCAGGATGTCGCTATTGACTCGCTCGCGGTCAGTACTCTCAAGGAAAACGAAAGGGCGCGTGGCAACGGCGCCATGTTCGGTGGCCAGTATCTTGGCATCGCGCTCGGGGGTGGCGGCGCCGTTTTCGTGTATGGATTGTTTGGATTCGACATGGCGCTGACCTATGTCAGCGCACTGTTGTTTCTGAGCCTGTTGTTTGTAGTTTTTTTCATCCAGGATCCTGGCGTCATCAAAGACCCGCCGAGACACGCGGGAGACACGCTGGGCAAATTGCGTCGGGAACTCGTGTCGTTCTTCGAGTCTCTGTACGCCAGCTTCCTGAAATCGGGCAGGGGCCCTCGGATCGGGCTCGTGTTTGCCGTTTTGCCGGTCGGCGCAATGGCACTCGCATACGCAACACTGGGTACGATCCAGGTTGACTACGGCCTGGAGCAGACAGAGATTGCGAAAGTCAGTATCGCCAATACGGTGGCCGCCGCCATCGGCTGCCTGTTGGGCGGCTGGCTCGGTGATCGTTTCGGCATTCGCCGGATGCTTGGCGGATTCTTTTTGTTGACAACCGTACCGACCCTGATCCTCGCGGCCCAAATTTCTGCCGTCGGGCTGCAGCAGGTACCTGTCGAGATTTTTGCCGGCGCTATCGTCTTGCACGGACTCTTCTACGGAATGACGTTCGGCGTGCACAAAGCCGTGTTCATGGGAATGACGAACCCGGCGGTGGCGGCAACGCAGTTCACCGCCTTCATGGCTATGGGCAACGTCGCCATCAGCTACGGAAACTTCTGGCAGGGGATCGTCGCCGACCGGTTCGACTATGCGATGGTGCTATACCTGGACGCCCTGGTCATGCTGGTGCCGCTCGCAATCATCCCGTTCCTGAGGAACAGGGAGCCGGAAGCGGCACTCGCAATCGAGGCGTCGGCCGCCTGATCAGGCCGTCCTGATTTCTCTCTCGTCGAGCAGATCGGGCGAGACTTCAGCATAGTGACTGAAGTCCATCGTGAAGCTGCCTTCACCGCTGGTCAAAGATTTCAATCGTGAGTGGTAGCCCTGGATTTCCTTGAGCGGCGCCTGACCCGATACGACGACGCGATTGTCAGGCAGCGTCTCGGTGCCGTTGATCATGCCGCGCATGGAAGACAGGTCGCCTGCCACACCGCCTGCACAGTCGCTCGGCACCGTAATCGCAACGTCGACGATCGGTTCCATGAGGATCGGTCGTGCTTTGGCGACGGCATCCATGAACGCCTTTTTGCCTGCCTGGACAAAGGCGATTTCCTTGGAATCAACCGAATGATGCTTGCCGTCATACACTTCGACACGAATATCCTGCATCGGGTAACCGTGCGTCGCCCCGGATTGCATAACCTGGCGTACACCGGTCTCGACGGCCGGAATATACTGCGAAGGAATCGAACCGCCGACGACTTTGCTGGCGAACTCGAATCCACCGCCCGATGGCAGTGGTTCGATGCGCAGGTAGACTTCGCCGAACTGTCCGGCACCGCCGGTCTGCTTCTTGTGCCGGTGATGTCCCTCGGCTTTGCCGCGAATGGTCTCACGGTACGCGATCGACGGTGGCGCCGTCTTGACCTCCAGGTCGTACCGATCCTTGATCTCCTCGAGAATGGTCCTGAGATGCATCTCACCCATGCCGCGCAGGACGATCTCGTTGAGCGTAGCATTGTGCTCGACCGTGATAGACGGATCCTCGGCTTCGGCCGTGTGCAGGGCGTCCGAGGTCTTTTGCGCGTCGTTATCCGATGGCGGGCTGATTGCCAGACCGAACATCGGCCGCGGCAGGTCGATCGACTTCATATGGAAGTGGTCCTCGTCATGCGAGTCATGCAGTACCGCGTCGTAGTGGATCTCATCGACCCGCGGGATGGCACAGATATCGCCTGGAAGGGCGACATCCGTTTTGGTGTGGTCCCCACCGTTGAGTTTCAGCAATTGATTGACCTTGATCGGCTTGCGGGCGTCGCCTACGAACAACTGGCCACCTGATTTGACGGTACCCTGGTGCAGGCGGAACACACCGAGCCTGCCCTTGAATGCGTCGATCTCTACATGGAAGACATGGCCGATGGCGTGCTCGTTCGGGTCCGGCTTGAGGACGACCTCTTCGGCGTCCTCACCTTCGCCCTTGAGGAATACGGGCGGGTTGCCTTCTGCCGGATTCGGCATCAGGCGCTCGAATATCTGCAGGAGCTGATTGATTCCGGAGCCCGTCTCGGCCGAGACAAAACACACCGGGATCAGGTGTTCTTCACGTAATGCCTGTTCGAACGGTTCGTGCAACTGGTCGGGTTGCAGGTCTTCGCCCTGTTCGAGGTACAGTTCCATGAGCTCATCGTCGATTTCCACAACCTGGTCGACGATCTGTGTATGTGCCGTCTTGACGTCGCTGAACTTCGTGTCGGCGCCTTCAGGCTGAAAGAAACAGTCGACGACTCCGACGCCTTCGGCTGCCGGAAGATTCAGCGGCAGGCACTCTGCGCCAAACTCGGAACGGATTTCTGCCAGCAGTGATTCGAGATCCGTTTCCTCGGCGTCGATTTTGTTGATAATGATGATCCGGCACAGGCGCTGATCGTGTGCTGCTTTCATGAAGCGCCGCGTGTCCTGTTCGATGCCGTTCTGGGCATTGATCACGATGGCGGCCGTTTCGACAGCAGGCAATACCGCGATCGCGCGACCATAAAAATCGCGGTATCCCGGTGTATCGATCAGATTGACATGTATCCCGCCATGGTCAAGATGGCAAATAGACGGGTAGAGTGAATGTCCGGATTCGCGTTCACGTTTGGTGAAATCTGAGACCGTGTCGCCTTTTTCGACGGATCCGCGGGTCTGGATCTTGCCGCCCGCTTCCAGCAGTGCTTCGGTCAGCGTGGTTTTGCCAGAATCGCTGGCACCGACTAGACATACGTTGCGTATGTCGCCAAGTGTGTAGGACATCAGCTTTTTCCTCTCGTTATTTGTTTTTAAAGAGAATACTCCATAGGGGCCGATCGGTCACATTGCGGTAATACCCTATGCGGTACGCGTGTATGTGCGATTCGGATAATACGAACTGTAGGCCGTTGATGTTCCTGTAAAAATGCGCCAACGATACGGTGGATAGCGAGGCGCATGTGACCACACGAGTTCTTATTATGGGGGCTGCAGGACGCGACTTTCATATGTTTAATTGCTGCTATCGGGACGATGCCGGCATTGAAGTCGTCGCGTTTACGGCGACCCAGATTCCGCATATCGAGGATCGGCGGTATCCGGCCTCGCTGGCCGGACCGCATTATCCCGATGGCATTCCAATATACCCCGAGGAACAACTCGCCGAACTCGTTCGCAGGCTCAGCGTTGACGAGGTCGTGTTCGCCTATTCCGATGTCGACTTTGCTTATATCGATGCGCGCCGGCGCATCGTCGAGAACCTGGGTGCGAAGTTCAGCTGCTTCGACGTCGACGCGACCATGTTGCCTTCGACAAAGCCGGTGATTGCCGTAACCGCGGTCAGGACCGGTTGCGGCAAGAGCCAGGTGTCGCGGCGTATTACTCATATTCTGAAAGATCTCGGCAAGAAACCCGTCGCGATAAGGCACCCCATGCCCTACGGCAACCTCGCGCAACAGACGGTGCAGCGATTCGAGACCCTCGAGGACCTGGATGCCCATGCCTGCACGATCGAAGAGCGCGAAGAATACGAGCCACATATTCGCAATGGTGTGATTGTCTACGCCGGCGCCGATTACGCGGCCATACTCGAAGCGGCCCAAAAGGAAGCCGATGTCATCATCTGGGACGGCGGCAATAACGATACGCCGTTTTACAAGCCCGACCTGTGGATTGCCGTAGCCGATCCGTTCCGGGCCGGACACGAACTCGAGTTCTTCCCGGGCACGCAGAACTTCGCGCGTGCCGACATCATCCTGATCAACAAAGCAAATCACGCGGATGCGGAGGATATAGAGATTATCCGGGAGAACGCGGCCAGCGTTAATCCGGATGCGAAGATCCTGTTACGCGATTCGACACTGCACGTGCCCGATCCGGCACAAATCGCCGGAAAGCGGGTCCTGGTCATCGAGGACGGCCCAACCACGACGCATGGCGGCATGCCGTTCGGGGCAGGCGTCGTCGCCGCGCGGCTCAACGATGCGGCCGAGATCGTCGACCCCCGCCCCTGGGCAGTGGGCGAGATTGCCGATACATTCACGAAGTACCCGGATATTGGTCCGCTGCTGCCTGCGATGGGCTACGGTGACAGTCAGATCCGGGATCTCGAGGCAACGGTCAATGCGGTTGAATGCGACCTGGTCATCGTCGCGACCCCCATCGATCTCACACGACTCGTAACAATCAACAAGCCGCACATGCATGTTGCCTACGGACTCGATGCCTCGGACGGAGAAATCGCTGCCGCTGTCCGGTCAATCGTTTCCTGATAGCATCGCGGCAATGAGAGGAATGATTCTTTGCGCGCTGGTCTGCGCATTCTCGGGCGCCGCGGCGCAACAGCAAGATTCGTGGTTCGAGATAACGCCGTTTGGCGCGTATCGGTTCGGCGGCTCGTTCGAAATTGAGGGTTCGTCCGAGTCTTACGACTTCGAGGACTCAGCCAGCTTCGGGCTGATACTCAACTTCCCGCACCGGCAAAACACACGGTGGGAAATCCTGTATTCGCAGCAGTCGACCGAGGCCGAATTCAGCGGTACGACCACCAACGATCCGCTCATCGACCTCGACCTGCATGTTCTGCAGCTGGGCGGCACGTACCAATTTGAAGGGCAGTCCGAGGCAGTCGTCCCCTATCTCGCGGCCACGCTGGGAGCGACGCATGCCAAGGCCAGCTCGACGGGTTCCGAGAGCGACACGTTCTGGTCCGCGTCGATCGGACTCGGCATCCTGGTCAGCCCGAATTCCAGGATTGGCCTCAGGCTGGAAGCACGCGCCTACGGCACGTTTACGAATTCCGATACCGATTTACTCTGCGAGTCCGGCCCCGCAGGCGCCGCCTGCGCGATTCGCGTGGAAGGCGACCTGATATCGCAGATCGAAACTTTCGCCGGCGTGGTTTTCCGCTTCTAGGCAGACGGAAGTCCGTCGATCAGTTCTTCCATCTTGCGCAGCGCGGCGGCATCGGGCAGCTCGCCGTATGCCGCACCGATATTATCCAGCATGTTCTTCGCCTTGCTCGTGGCCGGCGTTACGCAGGTGGTCGCCGGGTGTGCGGCCACGTACTTGATAAAGAACTTGCCCCATGACGTGGCGCCAAACTCCTGTGCCCACTCCGGCACCTCCATGTTGCTGGTTCGAGAGAACAGGCGTGACCGACCGAACGGAACGTAGATCAGTGTGGCGATGCCGAGGTCTTGCGCCAGCGGAAGAATGCGCTCTGCCGCAGCACGATTATCGACGGCGTAATCGACGCCAATAAAGTCGACGGGGTAGTCCTTCATCGCTTTCTCGAGGTCCGGATAACGTTCGGTGCGGGTCGAGGTCGTGCCAATGTAACGAATGCGGCCTTGTTTCTTGAGTTCCTCGATGATCGGCATCTGGCCCGGCAGATCGGCCAGGTTATGTACCTGGATCAGGTCGATCGGGTCCTTGTGCGCGCGCGTGAACGAGCGCTCGAGCTGGGCACGGACGTCATCAGGGTCGGCCGGGCCACGGGCGCCGCGGCGGACGACATTGACTTTCGTTGCCCAGAAGATCTTGTCCGTCAGGCCGGCGTCGTGCGCGATTCGGCCGGCCACTTCTTCCGAAGCTCCGTAGGATGGCGCCGTGTCGAATACGGTACCGCCGTTCTCGACGAGTGTCTTCAGGACATCGGCCAACGCAGTGACGTTTTCAGTTTGGGCGACACTGCGGAACGTGGCGGAACTCCCAAGACCGACGATCGGCAATTTCTCGCCGGTCTTGGGGATAGCCCGTGTAACCAGGTCCCCGGATTCAAATGCCGTTACGAGTCCGGGCGGCAGTGCGCTCGCAGCGCCGATCATTGCCGTGGCCTTCAGGTAGTCGCGTCGCGTCAGCATCTGAAATCTCCGTCACTTTCCCAGGGACGGCCCAAACTACACGGCGCAAGCAGCTGCATCCAGCGTTGCCTCGTCAACAATTGCGCAGTCTTGCGGCACACCGGCCGGCCAGACTTTAGGAATTACTTGAACTTTTCTGTTCAAGTTTCAGATTCGTTTCAGCGCCTAATTAAGTAAAATCTAATTTCATCGGCAAGCGTTGACTTCGTTGCCGATCAGCCTAAATTTGACGCTGAGGCGAAAGCCTCACGCGCCAACAAGTTCGCTTGTTGACAACCGCCCTGCTGAAAGAGGTCCGAGCCTCAACAAGTGTCGGGGGCGGTGGACGCGAAACGGCGGAGCCGGAGGTTGAAGCGTGAAGCGCAAGTGGAGCGTGGAGCCGAAGGGACGCTGCGGAGGAACTCGGAAAGCCGCCGGAGCGTTACGCCAAAGGTAGCCCGATACCAAGAGTGCTGTCGGGACTGGACTTGAGCATCGGCCGAAAGGCGGATAGGAGAGAAAAGAGCCGGGAGTGCAACAAAGCAGATCTACCTTCGCGTCCTCATAAACATAACGCGGCCCCGAATGATCATTCGGGGCCGTTTTTTTTGATACCCTGACAAACACAAAAACAATAAGGAGCGACGTCATGGATACGGCATGGATTCAGGTTTTCGTTCTGACACTGGCCGAGTGTGCGGCGCCGGCGGGGAAGACGGTTTGCCAGGAACGGGAGTTCGATTTGCAATTTCTGACTCGCGCTGATTGCGAATATGCACTCGAGCAGCTTGTGTCACTGAAAGACGCGTCGGAGAACGTAATTGTCGACAGGAACAAGTCGCGCTGCGCCGTAACAGCTCGCGAAAGCGAGATATTCGAGAGTCTCGAGGCAGTCAGCCAGGTGTCATCGGCGAGCGGCGAGTGGGTAGATCCCGATCAGGATGCTGAAGCGGTGGCGCCGTCACTCGTTTTGCATGAAGATCGGCTTGCGTCATTGCCGGATTGCGAGAGCTACAGTGGTGAAGGCGCCTGCAAGATGGGCGGCATTATTGTCGAGGCCGCCAACAAGGGGCAGGCAGTCGAGATCTGGCGCCGCGAACAATAGCTCAGAGCACGAACGGGATTACAGCCTTCCGCGATTTCGGATAGTCAGGGAATTTCTCCTGGTACCAGCGGTGAATGGCGACTGCGCGCGGCAGTAGATTTGCTGCCGTGAATACGGCAAACGCGGTTCCCGCCAGCGACCACGTCATCACTGCCCAGCCGGTCCATTCAAGCATTTCACCGAAGTAGTTCGGGCAGGACACATGCCGGTACATACCGCCGTGAGGAATCGAGTAGTGCGATTCACCGGGCTTGCGCAGCCGGACCAACGTAAGGTCCGCGTGTTGATTGATGATCCACCCCGCGACAAAGATCCCGAGGCCCACGATGAATGGTGTGGAAGATAGCCAATCGTCCGGGTATGTACCGAGGTGCGAAATCCAGCGGGCATTGATATAAGCGTTCAGAACGTTGAACAAAATCGCCATTGTCACGATGGCAACGGGAATTCGCTTGCGCCTCTCGCGCAGCCGAAACGGGAAAACAAACGTACGCAGCACGTAGTGAATCTGCCAGATAGCAAACAGCACCAGCGGTGACGCATCTCCTGCGTTGTCACCCGATAAGTAGATGAGCGCAAACACGATGACGGCCGGACTCTCGAAAATCAGCCAGGCGGTGCGCACCGGGATCGTCGGACCCCACCCGGTCCGGTTAAAACGCCCATAGGGCGCATTAACCAGCAACAGCAGCACAAATGTCTGCGCAGCCAAGGCAAACATCAGCAGGATGAGCCAGAAATGGACCTGTAATTCGGTGACTGGCCCGGCCATTGGTCAGCCCCACATCAGGCTTGTTGTGTCGCCTCGTCGCCGGCAGGCTCTTCTTCCTTGAGCCTGTAGGTCCAAAGACCGTAAACGTACATGCCCGCCGCAGAGACGATGCCGACCGAGGCCATGATGAACCAGGCCTTGCCGACATTATGAGTCGCATACAGCTGGCTGGTCCACGCTTCGGCGCTCTGTCCGGAAATCTCCACGAGCCGCTGGAAGGCCTCGCCGATCGGCACAGCGTCGACCTCGGCCTGGTTCATCCCGTTGTCGAGCAGGTAGGGCCGCGCGATCGTGTCCTTTGCGCCAAACTGGTAGTAGAGCGTCTGGCCGAGGTAGCCTTCGAGCGTCCATCCGAGGCCCAGTGGCAACTGGCTGAAGCCGAGGTACATGGCTTTTTTCTGCGATGGCGCGATATTGCCGAGGTACTCGGAGCTTTTCGGGCTCGACAACATCTCGCCGAGTGAAAAACAAACGATTGCAGCGACCATGATCCACACATAGTTGAAACCACCGAGCAGCAACAGAGCTGCGGCGGCCAGGAAAGTGCCTATGGCCATCGAATTGGTTGCCTTGAGCAGAGCGCTCCAGCCGGCCACGATGAAACAGAAAAACATGATCAGCATCGCGTTGAGGTTCACCAGGCCTTCCGGCTGGATCCGCTGGCCGTCCTGTGTCATGCCGAGGAAGAAGATCCAGAACGGATTGCTCGCGCCGTCCTCGCCGAACAGGTGCCGCACCATGACCGACGTATCGACCCAGTCGCGGAAATAAAGTGGACCCACGTCCCAGAAGGCCATCAGCATGAACCAGAAACCCGAGAACAGCACGATGTACCAGAGCATGATCGGGCGAAACAGTTCACGCAGGCTGTCGAGCCAGAGGCTCGATTCCTTGACCTCGCCCGACTTCACTTTCTCGCGGTGTGCGAGGCGCTCTTCCTTGTCGATTTCCTTGTACGTCAAAAGCAACAGGAAATTCAGTGAAATAATTGCGGCGCACACGTAGAACACGTAGTCCCACTGCAGCTGTCTCAATTGCGCGGCGAGCAGCGGACCGATGAAACCGCCAATGTTGACAGTCTGGTAGAACACGCCCCAGGCCATCGAGCTGTTATGCCGGTTCGTGGACTTGACGATCGTGGCCTGGATGCCCGGCTTGAAGATGCCGGTTCCGAATGCGAGCACGATGGCGCCGGACATGAAGCCCCAGAACGTCGGGAACCAGGCCATAAGCAAGTAGCCGAGGATCTTGAACACCGTCGACGCGAAGATCGTTTCCTTGTAGCCCACGCGGTCGGAGATACCGCCGGTGACGACGGGGACAAACGATTGCACGAAGGCCCATATGGCGAAGATCATGCCGATTTCGGATCCCGGCAAGCCGAGCCCGCCATTGGAACGCGCGTCGGTCGCATAAAGACTGGCGACCTGGCGAACGCCGTAGTAGGCGAGCCGTTCGACCATCTCCATGCCGCCGCAGATCCAGAATACATAGGACAGGCTGCCGAGTGCGGCCCAGATGCCAAGCTGCTTGACGTCTTTGACGGTTGTGGTGTGTGAGCCGATGTCCGAGTTGGCCATGAGCGTGCCTTTGCGTTGTTTTTGTTGGGCGGCATTCTAGCAGGGAAGCAGGCCGAACTTGTCGATCAGATTACGGCCTGCGGCATACAATCGCCGATGACCGGGGTAATCCGAGTCAAAAACTCGCTATTGGCGGGTCTGTATCTGCTGCTCGTGGCCGGCGTGCTGGTCCTCGATTTTCCATCTTTCGCCGCGACGCATCACGCCGATGCGAGGTGCTTCGACCCGAATGACAAAGGTCGAAATCGAAGGCGTCATTCAAATTTTGTACTGCGTCAGTCGAAGTGACCGGTTTCGACGAGGAGTTCCGCCGTCACCGTGTGGTGTTTCCTGAGGAGCTCCACAGCCTTGTCGGCATCGCGGCGCAGTACGGCCCACTGGAGTTCCTCGTGTTCTTCGAGCTCATGACGGTCTCGATATTCGACTACTTCAGCCAGGTTGCGGTATCGGAATGCGCGCTGGTGCAGTTCGGCGCAAAAGTCGATCAGGATGCTGGAGTTACAGGCCGAGATCAGCGCCAGGTGGAATTCGCGATGGTGCTGCTCCCACTCCGGAGACGTCGACTTCGACGCTTCGTCAATTCGGTGCGCAGTCCTGGCCAGCCAGTGAAACGCCAGCACAATACGCTCTTCCCAGTCGCTGTCACCGTTCTTGATGGATTCGCGCAGCGCAATTTCCTCGAGCCAGCAGCGTGTGCGAGTAATCTCCCCGAGTTGGTCGGCGCTGGCTGGCGGCACGCGGAAACCGCGGTTTTCCTCCCGAACCACCATGCCATTCGCTGACAGGCGATTGAGCGCCTCGCGCAGCGGGCTGTTGCCAGTATCGTAGTGCTTGATCAGGTCTTTGAGACGCAGTTTATGCCCGGGCCTGAGCTTGCCCGTCAGGATATCGGTCTGCAGACGATCGTAGACTGACGAAGCCTGGGTGGAAATTGAGCCTGTGTCGGGCGTTGACGTGGTCTGAGATGCGTGTCCGGCCATTTCGGGGATTCCGACATTAATTTCGATTTATTCGTTAATATCTTACTTTTTTCGATATTATTTGTACAGCCGGTCGGTGCGGGCGTCGGTGGACATACAGCCCGCGCTCAGAACCGGAACGTGTAATCGGCCTTGATCGTGAAGTCATTCGTCGCCGAATGAAAATTGTTGTCGGTCATTGTTTCGACCCAATTGTGATTGAGTACGAGATAAATATTTCTGCCTGCTTCGGGCACCCAGTGCAGGCGGCTGTTCAGGCCTATTGAATTAGTGACATTGTCGTACTGAATCAGGTTGACCCAGGACAGCGTGTTCGAAAAGACGAAGTCGAGCCGTGTGCTGACGAGTTCTGTCGTGAAACTCCCTTGAGGTAAGTCAACTTCGTCAATCCGGAATGCGATTTGTGTATTGAAGTGTCCCGATGGTTTCCATGTGATTTCGGTTTCTGCCGAACGAATCGTGCCGTCGTAGAAATCACCATCCCGATAGCTTAAAACCAGCCTGACCGCTCGCTGGCTACCGGTCTCGAGCCGCAATTCCGGCGAACCGTAGGTATAGGTGCCAACAGGGATCGTCACGCCCTCCGAGATCTCGAACGGCTCGGTCAGGCGTTCTTTGTCTTGACGGTATCCCAGTTTGATCTTGTCGGCGCTGTTGTTTTCAAATTCGATCAGTTCGAATTCGACGAGCTGCGACTGCAAGCCGCCCCTAATGAGGTCGATTTGCTGAGCATCGACACTCATATTGATGTTGCGGATCGTCGACCCGTTTACATTCCACGTGTAGCCGAGGTTCGCGAGGCCCTGGCGAACGCCGGAACGGCTGACAAAGCCGAGCGCCGGATAGAAGTTCTCCTGGATTTCCCTGTAGGCAAGACTGCCACGCCAGCCGGTATTGTTGGGGGACGTCACGAGCATGCCGAACGCAGCATCGTCGCCGTCGAGGCCCGTTGTGCTGGATTGTTGGTACCAGAAACTCGCATTAAACTGGCGACCGCCGGGCAGACGCGAGTTGCGGTACAGGTAGTCTAAGCCGACCAGCGTGTTGTCGAGATTCGAGCGAGGGTCCCCTTCGGTAATAATGAGCCCCACGGATGACTCCTGAAATACGTTGGCCGAGACTCGAGCCACGAAGATATCCGTAGCATCAATACCTTCGAAATCGTCCTGGCGTATGTACTGGGCGCCGATATTCCAGCGTCCTGTGCGGCCACTCAGTTTGGCCCCTGCAATCAGGTCGACGGGTTGACCTGTAGTGCTCAGCCCGATGCGTCGGGAAAAGTATGGCCGGCCGTTTTCCCTGTCTGCCCGTGTTATCGCCCGGTTGCGTTCCTCCCCACCAATCCCGCCAAACTCGAAGATGTCCGATTCGCGCAGGAAGAACGCGCGCTTCTCGGGAAAGAACAGATTAAATCGGGTCAGATTGACCTGCCGATTGTCGACTTCGGTTGCCGAGAAATCGGTGTTGACAGTCAGCGAGGCATTGAGGCCGGGCGTAAGCTTGTAAAACACATCGAGTGACGGCTCGATACTGGTGTCGTCACTGCCGTCGACATAATTTCGACTGCTGGACATACTCAGCGCGGGAACGATGTCGAGACCCTTTCCCTGGCTCAGCCCGGTCATTCCGGAGAGAGTTCCCACGATGCGGGGATTGACCTCACGGTTGCGTGATACCCACGCCATGTCCTCTTGTTTGCGTACGATCTCGCGGCTGAAATTAGCTGCCCAGTCCGAGTCCGCAGTGAACGACAGCGTCTTGAACGGGATCTTCATCTCCGCTGTCCAGCCTTCGTCGTTGATCTGCGCATCTCCGTGCCAGATACCCGTCCAGTCACGATCGAAATCACCGTCCTTGTAAATACCCTCGAGCCGCACTCCGTTCGGGTTGAGAAGAAAGGTGAAGCCGCTGCGTTTGTCATTGAATGGGCTCAGGAGCAACCGAACCCGATCATCGCCTCTCAGCCCTTCACCCTGGCGCAGCACCCTGGCAACTATTCCCTCTGGCGAGTTGTCGAAAGCCCTGATGCCGACATAGATCGCCGCGCTATCGTAAAGCAGCAAAAACTCGGTGCGCTCGCTCGGTTCGGCGTACTCGACCGGTTTGACCTGGTGCAGGTCCGAGACGACCACCGCCTGCGCCCAAGCGGGGTCGTCGAGCACGCCGTCAATGATTGGCGGCGAATTCGTCCGGGCAATCGACGTCGACTTGTCCATGGCGGGCTCATCGGCGGCCAGAACCGCTGCCGAGAGTAGGCCGGCCAGCCCAACAAGGCTTGTCTTCTTAATCACTTGTGTCGTCACGTGTCGCCTGGAACCAGTCGCGTGAAACTGTCGAATTAATTGGTGATGCCTGACAATTTGAATATCATATCTAGACCAGATCTAAATTATCGATAATTTTTGTTCACCTTTGCCAGGGCCCGGTGTGTGCTGATGCCGCCGGCCTATGCCCGGGAGTCGATTCGGCTATCATGCAGATCACCCGCAAGACGAGGAGGGCCAGGTGCGAATAGTGAGCTTCATACACGACAGCGACCGGTGTTCATGAAAGCGGGTGACGCGACAGCGGTCGCGGTCGAGAAAGCAGGCACTGTCACCAACCCGAACGTGGCGGACTAGGCCGGACGCGAATGGAAATCGCGAGTCTCATCCTCGCAATGCTTCTGACCGGTGCTGTCGGAGGCGTCCTGGCAGGTCTGCTGGGAGTCGGCGGCGGCATCGTGATCGTTCCGGTGCTCGAAATCGCGCTGTCATTCATCGGTGTCGATGCCTCGGTGCGTATGCACATTGCGGTCGCGACCTCGCTCGCAACGATTATCCCGACGTCCATTTCATCTGCTCGTGCCCATTACCAAAGGGACTCGATCGATTTCCCGGTGATTCGTTACTGGTCACCCTGGATAGTGATTGGCGCGATCGCCGGCATAGTGATTGCGGCCAACGTCGGGGCGGAGTTTCTTGCGGCGGTTTTTGCGATCGTGGCGTTGGCTGTCGCAATAAAGATGGCGCTGCCGCTCGATGATACAAATCTCGCCGAGGATATACCCCGTGGTATTTTCGGCCCGGTCATCCCGATGGCGATTGGCGTAATTTCGACGTTGATGGGCATCGGCGGAGGGACGCTGAGCGTTACTGCGTTGACCCTGTCAGGCAAACATATCCACCTGGCTGTCGGAACGGCGGCGCTGTTCGGACTGGTCATTGCCTTGCCGGCGACGCTCGGCTACGTGATCAGCGGCTGGGGCAACCCGTTGTTGCCGCCCGCGAGCCTCGGCTACGTCAACCTGCTGGGCTTCATCGTCATCGCGTCGACGACGGTGCTGTTCGCGCCACTGGGCGCCAGGATCGCCCACGCATTGTCACGCCGGCACCTGAGTGCGCTGTTCGGCCTGTTCCTCTTTGTCGTTGCGGTGCGCATGGGCTTGCGGGCATTCGCTTAGGCCTGCCACTACTCGTTCGCGTCAGCGCTGCCCAGCCGACGATAGTAATCGGCAATTATCTCGCGGTGCTGTTCCGGAATTTCTTCGGCAGACGTCCCGCGGATACCGTCCGCATTGCCCTCGATAGTGCGAGACAGCTGCAATTCGAGTTGCTCGGCGAGAGCAAGGGCCAGTCGCGCCTCGCGCGCGAGAATATCGGGATTGCCGCTAAAGTCCGACGCGCGAATGCCCGCCGCCAGTTGCCGCAGTTCGTCGATATCACGAGCGTTGGCGCCTGCGTTCGACAGCGCACGCAGAGCCTCCATAACGCCCTGCGAAACGACCTGCGCCTGGCGTTCGATCGCGATCGCATCGAGGTCATCGACGCGAACGCCCGTCGATGTGCCGCGGTCAGTGTCTTCGGGCCCACCGGCGCGGAACCCCGTGCCGTCAGCATCTCCCTCAGCAGCCTGTTGTAACGCCCGGCGCAAAGCCCGGGCCTCGGCAAGCGCCTCACGCATCTGGTCCTCGCTGCCTGGCCCGCCCTCGGCCCCGGCCTCGATCATGCCCTGGGCGCGCCGAAGGTCTTCGCGCAACTGCCGCAGAGCCTCGGTGACGGCGCTTTCGCTGGAAGCGACATAAACGGCCTCTCCCTGTTCGATGTAAGCGGCCGCAACGGCGATGCGCGCTTCCACCTCGAAGTCCTGGAGCCGGTTGACGCCCTCCCGGATTTCATCGGCGGCTCGCGGTTGTTCCTCATCCAAGGTCTGGGCCGTGCCTTTTGCGTCGCGCTGCAGCTGCTGAAGACCGGCCAACAGCTCACGTTTTTCCGAGGCGATCTCCAGTTCTTCCTGCCAGCTCAAGCCACTGTCCAGCGCACCATTCGGGTCCTGCATGGCCTCGCGTACGGCTTCCTGCAGCTGGCGTTCGAGTCCGGCCTGCGCATCGTGCAACTCGTCGGCGCGCTCGACCAGGTCTTCGACTGCCGCCTGCATCGCGCGCTGGCTGGCTTCAGTCGCGCTGTCAGTGGCGCCTTGAAGTTGTCGTTGCGCCTCGTCCATGGCCCGCCGCAGGGACTCGGGATCGCCGCCGTTGCGCATCGCCTCGTCGGCCTCGTTCATGGCACGTAGCGCGCTCGATAACCTGCGCTGCAGTTCATCGATCTCGCGTTCTGTCGATTCGCCATTTGCCGCCCGTGACGAAGATCGCTCGCCTGAATCGCCCTGGCTGGATTCGGACTGGCTCGACTGCGATTGCTGCTGGCCGGCACGCATTTGCTCGAGCCGCCGCTGCAATTCCTCAACCTCGCGCCGCAGCATTTCCTGCTGCCAACGCTGTTCGGGCGTCGGCTGCGAGCGATTGCGGTTGCGGGCGAGCTGTTCCTGGCGCCTCGCGAGCTCGGCCAATTCGTCGGCAGCTTCCTGCATTTGCTCCTGGGGCTTATCGGGCGTCGCCCTGCTGCCGGTTTCGTACTGGTTCTTTTCGAGATCCATCTCGAGTTCGAACATCTCGGAGAGATCGCGTCCGGCCTGACCGCCACCGCCACGGTTCGCCTGCATAGAGACATTGATGTCGGTGAACACTGCTTCTGCGGCAAGCAGGTGCTGCAGCGCCTCCTGCTCGGGAAGCAGCGCCTGGTCGAGATCGATTTCGGCGAGCAGCTGCGCGGCCGGCGTCATGGCCTCGGCCGCTTTGCGCAAGTGTTCGACGAATGCCGCAATCTCCTCATCACTCGCCGTCAGCTGGCGGGCCTCCGCGCGCTGGGCCAGCGTTTCGACCTGCCCGCGCAGAGTCTCCTGCAGCCTCGACAGCAGGGCGGCATTGTCGCTGACAAAAGCGTCCTTGCCGCGGCCGTTCTCGGCGCGCTCGCGAATAAGATTCCAGGTCGAGATGATGATCTCGCGCTGGCGCTGCGACACTTCGTCCTGGGGGCCGCCTTGCGGGCCGCCGCCGGCCTGTTGGGATTGTGAATAGCGCCGGTCGAATGGCTGCACGTCGATGAAGAACATATCGGTTCGCGCAGAGCTTTCGCGGTCCTCGGCGACGGCGTAGTAGGAAATCAGGTCGCCAGGGGAGAGCGGCTCCTGCCCATCTTCGGCGAGAGACTCGAGGAAGAACACGTGATCCACCTCGACTGCGCCGCCTGTTGCTTCGAGGTCGACGGACGCCCACTCGCCGCCATTCACCGAGTAGTGCAACTCGAGCGAGTCGATGCGGAAATCGTCCTCGGCGGTCACGCGGGTCGTGACTTCCTCGATGCGGCTGGCGCTCCAGTCGCGGCCTGGTCGGGTAAATGCGACTTCAGGCGCCTCGTCGTCGAGAATCTTGATGAAGTAATCGTCGGTCAGCCGAATCCGCTCGCCACCGACCATCGCCGCAACGAAATATTGCCCGTCGTGCTCGAGTCGAAACACCGCTGTCGCCGTAGTGCCCGCCACGTCGAGAGCAATATGCTCATCGTCAATAATCACCGCACCGGGCGTCATCGGCCGATCCGTCGTAATTCGTAACTCGATTTCGGTTTCGGCAATCGCACGGATGTCGCCGCCCGGGTCGTGAATCTCGGGCTCCCGCTCCGTCCACCCGGGATAGCTGTAAGTGAGCGCCAGGTTTTCGACATTGGGCAAGTCCACCACATGCACCTGGTAGGTCGGGCTGCGCACGTTACTGGCAGATACGTAGTATTCGAGGCGCTTGCGAACCGAGAAAAAGGTGAATTCGAAGGCGTTCTCGACTTGGGACATCGGCACCTGCTGCCAGTCGCCGTCGCCGAAGCTTGCGTGCACCCATGCATCGACGGGGTCGAATCCCTGCATCGTGGCGCGAACCTTGACCGTGCCGCCCATGCGAATGCCGTCATCACCCGGAGAAACGTCGATACTCTGCGGCGGTAACAGTCCCGGCAGGGCCCAGCCGACCCAGAGGTCCCGCACGCCGTAGGCGTAGTTTCCGGGACCGGCGATGGCGACGAGCAGCAGCACGGCAGTTGCGATGCCGGCCACGGACCAGGCGAGCCGGAATTCGCGCGCGGCTACCTGCTTCTCGGGCGCGTGATCGGCCGCTATCTGCAGGGTTTCCTCGGCGAGAAGCTCCCGCATCGGGTTTTTCTCGTCCCGCGTATCGACGTAGGCCTCGACGCGCCCCGCAAACGGCGGCGTCCGCTCTTCGATTTCCGCCGCCGCGTGCGAGTCGATTCGTCCGCGCAGGTAAACGATGAAATACCAGGCAAGGGCGCCGACGGACATCGCCAGAATCAGCCGCGCGCCAATCATGAAATTATCGGGGAAACCGGCGCGAATAGCGGCCGCAACAGCGACAAGGGTGACAACGAGCGCCGTCACGGCTATCACCGCGGCGCCGCGGGCGACGATGAGACGCTTGAGCCGGTTGCTGAATGCCCGGATGTACTGCTCGAATTGGCTGGAATATGTCATCAATTCGACCCACCGCTGGTTCGGGGCGCCAGGTAAACGTTGGCAAGCACGGATTCCGCAATCAGCACCAGCGCCAGTATAAAGAGCAACGCGTGCCAAAGCTCGACGGGTTCAGTCGTCGTCTCGAAACTCGCGGTCCCGGCCGGCGGATCGGTACCGCTAAACGTATCCACCCAGCGTTGCAGCGTCTCGGCAGCGATCGCCATGAGTTCCGACTCACGCGGGTCCGGATTGACGGCCACGGTGTAGTTGCCCTGGGAGGTATAGACCTCATAAAAGCCGGTTTTGTCCAATTGAATGCGCTGGGCCCGCGTCGTATCGGCAAGCGACAGTACATTTTCACCGTCCGGATCAATAACCTGCCCGGATGTGCCGCCGACCAGTGTCAGGGGCAGGGCAGCGCCGGCGGCGAAAGAGCGTTCGATCTGCTCGGCGCCGGACAGGTACCGCGCCGCCTCGACCGCAAAGGTGACGAAGACGGGTCGTACGGGCAGGTCATTCCACTGGTTCTCCAGGCCACCGGTCACGAACAGGGCGCGGCCCCGGCCGATGCGACGCTCGATCAGGAATGGCTCGTCATTTTCAAGACGTATGAGCACTTCGTCGTCAAATCGCGCTTCGACCGGAATCGTCCGCGACAACCTGACCGAGTACCAGCCGTCGGTGCCGGACAACAGAGGATGAGCAGTGTCGACCTGGCCGATTGACAGGAACTGATCATTGCCAAGGCCGATGCTTGCGCCGGCGATCGTGTTGCCCAGCACAGGAACGCGGGCTGCGCTGGCGGTGCGTTGACCTGCAAATGCCAGCAAGCCGCCGCCGTTCTCGACAAACTCGGTGAGCGCGGTTTCCAGTTCGGGATCGATTGATCCGGCATCATCGATGATGATCCAGCCGTAGCGTGTCAGCGTGCGCGAATCGAAACGGCCAATGTCAGCCGGTTCGACGCGCCAGTTACTCGTCGGGTCAGAATGCAACGCCGCCGACAGGTAAGTCACCGGCAGGCCACCCGAATTGGCCGTCAGCAACGGTATCGGGGCGGGCGGCTCATTACGAATGACCTCGAACCTGCTGCTGTCGATGGCAAGGTCGTCGGCTTCGACGATGTCGGCACGAACGCGGTTGTCGCCGGTCGCGAAGGTCAGGTCCGGGAAACTCAGGGTCGTCGTGCCAGGACCGCGGACATTCCGAGTGCCGGCAGCGACGCCATTGAGCGTCAGTGCGACTATGGCCGTCATTTCGTTTTCGCCCGCAGAGTTGACGACGACGTCGATACCGCTTGCCGTCGGGCGAATGCCATCGATCGACCAGTTGCGCGGCCGCGCCGCCAAGGGCACGTGCGTTTTCAGCGCGGCGACGTGCGACGAGACGAGGTCAGAGAATCGGGTCGGCAGGCCACTGTCCTGCAGGTCGCTGACGAAATGCAGCATTACCGGCGCCGGCAGTGACTCGGCCAGCCTGTCGATTGCCGTCATTGCCAGTCCGAAATCCAGTCGCGCCGCCTCGGTTCGGAGTGTCCGGAGTGCCGCAAGTTGCGCGCTGCGGTCTGCCGAGAGCCGCGAGACTTCACGGACGTTGTGGCTGGCAGCCAGGACCTGCAGCATGGCGCCGGCGGGCGCCGCATCGATCGCGTCGCGCGCCAGGTCGAGGGCCGCATCGAACACGCCCTCGCGGCTCATCGATGCCGAGGTGTCGACAAGGATCAGGTGCGTCCCGTCCGGCCCCGGACCCGGCAGAGTATCGGGATCGGTCCACAGCGGCTTGGCAAAAGCGAGGGCGAGCAGGGCCAGGAGAGCGACACGCAGGGCCAGCAAGACGAAGTACCTGAGCTTCTTGCGCACGTGAACCTGTTGCTCTGTCGTTTCGAGCAGCATGGCCGAACTGAAGGGCTTGCGATCCGAACTCTGCGTCTGCAGCCGGTGCAGCCAGAACGGCATCGCGACTGCGAGTGCGCCAATGAGGAATAGCGGTGCAAGGAAACTCACGGCTATTGCCGCCTTTGCCGGAACAGCAGGTAATTCCTCAGCGCCTGGTCCAGGGAATCGGTGGTCCGCAAAAGCACGTGGTCGGCGCCAATGCCCGCGGCGGCCTTGGAGAGCTGGTCGATATGGGCTCGGATACGGCCGGGATAAGCCTCACGCATGAACTCCGGCGCAACTTCGACGGCTTCGCCGGTCTCGAGGTCCTCGAGCAGGACATTGGCCTTGAAATCCGGGTTGAGTTCCTGCTCGTCGAGAACCTGGAACAGGACAACGTCCTGGCCCTGCCATGCCAACGGCCGGACTCCGTCAAGCAGCCTGTCGATGTCGCAATAAAAATCCGAGATCACGGCGACGAGGCCGCGCCGGATGACCTGCTCGCGAAACTTGTCGAAGGTCTTGTCGAACTTCGTGCCTGTGCGCGCCTCGGCCGAGTCGATGCAATGCAGGACACTTTGCAGTTTGCCGGACCGCGACGAAGGCGCGCGGTAGTCGCGAACCTCTTCGTCAAAAATCATGCAGCCGACCGCGTCATGCTGGCGCGATGCCAGGTACGCGAGACTTGCTGCGAGGAACTGGCCGTAGCGAAGCTTGGTGACAGGTGGGCCGCCGAAGCCCATCGATGCGCTGGCATCGAGTAACAGCATAAGGTGGGAGTTTGTCTCGCCCAGGAATCGCTTGATATACATCCGCTCCGAGCGTGCATAGACGTTCCAGTCTATGAAGCGCGGATCATCGCCTTCGTTGTACATGCGGTACTCGGCGAATTCCTGGCTGAAGCCGAATTTCGGCGAGCGGTGCAGGCCGATCAGGAATCCCTCGACGACGGAGCGGGCGACGAGATCGAGGTTTTTCAGGTGCGACAGGACCTCCGGTTGCAATAGCTCCCGGGCGGTGGACCGACTGACACCGAGCGCGGCCATGCGTTCAGCCTTCCACCAACCCGAGCATTTGCGTCAGGATGTCGTCGACGGTCAGCTTGTCGGACTCGGCGAAGTAATTGATGAGCACGCGGTGACGCAGCACGGGCAGCGCCATGTTGCGCACGTCGTCCTGCGTGACGTGATAGCGGCCCTCAAGCAGAGCGCTGGCCTTCGCCGCGAGATTCAGGAACATCGTCGCGCGGACACTTGCGCCGAAATTGACGTAGCGTTTGATGACGTCGGGGGCGTTGTCTTCAGTCGGGCGTGTCGCGCGGACCAGGTTCACGGCGTAGCGGTTGACCGTTTCGGATACCGGAACCTGCCTGACGAGCCACTGGAACCTGACGATTTCCTCGGCACTCGTACACGCCTTGACCGGCGGTATGTCGACCCGGGTCGTAAATCGATCGATAACCGCGAGTTCATCATCGTCGCTCAGGTAATCGAGCAGGACATTGAACAGGAAGCGGTCGAGTTGCGCTTCCGGCAAGGGGTAGGTGCCTTCGAGTTCGATCGGATTCTGTGTCGCGAGCACGAAGAATGGCGGCTCCAGCGAGTGATTTTCTCCGCGTATGGTCACCGAGCGTTCCTGCATGGCCTCGAGCAATGCCGCCTGAGTCTTCGGCGGCGTCCGGTTGATTTCATCGGCAAGCAGGACATTGGTAAATATCGGGCCCTTGACGAAGGTCCACGACCGGTGCCCGGTGGCCGCATCTTCCTCGATGATGTCGGTGCCGGTGACGTCGGTCGGCATCAGGTCCGGTGTGAACTGAATGCGCTTGAACGTCAGTCCGAGCGCTTCGGCAAGCGTGCGCACAAGCAGCGTTTTGGCCGTGCCGGGCATGCCCGTGATCAGGCAGTGCCCGCCGACCAGCAGCGTCACGAGCAGGTGCTCGACCACATCCTCCTGGCCGATGATGACCTTGCCGACTTCTTTCCGCAGGCCCTTCGTCGCCTTCCTGAATGTGCCAATGAGCTCGCGGACCTCGTCTGATTCGAAGACTTCTTCCGTTTTCGTGTTCGCCATGCCGTTCTTCCGTATGAGGGTGTTATTCGTCCGTCGTGCCGCCTGCGAGCTTGAGCAAGAGCCGCTGGGCGGGCCTGAAGTGCGGTGCGACATCGAGCGCCCGCAGCACGTGTGCCTGCGATCGATCATCGTTGCCGAGTTCGTGTTCGGCGCGGGCGAGCCGGTACCAGGCGGTCGCCATATCGTGTGGTTCGAGGGCCAGCGCAACCTCGTATTCCCTGAGCGCCTCGTCGGCACGACCTGCTGCAAGCAACAGGTCCCCGAGCTCGCCGTGTGTTTCGACGTCGAGCGGATCGACGAGCATGACGCTCATCATTGCATCGATGGCCGTACCCTCGCGTCCGGCTTCGGCCAACCAGCCGCTGAGCCGTTTGAGGGCTGCCGGGTCGTAGCCGCCTTTTTGCCAGAACGTCTCGAGTGCCGCGATTGCCGCCTCTCGCTCGTCGAGTTCATTGTGTGCCCTGGCGATGGCAAGCCAGGGGCTGTCCGGTTCGATGTAGTCCGGCAAAATCCCGGTCAGTTCTGTCGCAAGCTCGATGACCTCGGGCCAGTTCTCAGCCAGCAGCTTGTTGCCGATTTCGTTCTGCGTGTGGTGCCAGTGCTGGAGCTGGTCGAGCACCGTTCCGTGCTCGCCAATTACGAAGTCCGAAAATCTGTCGTCAAAATCGCCTGGCTCGAGACCCGTGACGGCCGTGATCGCCTCGTCAGTCTTTAGCCCATCCCGAAACGCGTTGAGCAGCTCACGCAACTTGTCGCCGCCGAAATGCCGGTCGATGAAATCGCACACGAGCCCGGCCTGCATGTACGAGACGATGACCTGCTCCTCATAAGTGGGTCGTACGAAACCTTCGTCGAGACTGGCTATCGGCAGGAATCGATCGTCCTGCATCGCGTTGTAGACCGTCATAGGGATGCGAACGCCCGGATTGGGGCCAGAGCGCCACTCCTCGAATACCGAGATACCTTCACTGTACCAGCGCGGTAC